>CAAGKR010490171.1_pt1 | contig 35940 bp, 39 predicted proteins | sample 2556971 | NCBI WGS metagenome assembly CAAGKR01 (sample SAMEA5207829, study PRJEB30636) | soil metagenome | biome: forest; feature: boreal; material: soil | place: USA | collected 2011-09 | depth 1 m | reverse complement strand
TAACCAGTCAACTGGACGGTGTACATCCGGATGTGGGTGAACATCTGAAACTTGGAAAAGCAGTTCTTGAAATGGTTAAAATTATCATGGGATAATTAATAGGGTATGATGTTAAATAATTATTCAAATAGGATTATACATAAAATTTGATGAATTAGGAATAAACCAAATTTAGGAAGTAAATTTAAATGATAACAGGTAAAACAAGTGTTTTTGGGATCATTGGCGACCCGGTAGAGCATTCATTATCACCTGGAATGCATAATGCAGCATTTGACAGTGTGGGTTTGGATCATATCTATGTACCTTTTAATGTGAAAACCGAGGAACTCGAAGATGCCATAAATGGGGCCCGTGCAATGGGAATTAGGGGATTAAACATTACAATACCCCATAAAACTGAGATAATCAAATATTTAGATTATCTTGACATCGCTGCAGGACTAATAGGTGCAGTCAACACGATTGAATTCGGTGAAAATGGTGCAGTAGGTCATAATACGGATGGTATTGGTGCAATAAGGGCAATTGAGGAAGTTACACTAGTAAAGGAAAAGAAGATTATGGTATTAGGTGCAGGGGGGGCTGCAAGGGCAATTTCATTCCAATTACTCCTTAGTGAGGCTGAAAATCTTGTCATTTCAAACAGGACCATAGAAAAGGCACAAGAACTCAAGGATGATCTAGTTGAAAAACTTGATCAAGAAGTTATAATAACAGATCTAGGCTCTGATCTAAAAAAAGAACTAGAAGATACAGATATCCTAATAAACACCACTCCAATTGGAATGTACCCTAATATAAACCATAAACCATTAGTAACAGCAGATATGATGCATAAAGAGTTAATAGTTAATGATATAGTTTACAACCCACTTAAAACTGGACTTATAATGGAAGCTGAAAAGGCAGGTGCGAAAACTATCTCAGGCATTAAAATGCTAATGTATCAAGGCATTGAATCGTTTAGAATATGGACGGGAATAGAACCACCAATAGAAATTTTCCAAAATGCACTTTTGAAAGAGATGGGGTTGGAAAAATTCTAATATGAATTCTAATCAAAAAATTACTTAATTGAAAAAAAATGAATTGGGAGAGAGTTCCATGAATAATATTCCTGTAACAGACAACCATATACATGTGGATCCTTTAAATGGTGAGGGACCAATTGATGTTGCTAATAAATTCCACAGGGCTGGTGGTAGTTGCATGATAGTTCCTAACAAACCTACCTGGACCGTAAATGAGAACTGTACTTTTCAGAATGCAATGGAACTAGTAATAGAACATGTAGAAGATATAAACAAGAAAACAGATGTTAAAGCCTTTGCTGTGGTAGGTGCACACCCTGCAGAACTCTCCCGCAGAGTCAAAGCAGGTATGGATGTTGACGCCGCTGAGTTATTGATGCAAAAAGCACTTAAAACAGCTCAGAAACTAGTTTTAGAAGGGAAAGCAGTAGCTATTGGGGAAGTTGGAAGGCCTCATTATGAAGTATCTCCTCTGGAATTAGAGGCTCACAACAGACTTATAATCTACGCCATGGAACTTGCAAAGGATGCAGGATGTCCAGTTCAACTTCACACAGAAACAGCAGGTTCAGAACAATTTTTAGAATTTGCTGAAATGGCAGATAAAGTTAAAATTTCAAGAAACAAAGTTATAAAACATTTTTCAGGAGCATATGTTCTAAAAACTGAAAATCATGGGCTTACTCCTTCTTTAATAGCAACTAAAGATGTTGTAAAGGAGGGGCTACAAAAGGGGAAAAATTTTTTGATGGAAACTGATTACCTTGATGATAAAACACGTCCTGGAGCAGTATTAGGTCCAAAAACAGTTCCAAGACGTACGCATGAACTTATAAGGCAAGGTCTATTAGATGAAAAAGATGCATACAAAATCCATGTTACCAATGTTGAAAATCTTTACAGCGTTGATCTAGAGGTCTGAAATTTAATATTAATCAAAATATTTTGAAAATAAAAAAATTTATTTCTAATGTCCACCACTTATCAAGAAACTTACAACCCCAATAAGAACTCCTATTAATACAATTTCAATACTAGTTTTCACAAGACTTTTTTTTGATACCTTCCCTAAATAAACACCCAAAATCACAAGAGCAAAGAAACAGAGAGTTATTGTAGTCAATGTTGCGGTGGTTCTATTTGGGAGTAAAATAAAAGGCAAAACTGGCACAAATGAACCAATAAAACTTGAAAAACCATGTACAAACATACTCATATAAACTCTTTTTTTAGCCTGTCTATGTATCAGGGTATCATCAAGGGTCCCTTCTTGAATTACCATCTTTTGTTCAAGTTCCCTTAGATTACGTGCTTCTTCGGCTCTCTCACCTATAAATGATCCAAAAGCATTTGATAATGAAAGTGCAATACCACCACTAAGGCCTGTAAAACCAATTACATAATTTGGAATGTCTAATCCACCTGCACTGGCAACTCCACTTGCTGCTAGAGTAACTCCCATAACTGCAAGTATACCGTCAAGTGTTCCTAAAGCAATATAACGGCTCATTTTCAGATATTCTTGTATAAATTCAGATAGTTTCATTATAAAAAATTCTCCCAAAATTATAGTTATTCTAAATTCTTAAATTTTTATTAATTTTAACAAAAATATATATTTTGTAAAAATAATGGCTCTATTTTAAATAACAAGAAAAAATAATCATCCCCTTCCGAGATCCTTATGTGCCCTTGCTAGGTGACCTGCAGCTAGTGCACCCATCAATGAAAGTTCACCTGCTAAAACAGTTCCTGAAATGATCTCTGCAAATTTCCCAACTTTACCTGTTCCATAAACCTCCATGATATCTAGGCATTCCTTGGCAGTTTCAAGTCTGGTGCCTCCTCCAAAGGTAGCTATTGGTACATCAGGAAGTGTAACTGAAAAGTAGAGATCTCCATTGATTACTTCAGCTACTGTAATTCCTAGGCTTCCTTCTACAATATGGGCTCCATCTTGACCTGTTGCTAGGAATATGGCCCCTATCATATTGGCATAATGTGCATTAAAACCCATGCTTCCTGCAATTGCAGATCCTATTAAATTTTTCGTGATATTAACTTCTACAATTGCTTCGGGTGTTGTTTTAAGTTTCTTTTCAACTACTTCCCTTGGAATGGTAATTTCTGCAATTATGGTTTTTCCACGGCCTTCAATAAAGTTCAATGCAGATGGTTTTTTATCTACACATAGATTTCCACTGAGGGTAATCACATGGGCTGATGTTTCTTTAATTAAGATTTCCAGGGCACTTTCTGTTGCTATAGTGACCATATTCATGCCCATACTATCTCCTGTAGTATAAACAAACCGTGGATAAACATATTTTCCAACAACAACAATTGGATCTATTTTAACAAGTTTACCATGTCTTGTAGTTTTTTCTGCAGCTTCTTTAAGTTCTTTGAAATGTTTTAATATCCAATTTTTTACTTTCAGGGCTTCTATAACAGATTCTGTCTTAATAACAGGAGCTCTCGTCATTTTATCATCAATTATTCTTGCTGTAATACCGCCTGATGCTTTTATAACAGAAAATCCCCTGTTTACAGATGCAAGAAGGGCACCTTCTGATGTTGCAAGTGGAATATAATAATCACCATCAGCGTGTTCTCCATGTACTTCAAGGGGTCCTGTTATTCCAACAGGTATTTGAACAGCACCAATAGGATTTTCTATATTCTTTTTTAGTGCTTCTTCCATTGAAAGTGAGTACTTGGATAAATGTTCCAGATTTGTGTTTGATACGGTTTCAGTAAATTTTCTACGTATATCCACAGATTCTTCAATAGTTTCTGTGTATTTCTCTATTTCATGAAGTTTAATTTCTCCATTCAATAGTTTTGTTATGATTTCTTTTTCTTCTACCATTTTACTCACTTAAAAAGTTTATAAATTATAAATTTTAATGAAATTCAAGGGTATAATAATTCAATCATGTATTCTAAAAATAAGTTATCTCTAAATAATATTTACATATTTTGATAGGAAATGGGTTATTTCAAAAATATTATAAAAGTTCCCAGATCATATCTGCAATTTCTGAAGGTCTTTCTGCTACATAAACGCCTGAATTTTCAAGTGCTTCAATTTTACTCGAAGCAGTGCCACTATTTCCCTCAATTATTGCACCAGCATGTCCCATCCTTTTACCGGGGGGAGCTGTTACTCCTGCAATGTATGCTACAACCGGTTTGGTGATATTTTTGTTTATAAATTTTGCTGCTATTTCTTCTGCATTTCCACCGATCTCCCCGATCATTACCATGGCCGCAGTGTTGTCATCGTCTTCGAACCTTTGAAGTACATCGGCAAAGTCAAGCCCCACAACTGGATCGCCACCTATTCCGATACATGTACTCTGACCCATTCCTGAATCAGTTACCTGATTTGCAACCTCGTATGTTAAAGTCCCACTTCTTGAAACAATTCCCACATTTCCTTCATTGAATATGTGTGTTGGCATTATTCCTAGTTTTCCAACTCCTGGACTTATTATTCCGGGAGTATTAGGGCCTATAATTGTTGTTTTTTCCCTTTTTGCATACTCTACTATCTCCATTGTATCGTGTACAGGTATGTGTTCTGTAATAATTACTGCTAGATCTAGTTGAGATATGGCTTCAAATGCTGCATCCTTAGCAAAGGGTGCAGGTACAAATATTATTGATGCGTTGATATCATGTTCTTCTTTGGCTTCTTCAATGGAGTTGTAAATAGGTAGTTCACCAATTTTTTGACCACCCTTTCCTGGACTTGTTCCTGCAACTATTTTGGTGTTGTAGTTTAACATTTGTTCAGTATGGAAGGAGCCCTGTTTTCCTGTGATTCCTTGCACAACACATCTGGTGTTTTCATCAAGAATTATCATATTGTCACGCCCTAAATTTTTGTTAAATTTTTTATATTCACAATTAAAATATTTTTAATTAATTTTATGAATTGATTATCTATCCTAAAATTCTCATTCTTTGAGATAATGGAACTGCAAGATCCATTACGTTACCGTTCATATAAGCAGAAACAGACATTATAACACTTCCAGGAATTACATGAGATGGTGTGCCACGCTTTACAAGGTAAACATTTTTGTTTCCAAGTGCAGCTCCTACCATGGCTCCTGCAACTACTCCTACACTTTCAATATCTTCAATGGTTGCAACCACTACAGGATCATCTGTTTCGTCTGAAACATATCCTACACCAGGTATTTTGACCGTTCCATTGATCTCGCCACCAATATCTGTAATATTATCCATTCCGGTTGCTGCATCTATTGAAGATTTCACGACATTCTTAATGAAGGGTTCCCCTCCGTAAGTGTCAAAGGCCAGTATAACCGCATCAGGATAAAGATTTTGATTTATTTTAGCTTCTGCATAGGATATTCCTTCACCTGCACCGTCAGGTGTTTCTGAAATACCTGCAATATCTCCTATATCTTCGGCATTTTCCCTTAAAATCTCAACTATAGCTTTATTAATAACTTCAAGCTTATCATCTGGAACAAATGCACTTATAACTAGGTCGTCGCCGGTAATATTTGTTAAAGCTGCTTTATTTGCACCAATATCTAAGAGTTTAGGTATAGCCTTCTCAATGTTGTTTATCATATTTTGGCTGCATGAAACGTCGTTATTTGAAACGTCTGCACCAATAGATGTTAATTTCAATTGATCACCCTTCCATTCAAGTTTGTTTTATGAAATTGATGTATAATAAGGTTGACATACATCACATATCATACAACCATTTTTATTAAATGAAATAATCTATGATTCTATTAATAATTATCAATCGTTTTTATATTTCTTATAATTCATTCTAATCGGTATAGGGCTATATTGGGGCAACTTGTTTTTATAGATTTTTGTAACTTACTCCTTGTATTGTTAATGGAATTTATCATGTTGCATATTATTAATTATAATTAACTCCAAAATATATTATGTAAAACCCAAATCCTATAACTGAAATGGTGAAATAGGATAATATGGAGTTGTGATGTGAATTGTACGATAAAACAATGATATGTGTCCCAATTTTTGAAAAAAATTATGAATCTATACTTGAAGCTGCTAAAAATTCTATAAACGCAGGTGCTGACTTAATTGAACTTCGTATTGATGCAATGGATCATCCCAATCCTGATGAGGTTTCCAATATAATTAAGGATGTTAACTATCCTTTGATAGCAACCAACAGAATGATTGAAGAAGGGGGATCATTTAAAGGTTCTGAGGCGGAAAGGACTGATATTTTACTGGCAGCAGCTAAACATGCTGATATAATTGATATAGAACTTCAAACCGATGGAGAATACTTGAATAAAATAGTTAAAGCTTCAAAATCAACAATTATTTCTTATCATAATCTTGAAAAGACCCCGTCCGCAGATATTCTTTTAAAAGTAGTAAAAAAAGAAAGAAAACTTGGAGATATAGCTAAATTTGCTGTAATGCCAAGAAACATTTCAGATACCTTAATTGTTTTAAATGTCTTATCACAAGTTAAAAAAACAATTGGTATTTCTATGGGTGATTTAGGACGATATACACGTGTTGTGGCACCACTTTTCGGGTCTCCCATCACATTTGCTTCTATTGATACTATATCTGCACCCGGGCAGCTAGACATCCACACAACTAAAAATTTTTTAGATAAAATTGTAAGATAATGGTGAGGTAATGAGAGTATCTAATTGGATAATTTTTGGATTACTTTCGGTATTGATAATCGTGACAGCATCTGTAATGTACTCAGGTTTTGGCACAAATAAAATTAACTTAGTTATTAATACAAACGGTACAAATACCTACGTAACAAATGAAACTAAATTGTACGGTCCCAAATCACAGGAAATGATGCAAGAAATTAAAAAAAATGCAATTGCAGATGTTGCATCACCGAACAGTACAGATGAGAGTATCAAATCAGATGTGAGTAATATAACATCGAGATACAATTACAACGCAAATGTTAAGATCGTATCACAATATGGGATCGATGAGTTACCCTTATTTGCAACAGTAAATGGCACATCTATGGTTCCTACACTAAAAGATGGTCAGGAAATACTCGTACTTAAAACCGATAATTTGAAGGTTGGAGATTATTGTTGTAGCCATACATCCAACCTGTGGTTTAATAGTAAAAAGGCTTTCAATGATTGAGGTTAACCAAGTTTATTTAACTAGCGACAATAAAAATGTTGAAACAGTTAATCATAAAACAACACTGCCAAACGGTACAGTAAAAATAATTAAAGAACAAAAATCATCATTAAACACTTGGCTTCCAAGAAACAATGTTATTGGTGTTGTAATGGTTTATTGACTATTCTTTAGGTTCTATTACATTTTTTTTAATCTGAATACTTTTTAATTCAAATAATTTTATAAGTTAGGATATGGTTGAATGAACGGACAAAACAGAAAGAATATACAAATAGGATCAGAAGTTTATATAATCCTCAAAAAAGATCAGAGAAGTGGAAAAAGGACTAAAGGAATAGTTAAAGATTTTTTAACTAAAAAACCTTTTCATCCACATGGAATTAAAGTAAGACTACAAGATGGGCAGATAGGAAGGGTTCAAGAAGTAATAGATGAATAGATTTAAAATAACTTCTTTTTATCAAATTATATGCTACCAATATCTTGTTTTATTATATTTAAAAAAAAAAATAAAAAATTATATTTAAAAAAAATGTTGTCAGAATTAAGCTAGTTCAGACAATCTTTTAACTCTTTTAACCATATTTGGATGGGTTGATAACAGTTCCATTAAACTCTGGCCTGTCCCTATATTGGTGTCAGAATATCTGAGCCTTGAAAGTTCTTCTTCGCTAATAACTCCATCCATGTTAACGTCTAACTGTTGAAGATCGTTTATTTCATTTCCTGCATCGGAAATATCATTTACAAAGAAAGCTTTCAATCCTTCAACTTCTTTAACTTCATCTTTGTTTGCAGTAGCAGATCCATAAACTAGTTTATATAGTGCACTTGCTAATTTATGAGGTTTACCTCCAAGTTCAACACTTCCTTGGTCTGCATAGTATTCCCTTGAACGTGAAACAAATAAAACTAGAAGCTGACCTACCAGATAAGCACCGAGTGCAGCAATTCCTACGATTGCCCCTCCTCCGTTGTTGTTTCTACCAAATAATGTACTTATGAATATGTAGTAACATATTAATGGAACAACGCTTATTAATGTCATGACAGCCATGTCGTTGTGCTTTACATGGGACATTTCATGCCCTAAGACTGCTTCAAGTTCTTCCTTATCAAGAAGTTTTAAAATACCTCTAGTTACACAGATTCTTGCGTCTCCTTTACTCCTACCAAAAGCAAATGCATTTGGTATGTTAATTTCAGCAACTCCTACTCTAGGTTTTGGTATTCCTGCTTTCATAGCTAAATCTTCAACTATAGCATGTAAATTTGGTGCTTCATGTTCTGTCACGTAGTTTACGTGCATCATCATCTCAACCATCTTTGGTCCTAACAAATACTGTCCAAAGACTACTAAGATACCTAGGGAAGCGAAGATTAAAGGTGTTCCAAACCCGAAGTAAGTACTTATAAGCATTATTATGACGTAAAGAATTCCGAATAATAAAACTGTGGCCAGAAAGAGCCTCAATTTTAGTGAAAAAGTATTTGCCATTGCCATTTAAACATCTCCTAATTATCCTATTTCAATGATCATATGAAACAACCTTTATAAATAACTATTTTTTTAACATAATATTTATTTAAAAAAAGAAATTATGTTTAATTATTTAAATTTTTTTTAAACATAAGAGTGGAAATATTCTGAATATCAGTATAATGATATATTTCTGATATCATTTTTTATTAGCTTTATACTTGTATTTGTAAATTAAATAAACAATAAATACTACAATTCCAATTCCAACAATTATATCCAATATGTGGAAATAATTTCTGATCACTTTCCATTGTGGGCCCAATAGAAATCCTAGATATCCCAATGCAAAACACCAAGGAAGAGAACCAAGGAATGTGTAAATAACAAATTTTTTAATGTCCATATGTGCAATACCGGCAGGTAAAGATATGAATGTTCTAATTATCGGTAGAAGTCTGCTTATGAGAACTGCTTCATATCCATACTTTTCAAACCAATTATCTGCAAGATCTAGTTTACTATGTGTTATAAGAATATATTTACCATATTTTCCAAGTAAAGGTCTTCCGCCTACTGAACCAACACCGTAAGCTATTAATGATCCAAATAAGTTGGCAACAGTAGCTACTAGGGTTATTCCTAATATTGTCATATTGGTTGTTCCCTGCCATACCACAAACCCTGCAAATGGCATTGTGATCTCACTTGGGAATGGTATGCATGCACTTTCAAGTGTCATTGCAATAAAAACTCCCCAGTAACCAAAGGTTTGAATGAGATAAATTGCTGTATTACTTAAGGTTTCAATTATTCCTATCATGAAAATTAGTTAGTGAACATCATTAAAAAAGTTTTTCCCCAAATAAATCTAATGATTTTGGGTATAATTATGAATAAGTTGGATTAACCAGATTATTTTAAATATAAATTGATTGTGAATTAAAGTTGATATTATATTTATATTATAAATGCACTGTCAAATCTAATTATTCTGTTGTAAACTTGGTTTCAAATGTATAAGTTTGGTAATTAAGTTTGAAAAATATGAGAGTCAAATAGACATCAACAAGTTATTGAACTTCCAATTTTAATAATCATCGTTCATTAGTCTCCTGGTTTTATTGCTGACTTTAAACAACAGTATCAACTATACTAATGAGACTAAAATTTAATTTAACCACGAAATAAATTTTATGAATATTTACTTATTTTGATTTTTTTTTTTGAATAAAATTATTTAAAGAACATTGAAATTATTTATAAAAAAAATATAAATTTAGTTAAGGTTTGAATTTAGATACAATATTGTTACATGAAATCAAATGAATGATTGAATAAAGATATATACTTTAATGTGTTTAATATGAAATCTGAATCAATAAATAAAGAATTAGCCAAATTCCTACAGATAATAGGAGTGGATACCCGATTTGTTAGTATAGTGGGTAGGCATATTTTTGTAAACAACCAAAGATTTTCAAGATTTTCAAATAAGAGACAAGAAACTTTTATTAAAAAATTTCCAAATTATTCAATAATCAAGTCAAAAATTTTCCAGAGGATATGTACAAGGGCTTCTAGGATTCTTGCAAACACATTAAAACCTGGAGAAAAGATTTTCATATATGATGATGATAAATGTTCAAAATTTATCCTAGATGTAATTATGGAACCTTACACCCGAAAATATGGTATTAAACTATATTATGGTAGTTTGATAGAAGATGGCTCAAAATTTGATGTTGATTCCATAGCATTACCTTTAACATTAGATAATGAAGTTGAAAATATACTAGGAAACATCTTAAACGGTGAAAAAATCGAAGTTTTTAGCTTGAAAAATAGATATGACGCTAAAAATAATCTCAATTTAATTTATCCCCTATTAAACGTACCTAGGTCATGGATAATTTCATGGTTAGGAAAACTGGATTATGAGTATAAATACACCATAAATGAGAGTTATGCAGTTGATCTAATGGAATTTTTTGAGGGATTCATTCCTGATGTTCGTGAGAATATGCTCAAATCGGCATTATACGTTGTTAATGAGTGTGTGTATGATGAATAAAAGTTAAAAAAGGTCATCATATATAAAAAAAGGAATATATTTATTTAAAAATTGAATAGCGAAGTCTGTGATTTATCCTGTTCACTGTTATCATCGGATTTTTCATTTTTATCTGAAGTTTTTTCCGGTGATTTGTTGGATAATTTTTTATTTACAGCTCCTTTATTTTTCTTTTTATTTTCATTCACTTTTTTATCCGATTCTGAATCTTGTTTGTCTTCTTTTATTTGTTTTTTAACATTTAATTTTGAAGCAGATTTTTTCTTGGTTTTAGTTTTCAATAAATTTAAACCTTTATCAGATGTTAGCTCTGCAGGTGCTGATTTTTTAGGTTTGGGTTTTTTAACTTTGATCTTTCTCGATCTGAATAGTTTTACCTCGTCGTCTGATAATCCATAGTAGGTTGCCAGGTCATAGGCTGTCTCATCATTTTGGAACATGATCTCCATGTATGGGAACTGTTCTTTCACAACTTTCTTTGATGAGTGAAGTTGTTCACCCATCTTCTCAGCTACCCTATCCTTCAAATCCCTTTTACTTCGGCTTTTAGAGAGCATTGAAAAAATAGAAGAGTTTGTGAATTTTGAAAATTTCCTGTAAGTTTCATCCTTTGAAAGTGCCACACCTAGACTCATCAGTTCGTATGTGTACTTCCAGTAAGTGTATACACGTGTATTAAATGCCCTTCCAAGGTAAATATCGGCTAATGAAATCATTTCATAGGCTTTTTGGAGTTCATTAACCTTTTCATATTCTTTTGGAATGTTTTCAGCAATAAGCTCAAGTATGAAGGATGGTTCTGCATCTACTTTCATTGCATCCTTTATTCTTCTAGGATTTTTACTCTTAAGAACTGTCCTGACAGAGTCAAATATATTAACTATATCATCTTTTTTTGACAAAAATTCCAGGTCTTCAGAGGTGATCTTTTCCTTTCCACGTGCAATTACCTCAAGATCGTTAATAGCAGACCTTAAATCGCCATTGGATCTTTTAGCAAGATTCCTAATTACGTGTTCCTCAAATTCAACGCCTTCTTTGACACATATTTTTTTAAGTAGAGATACTATAGAATTAGTATGTACTTTACGTAGAATTAATGTGTTACATTTTGGTTTAAGGCTTTTCAATCGTTTGCTGTAGGGATCGTTAGCCATCATGATCAGAGGATGGTGTCCTTCTTTAATGATTTTGCTTATAGCTCTTGTACCGCCCCTGTCTTCAGTACCATGAATTCCATCCACTTCGTCCATTATAATAAGTTTGAGTCCATCACCGTAAAGAGATTTAGATGCTGAAGCCTCACCTATTGTGTTATTAATAATGTCGTAGGATCTTTTATCACTTGCATTGAGTTCTATATACTCGGAGAACTCCTTAGCAGCCAAATGTGCTAGGGTAGTTTTACCTGTACCGGCCGGACCTATGAGGAACATACATTTCTGAGTGTTACCATTCAGCCATTCCTCTGTCCATTCCACAATAGAATCTTTAATCTTGATGTTTCCTAGAACTTCGTCAAAGCTCTTAGGACCATATTTTTCTGTCCACAACATTTAATCTGCCTTTGCATTTATTAAAAATTTGGTTAAAAGGGCTTCAAGTTGGATTCTAGGATTTGATCCTTCTCTTATCCGGTAGTCTGTCTCTCCAATGCTTTCAATTAGTTGTATATAAATATCTTCCCTTATAGAGTCTTCCAAAGCCATTCTTGATACTTCTTGATATATCTGAGTAACCATGTCTTCTCCACTAGTACCTTGGACAACCATAACTTCCCTCAAGAGTTCCCTTGCACCAAGGAAATCGCCGTCTAATGCTTTATTTACGATCTTTCTAACGTCTTTAGGTTTAGCTTTTGAAACAACATCGTGTATACTTTCTTCAGTGATTTCTTCATCCATAGATGCAGATGCTTGTAATATGTTTACAGCTCTTCTCATATCACCTTCAGCAAAATAAACAATGCTCTCAATTGCACTTGTATTTATGTTTAAATTTTCTGCTTCAGCAATGTATTCGAGTCTGTGGATTATTTGATGTCCTTTCACAGGTGCAAATCTGAATATTGCACATCTGGACTGTATAGGGTCGATTATTTTAGATGAATAGTTGCATGAGAGTATGAAAGATGATGTTTTAGTGTACATTTCCATCTCCCTCCTAAGTGCGTGTTGGGCATCTTTGGTCATGTTATCTACTTCATCGAGGAATATAATTCTAAATGGAGATCCTACAGCTTTTAAACGGCAAAAACTTTTAATATCATTTCTTACAGTATCAATACCTCTTGCATCTGAGGCATTTAGTTCTAAAAAGTTTTGTCTCCAGTATTCGCCTAGCATTTCCTTTGCAAGTGCTATGGCTGTCGTAGTTTTTCCCACACCAGCAGGACCTGTAAACATGAGATTGGGCATATTGCCCTCTTTAACGTATCTTTTAAGTCTTGAAATTGTATGATCTTGACCCACAACCTCATCTAAGGCTTTTGGTCTGTATTTTTCAACCCATGGTCCATTCAATAGTATCACCATTTTCATATTGTGTGCCATGATTATTAACTTTTATCTGGTAAAAGATCATGGAGATTTATTTAAAAATAAGTAAAGCGTATAAAACAAGAGTTTTATGAGTTAATCTTATAAAAGTATTTAAAATTGAGTTATTCAAAGAGTGCTGCCATTTCTGGGTGTATTTTCTCCGTGATTCCCAGTTTGTGCATTACAGGTCCGTATGAGTCTGTTATTATCCTAAATTCTGGTCTAACCATCCCTCTAAATGCTCCATAACCCATTACTTTCCCATAATTCTCTGTTATTACATTTATAATTTTTGTGAAATCGTTTGTAAACATAGATTCTCTTTCTTCTACAGGTATCTCAGCAACATTTTCTCTGATCTTATTGAAGTCTATGGTTGAGTTGCTTTTGACTTTAACTCCATCAAGTAACATTTTACATTCTTCTAAAGGTAAAAATTTCTTTGTTAAACCCCTGGCAGGTGCAACACCCATAATTTTACTGGCTCCAATTGACATAGCTCGGAATATAGATTCGTATATATCTAAAATAAGATCAGAACGTTCTTCAACGCTTTCAGGAATTTCAATTACCTTTTTAATCTCAGGGAATGCTATTGGTGGTTTAATTACAGGGATGGTCTTTTCTGCTTTAATTGAATCTTCTATTTTTTCTTTGATTTCACTTACTTGAACTGATTCTTGTTCTGTGATCTCAAATAATTCCTCTTTTGCCTCTAATTCTTCTGGTTCAGAAATAGATGGCTGCTCTTCACTAATCAATTCCGGGATAAATTCTGGTTTGGAAACTTTAGTAATTTCAGCTTCTTCAGCTTCCAATTTTATTTTTTCATGCTCAACCATTTCCTCAACAAGTTCTAAAGGTTCTTCCTTCACAACTTTTGAAACGATTTTCTGTGGTGCAACTGGTATCTCATCTGCTTCTATAACTACCTTTAAATCTTTGGTTAGTTCTATTATTTTTTCTGCTGCCCTTTTAGATGAAACCATTATAAGCCCGACATTGGCATGATTTTTCATGAGGACTATGAAGTGTACTTCTCCAAGATCTAGAAATAGGGCTTTTCCATTTTTAGATTCAACTAGCACTCGTTGAATTTCCCCTTGATTTGAAGAATTTATTAATCTTTTAGATGAACTGGTTATGACATTGGCCATCGGTCCAAATAGGCTTATATCAATATCTTGTAGTATGCGCTGGCTGAGTATATCTCCGTTGCAATCTACAATAAGGCCTCCCTCTACCCCATCTACCTTACCTAGATCATTTACGATCCTTTCAAGTTCAACCTTCAAATTATTATCTGCCATAGAATCACTAGTTTTAGATAGTTAATTACAAAACTAATCTCAATATTCCATCTATTATGTTTATCGTTTTTAATAATAATCGATTTTACGGGATATAGGTTTTATTACGGGAATATAATTATAGGTATGATAAAGGATCCAAATTTGTGAATATCAAAGATATTTTTTTTGGATTCATATCCTAAATATCATATTATCTTTTTTTGAACTTTGATTTAAAAATAGAAGATGGGAAAATCTTTCCCACCATTATATCATTTGCCTTTTTACAAGAATTCCATCGTTGTCATGGATATCAACTAGGAGTGGAGATTCTCCATTTATCATATGGGTAGCACACGATAAACAAGGATCATAAGCTCGTATAATCATTTCAAGCCTGTTTTTAAGTCCTTCTGATATTTCTTCACCTTTTATCATGGCTTTGGCAGTTTCTCTAACACCTATGTCCATGGAAAGATTGTTTTGACCTGTTGCAACAATGAGATTTGCCCTTTGAATAATTCCGGCTCCATCGGTTTCATAGTCGTGGAATAATGTTCCTCTAGGGGCTTCTATGGCCCCAACCCCCCTCATTCTTACATCTGATTTCTTTGCATCATCAATACTCATTAGAGGTTCGCTTAATCCAGTTTTTATATCGGAACCTGTTATTGCATCGTCTTCCAATAGTTCCACGGCTTTTTCAACAGAGTACATTAGTTCTATTAGTCGTGCATAGTGGTAAAGGAGCGGATTTTGGGCCATTCCATATTTATCCTTGTATTCTCCGTAAAGTTCTGATGCCCTTTCTGTTGGAACACTATCTACTATGTTAAGTCTGGCCAAAGGTCCAACACGGTAGTTACCCTCTGGGAATCCTACCTGTTTCATGAATGGGAACTTCATGTAAGACCATGGTTGTACCTTTTCTTCAATGTAGTCTAGATAATTTAAAGTGTCAAATTCATGTATTGAACTTCCATTTTTATCCATCATTTTCATTGGTCCATCGTAGAATTCAAGTGCACCATTTTTGGTTAAAGCTCCAAAAGATGTTTCTATAGGACCTAATGTTTCAATAGCATCTGCGTATTGTTCAAATAGTGGCTTTGCAACTTCTAAACCTGATTCAACAAGTCCTATACCTTCTTTTACAGTTGGTAGGAGACTGTCCCTTTCTGCAATACTCAAGGTCTTAGATTGGCCTCCTGGAATTGACGTAACAGGGTGTATTGGTTTACCTCCAACAACTGAAGTAATTTCCTGTCCTATCTTTCTGGTTTTTATGGCCATCTTGGCCAGGTCTGGATTTTTCTTGATTAGTCCAACCACGTTACGTTCGGCAGGGTCTGAATCAGGCCCTAGTACTAGGTCCGGTGCTCCAAGGAAGTAGAAGTGAAGTGCATGTGAGTGTATATATTGGCCCAGAAGTGTTAACTCCCTTAATTTTTGGGCTGTTTCTGGAGGTTGTAAACCAAACACAGCATCACTAGCCTTTGCGGATACTATATGATGCGCTGTTTGGCAGACTCCACATATTCTTGGTGTAATTCTAGGTGCTTCTTCAACAGCAGCACCTTCTAAAAATTTTTCAAATCCTCTTATTTCCATTACATGGAAGTGAGCATCTGAAACATTTCCAGCGTCGTCCAATTGAACGGTGATTTTTGCATGCCCTTCAATCCTTGATACCGGGCTTATTTCTATTTGTTTCATGGGTTATCACCTTTTATTTCTTGATCAATTCTGGGATCAATGAAACTTTTTTATCCTCCATTATAGTGCTTCCAATTACAAATCCGTATACAATATGTCCAATATCGTAGAGTTGTTTTTCAACGTCTTTATGGGGCATTTTTGAGATGTGAGCTATACGATTTATAATGCAGTTGTAGACATCATGACTTGGTTCTCGTAAAATATCCATTGAAGGCCCTCCACATCCATGACATGGAACTCCTGCAGCAGAACATAATGCACCGCATCTTCCAAGTGTAACAGAACCCATACAAACATATCCCTGACTTAGGAAACATAAATCAGGTTCAGGTTCCCCTTCAATTCTTCTGTGGACTTTATCAAATTCTATGTGTTCCATTGTACGGCTGCAGTCAGCACATACAGATTTTTGAGGCACATTTGGTAATTCTCCATTTATCAATGGTACCAGAACATCTTTGATCAGATTTTCCTTTGGTGGACATCCTGGAAGATAGAAATCTATCTCTGCCATATCACCAGCAGGATGCACAATTGGTAAAAGTTTTGGAACAACCTCGGATGGTTGCTCAGAAGATTCTGTACTGGGGTTGTCGGAAAAACTTCTAGCAGAAACGTCTTCAGGACTATAAAGATCTGCCATACATGTTATTCCACCATAACAAGCACATGTTCCGTAGGCTATGACTGTGTTCGATTTTTCTCGAATTTCTTTGAGTCTTTCTTTATTTTCCTCATTTCTAACAGAACCAGAAACAATTGCTATGTCAATATTGTCTGGTATTTCCTTAACATCCATCAAGATAGGTGCGTAAACTAGATTTGCTTTTTCAAGAACACCTATTAAATCTTCATGAAGATCGAGTATTGATACTTCGCATCCTGCACAACTAGCTAGTAATTCAAGGGCTATATTTACCATTATTTACCGCCCCATTTGATTGTTAATGTTTTTAGACAGGCATTGGGTCCTACATGATCGATGTCTAGTTTTCCTTTAATTCCCATTACCTCTTCAACTGCCCCAACAGTATATCCATATAGAAGATAACAAAGTGGTCCTTTCTGTGGAAGTCCTGTTCTTCTTAGGGTTTGTCTTACTACACAGTCCCTGAATATGAGTTTTACTACAGTTTCATTCCCCTTTTCAATTGTGTATTCTGTTTGGTTTGTTGGTTTCCACATATCGAAGAAAAATTCAACTCCAAGTATTTCACTTAACTCTTGCATTGCTTTTTCTAGGTCGTCTGTTTTTTCAACCATTTTGCCTGCTTCGTGTCCCATCCTTTTCCCTGCCTGGTATACAATTGCATTTGCACCCCTGCCTGAAACCTGTTCTAGGGCACTTGACATCGAACCAACGAATTTCATAAGCACGTGAAGGGCTTCTTCGTAATCGTCAATTCCTCCTCCACATGCATCAGGAATAAGTTCGGGTTTGAAATCCCCCAATACTTCTTTTTCTTCCCTTTCTATTTGATATTCCATATGAAAGTCTCCTATATTATTTTTTTGAGTATTCCACTCACCTTTCTATCTATATAAAGCCGTTTAGCCACGTGAATATTCTTATGTTCCATTGCTTCTGCTGGGCAGATTTCATGACACGACAGACAAGCCATGCAATCATCTTCCTTTACAACTTTTGTCTTGTTTTTTTCTTCATCCATTTCATAGACATCGTTGGGGCAGTCATCCACACAAGAACCACATCCAACGCATGCATCTTCGTCTATTTCTATTTTTACCATCTAAACGCCTCTTAATATTTTTTAGGGTTATGGAAAGATTTTTATTGTGACAAATCAGTCCATTTTAATTATTTCATATAAGACAATGCATTATTAATCTAATTATATGGCTAATTCATTATTAATAAAACTTCATATTGAAACCATTATCCCTGATCAATTAATTGATTATTTCACACTTTTATATAGATATTAGACTGCTAAGTTACAGTTTTCACAGTGCAAAATTAAAACTAAAAAAAATTAGATTTTTAAATATCTTCAGTTGAAATTAACTTAAAATGAGTTATGAACGCTGCTTCCTTTTTGCCTGGAGGGTAACATGTCATAATGAGCAGTCTTGCTTCTCCATTCTGAGCGAATCTAACAGGATTTGTCTTATAATCCCATCGTATATCATTACCATTTGAAGTTACGGCGTATGTATATTTTTTTTGAGTCGCAGTATCGATTATTATGGCATTATCGCCGATCTGAAGCGTGCCTATATTAATAAATAAATGTGAATATGTGGTACGATGACCTAGAAGGCCAACCTCTCCGGGCTGTCCAAATCCAACACTTTGTGGATAGTGATAAACAGCATTGTAGGCATTTACAGTGTCAGATCGTATACTGCAGTCCACACCCAGTTTAGGTATTATTAATTCCCCAATTGAAGTACCATCAAAAGTATTAGCAGGATCTAAAGCATTTACTGGATCGCTTATGATTTCATGGTAGTTTTTTAAACTATTCTGGGCCTTAGTTAGATCTTGTGACTGTTCATAGGCGGCCATAACGATAGTTAGGGAAATAAAGACACATGTGAATATAATTACTCCTGCGAATATATCATTCTGTTTCATGATTGACCACTAATAAGGGTCCAACTTTCTTTGCAATAACTGATCTGTATTCGGAGACCTTCCAAGGATCGTCTACCCAAACAGTTAACGTAGCTTTTATACCAATATCTGATAATTCATTTATAATAACATTTGCCTTTGGCTCATCTAAAGCCCATTTAAAACCCGAGGTGATTTCTTTAAATTCGTTTATAATATCATCCACGTCTACTGCATAGGGTATGGTTATATCAAGACCAATCATTTTCTCTTCAAGTGAAGTGTGATTTATGTGCACATTTGCTGAGAAATTAGAATTTGGAATGGTAACAATATTGTTATCTGGTGTAATGAGCTTAGTGACTCTGAAACCCATAAGTATAACTTTTCCTTTAATATCAGATATTTCAATAATATCTCCTACTTTGAAACTTTTATCTCCGAGCACAAATAATCCGGCTATAAAGTTTGAGATAGTATCTCTGGCAGCAAAACCTACAGCAATACCCACAATACCCAAGCTAACTGCTATGGCGGTTATGTTTATTCCAATTTCATTTAGAATAATTGTAAAGGCAAATGCATATATGGTATATTTTATTATTTCGTTTATAACTTGTATCAGAGTAGGATCGAATTCAAATTTTTTTCCAGTTTTGTTTATGAATATTGAAGTCCATTTGATGATTAGTAAAGATGCGATCAGTATTATTACACTTGCAATTATGTCCCTTAGGTAGGTATTACTGGTAATTGTTTCAAGGTTCATTTTTGTGCCACCTCAAAAACCATCATATCGTCAGCCACACAAGAATCTTCAAATATGTTTAAAGCTTCCTTTTCAAGAGTTTTAGTTTCTTTGTATCTTGTACTGATGTGGGTTAATAATAATTTTTTTACACAAGCTTTTTTGGCTATTTCTGCTGCCATTTCAGCTGTTGAATGTCCAGTTTCGAGAGCATTATCTCTGTGGCTATTGTTAAAGGTTGATTCATGTATTAATATATCTGCACCGTATGAAAATTCTACCATCTGATCGCATGGACTAGTATCACCAGAATATACTATTTTACGACCTGTTCTTTTTTCTCCAAGTACCTGCTCCGGTTTAACTTCTATATTGCCTACTTTAACAGAAATTCCCCTTTGAAGTTTACCAAAATCTGGTCCAGGTTTGACACCATACTTTATTGCATTATCTTTAATGAATTTAGGTTCTCTCTTTTCGTTAAAACTGTATGCTAAATTCAAAACAGAGTGTTTTGTTTTACAGCAGCTCACAGTGTAATCTTTTTCTTCGAGTATAATCCCATCTGTTACTTCATGCACCTTTATTTCGAAGGACATTGCAAAGTAACCTAAACTTTTAATATTTATTATTAAATTTAAAAGTCCAGGCGGTCCAAATATATCCAATGGTTCTGTTCTACCTCTGAATGCCATAGACTGTATCATTCCAGGAATACCCAAGATATGGTCACCATGGAAATGTGTTATGAATATTTTGTTGATTTTCATGGGGCTTAATCTAGCCCTTGTCATTTGTCGCTGGGTTCCTTCACCACAGTCGAGCAGTATGATTTCTCCAAAGCCCTTTAATGCTATTGCTGTGTGGTTTCTGTGATTGGTTGGTATTGCTGATGATGTTCCAAGAAATATTAGTTCCATTATTCCACCTGTTGGAATTATTATTAAATTTTGTTTGATTACAGTATTATGTTAAAATTTGTTAAATATAGATCTTAAGATGAATTCCTTTATTAATTTCATTATTCTTGTTAAATGGGTTCTTATGACCCCTTAACCTATGAACATTTATATCTTTTATTTTATATAGAAATACCCATAGAATCTAATTAAAATTTATGGAAAAAAGTAAAAAAACCTCGCTTATAAGATTTTTGATGATTGAAGTGATCCAATGAAGTATGATCTTAGTGAAATAATTAAAATGGTATATCAGGATATTGGTTTTGAAGATTTAACAACCAACGCTCTAATAAATCCAGATATTATAATAAAGGCCAAAATTATCACCAGGGAAGAAGGTATTTTATCTGGGGTGGATCTGGCTAGTTCTATCTTTCAGGAATTTTCAATCAAATCTATTATACGAAAATTTGATGGGGAATTTGTTGATGCAGATGATGTTGTTATAGATATCGAAGGTAATGCACGTACTATCCTAACTATTGAGAGGACTGTACTTAACATTATGATGAGAATGAGTGGTATAGCAACTATCACTTCTAATCTAATTAAAAAAGTTGAAAATAGAGTAATCGTAGCCGGAACGCGTAAAACAACACCGGGACTTCAATTTTTTGAAAAAGAAGCCATTAGGATGGGGGGTGGTGATACGCATCGTTTCAGGCTTGATGATTGTGTGCTTATAAAGGACAATCACATTGCAATTGTTGGCAGTGTTAAAACAGCTGTTGAAAAGGCTAAGAAATATGTAAGTTTCACAAAAAAGATTGAAATAGAGGTTGAAAGTACTAAAGATGCATTGGAAGCAGCAATTAGCGGTGCAGATATAGTGATGTTGGATAATATGAATCCAAATGAAGTGAAAAATGTTGTAAATGCTCTTGAAAATAAAAATTTAAGAGATAAAATTTTAATCGAAGTTTCTGGTGGAATAAATCCGGATAATATTTTAGATTATGCAAATATTGGAGTTGATATTATCTCGACAGGTTACATAACACATTCGGTCAGATCTTTGGATATGAGTCTTGAAATTATTTAATTGATCAGTAATATGTGTTAGAGAACAGCAATTTTAATCAACATAAAAATTGGATGATCTAGACACTCCTTCTATATTTTTAATTTTATGATTGATAATTATCATGAATTTCATTTGTATTATACAGATTATGAGGTCAAACTACAATATAATGCAATAAAGTTTATATAGGTTTTTTTACAGATCATTAGTATAGAAAGGTGGAGGCATTTCATGTTTGATAATGATGAAAAAGAATATATAGAATCTAATGAAGATACAACTGAAAATTCAACCGAAAAAATGAATGATGAATCAACTAAAGATATAACTGATAATTTAACTCAAGAAGGATTATCTGAAGAAACAGTTGAAGAAAGTGAAGTATCTGAAGAAGATTCTGAAGAAGAATTTGATGAAGAAGGACAACCTATTGAAGATGAAGGATTACCTTTTGCAAAGGCTGAAGTAGTACGACTCATGAAGAAGAATCTCGATAAGGACAAAATGATAAGGGAGAGAGTTAAAGTCGAGATGAACAGGTTCCTTGGAGAAGTTCTTGAAAGGGTCTGTGAACAGCTGAATGATTATCCTTACACAACAATAGAATATGAAATGCTCAAAGAATCAATATATCCTTACACCAATATTAAACGAATTAATGAGGAAAAGTTCAGGATATTAAAACATCTAGAAGCTATTAAAGCAGATTGTGATGCTCTTACAATGGATGTTAAAAAATCTTTAAAGCTCAAGGATGTTGATGATACTGATGAGATATTTTAATCTCATTCTGTATATTTTTTATATTTTAAATTAAATTATTGTTGTTTTTAAAAAAATTAGAAATTAATCTACTATCAATGAATGAAATATAAATGATAACAGCGTAATTATTTTTCTATGGTTAAAAAACCGGTATTAAGTTCTTTTATTTCATCTTCACTCAATTCTCTATGCTTTGCATCATCGTTGACTATAATACTGTGACCAAACGGATCTTCGACAACTAGAGTAGCTTTTTCATCACCGTTTTTCAGATTTTCAATCTTTTCAAGTATTTTAAGGGCGTTAGTTTTAATTTCTTCTTCTTCTGCCCATCCAATTGCAGTTGCAATAGCAGATTCAAACCTATTTAGTACACCTTCTACATTTGACACATACCCTTGTGATTTAGGGCCCGGCTCAACTTTAAGTCCAAGTTCGGGTATGCTTAATGTTGCAGTTTGGGATTTAACAACACGTGTATTAATATTATCTTTATTAATTTCAAGTGTGTATCTTACTGGTTCTTTCTGCTCCAAACATATGGTATCTGAATGTTTGTATCCACATTTGGTGCATAAAAGTGTTGATTCCATAATCTCACCGAAATATGGAATTTTCTCAGTTTTACTCGACATTTCTAGCGTGTTTTTACCCATACAAACAGGGCAATCGGTCTTAATATTATCCAAGTTCGAACTCTCCTGGTTAATTTTATTTGGGGATTTAATATCACATTATAAAATATATTGATTAATCAAGATGATGGGTGTTCTGATTCTGATTTTGAACCTTTAACTTTATCTTTGTAAATAAAGCCTTTTTTATCCAGATCCTTGATCATGTTATCTAAGGTTTCATTGTCGGGAGCACATATTTTGTGACTGTGAACATTGTCCGAAAGTTTGTAGAGATTTTCAAGATCATGTTTTCTCTGTGGTGTGCCCTGTAATTTGTCAATGAAACGTTTAGCTTCTACAGGGTCAAACACATTTACATTCCTTTTCAGTGGTTCACCAAATCCTGGAAGGAAATATGAAACATCAACGATTCTACCACCATATTTTTCTAATATAATGGATGTTTCTTCCCCCAGTTGGTCAACGGTATGCTTGAAAAGCATTACCTTACATATTTCTCTTATTAAGGTTAGCATCCATTTTTTAGTATTTTCGATCTCTAAATTGTTAATCACTGGTATGCCATGTTCATTAGCACTTTTTACTAAGTAATCGTTTATTATTCTGTTTTCTTTGAAATATTCCAGATGTTTACCGCCACGTTTTATTTTCATGGCTCTTTTAACAAATCTTTCCTTATGAATCTCTTTGTTTGCAGTCAATATGAAAAAGTGTATCGATGCGTCATCCTTAAATTTATCAATATTAATAAAACCCGGTACAAGGTGAACACCTTCAATTACAACATCGTCGTAGTCGTCCACGGCTCTTCTTATGACCCTTTCAATTGCAGGGATCACAAAAGAGGCATGGTCTTCAAAACCGGCTTCTATCAATGCGTCGGTGTCGCCATCATACCGTTCTTTGTCCCTAAGTGTTGTATAAGCATCAAATGATGATTTGTGAAGTGAGGGTGCATAGTCGGGACCTATTATCCCACGGACTATGGCTCTGATAAAGTCTGTCTCGATTAAATGTTTAATTCCTAATTCCTTTGCTAGTTCAGAGGCTATTGTTGATTTTCCAATACCTGATGCACTTCCAATAAGTATAACGTAGGGTTTTCTCAATTTTTCATCCCCCAATGTCCTAAATTCAGAATATACTGATTTAAAACTTAACTCAACATATCTACTACACGTTCAGCACTTCTTCTCATTTCAATCCTTATGAGACCAAGGTTTATGGATATACTAGTTATTACAACTAAAATTCCTTCACCAGCATCTATCATAAGGGTTTTACCTTTTTCTCCTTCTATCATTACTTGTTGCAATGGTTCATGCTTCATTTCCTCTGCAGATCTTTCAGCTGTACCAAAAACTGCAGATGCCATAGCAGCTACCAGTTCTGAATCAATGTCTCCAGGTACTTCGCTTTCAATAATCAAACCATCTTTTCCAACAACTAATGATCCATCTACTCCGTTGATCCTTCCTAAATCCTTAAGTATTCTTTCTATCATACTATGCCTCCACCAATAGAATTGAGTTATCTACCCAAAGTATATATCTTGGTTTAACATTTATTTAATAAATAGGTAATGTAAAGTTTCACAGTAATTTACTAAAATTAATAGGAGTGATCCTTTGTATTTTATAACTTCTCTTCAAGAAATTCAAGATCTTAATCCCTTTATCATCATAGGATGTGGTGGTGGAGGAGAAAAATTTTCTAATTTTGAAGGTGTTGAAGCATGTGGTTTCATAGATGATGATCCCAAAAAACAGGGTATGAAATTCTGTAACAATATAATATCTCAAGATTTAAAGGAAGTACTCAATAAAACCGATGCTAAAAGTGTTGCTATAATGCTGCCAATAGGTGCTGAGGGAACAGCATTAAAGTATGCTGTAGAGGCAATAGACAACGGTAAAAACGTTGTCACATCATTCAGATCACTGCCCATTAATCAGAATGAGGCAATTATAAAATTTGCAAATGCTAGGGGTGTTATTTTAAAGGAAATAAGCCCTCGTCTTGATGTAATACGGGAAATATTCGGGACAGCACCCCCTATGTGTACTGAAATTTTACCAAAACTCGATTATATACCAAAAACGCCTGTAGTGTTTGTTGGAGGCACTTCTCAGGAGTGTGGAAAAAGAACCACTACTAGGTTGTTAGGTAAAGCAGCAATAGAGAAAGGATTAAATGCAGTTGTAATCTCTACCGATGAAATGGGATTTGAACAACCTGTTGACATGAACTTCCGTGCAGGGAGTCTTTCAGTAATGGATGTTGCATCTGCTATCATAGGCTCAATCAAATATATGGAAAAGAAAAAAGATCCTGATATTATTTTTATTGAAGGACAATCTAGTCTCACTGAAAAGGGCAACCCCCATCCCAGAGGACTTTCAGCAGCAATTCTCATAGGTTCCATGCCTGCTGCAACTATTGTGTGTCACAGACCCAATCATCCTTACAGGGAACCAAGAGGTATTAAATCTGAAGTAAAAGCCATTGAAGCATTGGAGCCTACTAAAGTAGTGGGATTATCAATTAATTTAAGAAATGTAAGCGATAAAAATGAAATTCACAATTATGAGGATGAATATGAATTGCCAGCTGTAGATGTAACAGATGGCGGTGCATCAAGATTGCTGGATGTAATTATTGATCATATAGGGGACTTTAAGAAATGACGGACATATTAGACATTATAAAGAAAAATATTGGTATGGATGAAGAAAAAGAAAATAAAGAAGAACAAGAAACCATAATTGTTCCAGAACATTCTTTCTATGAAATTATACTAATGAAGGCCAAGAGTTTTGATGACTTCGACTCTGCATTGAGCCAGATCAAGGAAGAGAAAAATCCAATTATAATGGATATGAGCACTCTTGAACGGGATAGTCCCGAGGAATTTAAGTTAGCAGGGGAAAAATTAAAAGCATTCAGGGGTAATACTGGAGGAGAAGCTATATTGCTCTGTAAAAATGGTAAAAATATTATTATTATCACTCCACCCGAGATCAAGCTTATAAGGAAGTGAAAAACAATATTCACTTAACTTATTAAATTATAATTATGAATTTAATTATTTTATATATTGGTTATCAAATAAATTGATTGCAATTCGGGGTAGATTAGGGGATATAAATGGAGTTACCAATAACTAGACCTTCAATGATGTGTTACGCAGATGAGCTGAAATTTCCAGATCTTTTAAACGATTTATCATCCAAAAAACATAATGGATTTATAAGGATTACAGCTGGTTCTGAGGAAGGTTTTATTCTTTTTAAAGAAGGGAAAGAAATTGCAGCTTCCTACATTAGATATTCGAGAGTAGATGCAATTGAAAAGATTAAATCTGCAATGGAAGATAAAACAACTCTAATTGAAGTCTTCGATGTAAGACTAAATCAAATAGACTTCTTTATGGATATGAACAAACCATATATAATTGGTTCAGATGCATATGAACTGATTGATAAATTTAAAAAACCGGAAGAAGAAAAAAAAGAACTAAAACCTAGAGCAGTCCCCAAACCAAAACCAGTATCTAGTGCTTTAAAAGAAATTAAGTCCGAACCAGTAATAGAAAAGATTGAAAAGCAAACAATTTCAAAACCCCAAGAAAATATTGTTCAATCTCAAGATAACACATCTAATGAATCAAAAAGTTTATCTGAAACAGAGATAATTAATCAACCAATTAACCAAATTGCCAATGATAAGTCTGTTAAAGAAGATGTTCCATCAATCGAAAAGATAGAAACGATCAATGAACCTGTAAATGAGGAGATAACAGAAACAGAATCTGTTGGTAAACCTATTCCAAAATCGGTTACAGAAGTTGTTAAAGAAATGCCCGAAATTAAGGAATCAGAAGTTTCAAATGAGAAACCTTCTCCAGATATTTCAAATTCACCAGAATCATCTGAAAAGGATACAGAATCACCATCACAAGAAGATATTCCAAAACCATCTATGGATAGATCCGAACTAATGAAGAAGTACGGGATCAAAGATATCCAAGAGGAGGATGTGACCAACATACTCGAATCCTATAAAGGTGGTTCTGTAAGTGATGAAGATGTTGAAAAAATAGAGCTGACCTTGATGAACAAGATCAAAAAATCTACCCTCTCAATTCCCAAGATAAGGGGTGCGGAGGTCATGGTTTTCCTTGATAATGCTGAAAGGTTGACAGGTAAGGTTAATATTATTATAGAATCCGAGACCCAAGGATTTTTATCACGTATAATGGGTGATTCAAACAAAGCTAATTTGGAAAGACAGATAATAGAGATATCTCAGATAGAGATAAGGAAGAGCTTTAGAAAATATCCGGAAATTGTTGATGATTTTAATATTAATGTAGAGATTAGTTAGGAGGTATAAGATGACAAGAGTTATAACAGTTGCTTCTGGAAAGGGCGGTGTAGGGAAGACAACTATAACAGCCAATTTAGGTGTTGCATTAGCAACTTATGGGGAAGAAACTATAGTACTGGATGCAGATGTTGCAATGGCCAACCTCGAACTCATCCTAGGAATGGAAGGAAAATCTGTAACATTACACGATGTTCTTTCTGGTGCAGCATCCATAGAAGACGCCATATATGAGGGTCCGGGAGGCGTAAAAGTAGTTCCGGCAGGAATATCTTTGGAAGGTCTTCGTAAAGTTAAAATGGAAAGATTAGAAAGTGCATTGGAGATATTAGTTGAAAATACAGATATCCTACTTATAGATGCTCCTGCAGGACTCGAAAAGGACGCTTTGGCTGCAATAGCAGCGGCTCAAGAGATGATATTAGTTACTACTCCTGAAATACCATCAATTAGTGACGCCTTAAAAACCAAGATCATCGCTAACAAACTTGGTGTCGAGATTATAGGTGTTGTTATAAACAGGGAGCAGCACGATAAAACTTTCTTAACCATAACTGAAATTGAAACCATACTTGAAGTACCGGTTATAGCAGTTATTCCAGACGATCCAGAAGTTAGTAGAGCAGCAGCATTTGGTGAACCTTTAATCATTAAAAATCCTAAATCCCCAACTAGCAATGCCATAATGCAATTAGGTGCTGATCTAATAGGGGAAGAGTACCAACCAATTGAACCCGACAAGAAGGGGGTCATTTCAAAACTTGTTGAAGGCCTACTGGGTAGAAGATAAATTAATCAATTGGAATAATTATACGCTGGAAAATGATATAAAATGTCAAGATTCATAGCATTTGCTTCTGGAAAGGGTGGAGTCGGAAGAACATCATTAACATTCAACTTGGGAGTTGCACTGTCGCTCTTTGGAGAAGAAATTGTCATGCTAGACTTAGATTTAGTCATGGCTAATTTGGATGTCATTACAGGGCTTTTAAATCCTGATGTTACCTTACATGATGTGCTTGTACGTGACAAATCAATAGATGAATGTGTTTATGAAGTCAATCAGGGAATACGTGTAGTGCCAACTGGAATTCATTTTGAAACATTGAAACATATAAATCCCAATTATATCTCATGGAACAAGATAATGAACGAGATATCTGAATATGGGGACACGTTTTTAATGGATCTTCCAGCAGGAATTAATGCAAATGTCTTTGAAGGGCTTCCAGAGAATACAGAAGCTATATTAGTTACTCAATCAACCATGCCATCAGTAGCTGATGCATTAAAGATAAGAATACTTTTCAACGAGCTTAATATCAAGATAAGTGGTTTTGTATTGAACATGTGGTATGATGATAAGTTTCTTCTCTCGGAAAATGAAATTGAATCTATACTTGAAATTCCAATGATAGGTCTAATACCCTATGACAGGGAAGTGGAAAGATCCATGGCACTTGGAAGATCGGTTGTAGAAGTAAACCCTTCATCTCCAACAAGTAATGCAATAATGCAACTTGCTGCTGATCTATTAGGGAAAGATTATAAGCCTATTGAACCTAATAAAGATGATATAGTGGGTAGAATAAAGAAATTTGTTGGATTACTTCCAGAATAACATATATAAATCAATCATTTTTTTTAATATTATACATGGGGAATAATACATGAAAAATCCCAAATTAGATGTTCTTGGACTTGGAACCTGCAACACTGATTTTTTAATGAATGTGTCTCGTTTTTCAGATGCTGATGATGAGGTGGATATTGAAAAACTTCGTATATCCCTCGGCGGATCTGCAGCCAACTTCACAGTAGGAGTATCTCGTTTGGGTTTAAATGCAGGTATAATGGCTCGAATAGGAAAAGATCAGTATGGAAAATACATTCTATCAGAATTTAAACGGGAAAATATCGATACTAACAGGTTGATCCCTATTGATGAAAAAACAGGAATGGCATTTATAGCAGTTGAACCCGAGGGTGAAAGGTCTATTTATACATTTATGGGGGCTAATTCTAAATTTAAACTCGAAAATGGAGATATTGCTCTCATAAAACATTCAGAAATACTTCATATCACAGGTATGTACATTGAAGTTGTTGAAGAAGCTTCAAAATATGCCAACACATTATCATTTAATCCTGGTGCCCTATTGTCATCCTATGGTTTAGATAATCTTGAACAGATACTTAAAAGAACTGATATTCTATTTCTAAACCAAAAGGAGGTTACAATACTGACAGATATGGAATGTAATGATGGTGCTTTAAAGCTTGTTGAAACTGGAGTACCATTGGTAGTTGTTACAATGGGGAATAAAGGAGTGACTGTTTATAACCAATCAGGCCAGATTCATTATCCTGCTAATAAACTGAATGTTCTTGATACAACTGGTGCAGGTGATTCATTTGCAGCAGGATTTATTACATCATTTTATCAAAAAAAAGGTCTTAAAGAATGTTTAAAAGCTGGAAATGAATCTGCTGCTAATTGTGTTAGTAAATTAGGTGCATTAGATATGAAATATAAATTTATATGATATGGGTAATTTATTTCTTATCATATCTTGTAAAACTCTGCTGCATTACTGTAAGATACTTTTTTAATATTTTCTGGCTCCACACCTGAAAGTTTAAGTTTGTGAACTGTTTTAGGAACTGATAACGGGTCAGATGGGGAGGAACTCATATCACTATCCAAAACAAATTTATCGTAGCCATATTCATCCATCATTTTAACAGCTTCGTCTGAAGTCATCTTCTGGGGTTGAACAGTCAGTCCTAAAATCCCATTAAAATCTAAAACTCGCCTAATTATAGATTTATCAACATGATCTAACAGCACCAAACTTGTATCAATATTATCTTCTATTATGGTGGCAGTTAATTCAGTAATTTCTTTTTTATTCTTTCTTGGTGTATGGACTATAACTTTAATGCTAAGTTCTTGTGCAAGGTTTAATTGTTTTATGAATACTTCTTTCTCCTGTTTCGAACCAGTTTCAAGTCCAATTTCCCCAATAGCAACCACATTTTTATTATCAAGCAGTTCTGGCAGCTTCGCAAGAACAATTTCATAATCAGGCGATATGCTTCGTGGGTGTACACCTACAGCAGAGTATAACTTTACTCCATTCTTAGCTGCTCTTTTAGTATCATTTTCCATAATTCGGTGTATATGATCTAAAACAACTTCTGATGTACTCATTCTCATAGGATCATGTGCACAACTAACCGCTGTATCAACACCTGCAACAGCCATCTTTTCAAAATCTTCATATGGTCTTGTATCTGCATGTATATGGGCATCTATCATATTTTCACCTTTTAAGAGCTATCAATGGAGTTAACATATATTAATATATTTATTTTAATATCCTAAATAATATTCCGAGAAAATAATTAAAAGGAAAGAAAAAAAATTTAGATATCTTCAAATTCTATTTTACCTTCTAGAAGACTTATCAAAATATTGTAAATATCTTTTATTGGTTTTCTAATCTGTTTTAAATCATCTCTATTTCTTATAGTAACAGTGTTTGTTTCAAGTGTTTCATGATCCACTGTTATGGCGAAAGGTACACCTATTTCGTCAGCTCTTGCATATCTACGTCCAATAGTGCCTGATCCATCGTACTCAGCTATTATACCCTGATTTCTGAATTCGTCCCTTAACTTATGGGCAGTTTCAACCATTTCATCCTTATTTACAAGTGGAAAAACACTGACACCAATAGGTGCTATCTGTTTTTCTAGTTTTAGATATGTTCTATCTTCATTTTCTTTATAGGAATGAAGTAGTACTGAGTAGATAATACGGTCAATTCCGTAAGATGGTTCAATCACATGTGGGAGTACCCTTTCTCCACGTATAATTTCCTCACGTTCTTCAAAACTGATTATATCTGGAGTTATTTCATGGAGGTTACCTTCAAGTTCCAATTTAAATTTACCATCTGTTTCGAATGCCTTTTTGATATTAGAGGCATCTAAATTTTTTAAGGAATCTAATATTTTAGGTGCATTTCCCTTGAATAGAGGACCGAATTTTTTCATATCGGGTTTTACACTTAGTTTGGTAATGGTTTTTGGTTCGTCATACTCTATGAAAACACTCAGATTTTCTTTACTATGGATGCTGTGAGATTTTAAGTCAAAATCTGTTCTATCGGCGATACCTATTATTTCGATCCATCCGAACCTGTCTGTTAGGACTTCAACATCCCAACAGTCGATAGCATAATGGGCCATCTCAGTTGGTAGATGTTGTCTAAATCTTATTACTTCCGATGGAATTCCAAGATCAGACAGGAACCTTGCAGCTAAGCATAGCTGATACGTTAATATCTCGCTTGATATTATACCCTCTTCAACTGCTTTTTTTGCATTGATTTTTTCCAGTTCTCTGGTGTTCATCTGATTTTTAGCGGAAAATAATGTTAAAATATCATCTGCAAAGTTATCAAATTTCGGATGGGTTTTGATAGATGGATCAACAAATATCTCTGCTTCGGCTTGTGTGAACTCTCGAAGTCTAATAATTCCTTGACGTGGAGAAATCTCATTACGGTATGCCTTACCAATCTGAACGACTCCGAAGGGTAGTTTTCCTCTGAAAAATCTTAAAAGTCTTTTAAATGGTATAAATATTCCTTGTGCTGTTTCTGGACGCATATAACCGGTTTTTTTACCTTTTGCGCCAATAAGTGTTTGGAACATTAGATTATAGCTCCATACATGAGCTAAATGACCACCACATTTGGGACAGACTATCTGATTTTCTGACAAGATTTCGGTAAGCTTCTGATCTTCAAGACCTTCAACCTCTTGGTCTATAACATCTTCGATGATATGATCTGCTCTATAAACTTCCATACACTCCTTACACTCAGTCATAGGATCTGTAAAATGGTCTACATGTCCGGATGCTTTTAGAGCTTCTTCTGGCATTATGGTTGGGGATTCTATTTCATAGAAACCTTCCCTTACTATGTAATATTTCCTCCATTTCTCAATGATATTACTTTTTAATATGGCGCCTAAAGGGCCGTAATCAAAAAATCCTGCTGATCCGGAGTAAATTTCAAATGAAGACCATAGAAATCCTCTTTTCTTGGCTATATTCATTACTTTATTATCTGTCATTTTAAATCCTCGAAATAAAATCAATTGAATTGTTCAGTTGCAATGTTCAATTTAATCCTTAATCAGTGTAGATCCCCTGATCAGTTCATAATCATGTTTAATTTTACTGGTAACAGGGCGACTTTGGTTCATATATTTGCTATCACGTTCAGGATGTCCATATGGTCTTTCCGCAGGCGATGTCATCGTTTCAAATACTATTTGGCAAACTCTCTGACCTGTGTATAGTGCAACAGGCATTTTTCCAATATTTGAAATTTCCAGAGTTATCTTACCACAGAACCCAGGGTCTATATAGCCAGCTGTAACATGCATGGTAATTCCCAACCTTCCCATTGATGAACGACCTTCTACTCTTGCAACAAGGTTATTGGGAAGTTCTACAGTTTCGTAAGTCGTGGCAAGTGCAAACTCACCGGGATGAATTATAAAAGGCTGCCCTTCTTCTATATAAAATGATTCCATATATCCATCAATGTCTGATTTGTCCATGGGATCGATACAGGGTTTTCTTATTATTTTGAAGCTTTTAAACTCATTTCCAATCCTTAAATCTACTGAAGATGGCTGAATCTGCTTTTCAGGTTCTTTTAAAGGTTTAATAACTATTTTACCTAATTTTATATGTTCTTTTATATCCTTGTCACTTAGAATGGCCATTTAATGCCCTCGTTTTCCTTTTTTGATATCTTCTTTTATGTTTATCTTGGTTATATCTTTGACTATGTTAGGTACTCCACAGCTGTTACCAACACCTAATACCATTATTTTAGTTCCTGGTTCTGAGAGAGATATGGAGTTTTGAAGCACTTTTAAAGCTTTTTTTGAAGATTCTAATATTTTTTGGGTCATTTGATACATTGCCTCTTCAGGCCCCATTTTGACAATTATTGCGTCGACTTCAAGATCATTTTTTAACATTTGTTCCTCAATAAGCCACTTATCCACCCCAAATCCTCCGATAACTACGCCTATTCCTTCAGCAACAGATCCAGTTTCTTCACCTTCTAGTTTCTGTGCAGCATCTACAGTAATTAATCTTTTAATGCCCTTTTCTTTTATTAAGCGATTTACAGCTTTTCCTATCTTTCCTACTCTAGCACCTGGACCTTTTGCACGCATGATAATTATTTCACGACCGTCCACTATTTTTTTGCCAATTACAATATCTTCATAATATTCCAGTTCATTATCGGACAAGTCTTCCATTAACATACCTGCAACTAAGGGTCCTATACCATCACCAACGGGATTTCCATCTGAGAAAGCGTTCACACCTTCATATTCTGCCTTAACTAATCTCATGATCATTGGAAGTCCCATCTGAAGCATCAAAAGTATTTGTAGATTTCCTGTTTTTTTTGAAAGTTCCAAATTATGTCTTACCATCTTTGCCACACCATTAATACCGAGCGTTGCCTTTAGGGTCATTGTAATATTAGATTTCCATTCATCATCAGCATTTGGTGCGATTGTTTTTGTCATGTATTGAAATTTCTCTTCACCTAAGTCTAATATGCTTTCAAATTTGTCCATTATTCCTGCAGGGTCCAATGAAACCGGTGGAACAATGAAAAATTCCATGAAATTATCAACGGCAGTAGTAGGATCATTTCCAGGATTGCCCCGTTCAATAGAAACCTTTATTAATTTCAATTTTGATTCTTTAACCATATTCTCAATCTGGAAAGTATAATTAGCTATTGAAGAGTTAATCCTCATTTTTAGTAGAATAGGAAGCAATATAACCAATAATACAATTACAATGATTACAATTATATCGAAGGGTGTGATTCCTAGAAACATCATAGTTCCTCTTTATTATTTATTTCCTTAATCCGAGATTTTATTCTTCTCAATGTCCCTTTCAATGTATGTGCTTCACGTCCAGATATGAACGCCCTTCCAATTATTCTTCTGAAGACAAGTGAAGCATTATTACTCTTATGTTGAGGATATCCAAGTTTAAGAATTATTTCGTCCATATAATCCATCAAACTTTCCTTTTCAGCAGATGAGGCTGCTTCAAGGCGGTCAACAGGATAAGATTTCTCTTTTTTAAACATCTCATAGAATATTATTGCTGCTGCATGGGTTATATTTAATATTGGGTAATTCTCATGGGTTGGTATGCTTACTATTACATCACAAAGTGCTATCTCTTTATTTGAAAGTCCATTTCCTTCTCGACCAAATATCAATGCTAAATTACCGTTATAATTAATCGAAACTGCTAGTTGTTCTGGAGTTATTGCAATTCTTGCTACATTGTAACTTCCACCAGCAGTTCCTGTTGTTGCAACTGCTGAATCAATTTCCTTATGAATTAGAAACTCTTCTAAGGAATCATATGTTTTTAAGTTATTAACAACATCTCTAGCATGCATGGCTTGGTAATAACTTTCATCTTCAAGTTTACAAGGATTTATTAACACAAGATTAGTGAGTCCAAAATTTTTCATGGTCCTTGCAAGAAAACCGATATTTCCAGAAGTCTCTGGTTCAACAAACACCACATAGATCATATTTTACAACTCGTAAATTTTAGGACAGGTATTAAAATTTTCTTAATATTATTATGAATAAGCCATTTCAAGAAGTTTCAATATATTTAATACCTTTACATTGGTAATACCAGCTTTTTCAAGGCTGTCTTTAATGTTGTATTCACAGAACGGGCATATAGTTACTACAGCATCGACACCTAGATCTTTAACCATATCGACTTTCTTTTTTCCCAATCCTGCTGCAATCTCTGGTTTTCCTGCACGCACTCCTCCACCGGCACCACAGCACTGATCTGGTATTTCCATCTCAACAAATTCGAGCCCTTTTATTTTTCTAAGTATTTCTCTGGGTTCTTTACTTATACCTTGTCCCCTAACGAGATGACATGGGTCATGATATGTTACTCTCATGTTCAGTGGTTTCATATCTTTTGTATTCAACCTTTCAGCCAAGAACTCACTAATATCTATTACATTCAAGTTAACACCATATTTGGGGTAGTCATTTTTAAGGGTTGAGCCACATCCAGCGCATACTGTTACAATTGTGTCATAATCCTTGAAAACTTCCTGATTTCTTTTAACGACATCTGGAACTGCGTCTGTCTGTCCAGTTCGAAGTAGTGGAGAACCACAACAGACCTGATCTGTTGGCACAACAACATCAACATCATTGTATTCCATGACTTTAAGTAGAGCGACTCCTATCTCCGGAAGTCGGTAATCAACCATGCAACCTGTAAACAAGGCAACTTTTTGTCTTGCATGTCCTTCAGATTTAATAAGTGTTTCAGATTTAGATGGTCTATCTGTAGGTATTTTTCCTTCTGATACTGCTTTTATAAACCCTTCTCCATATGGGCCT
>CAAGKR010071524.1_pt1 | contig 36489 bp, 40 predicted proteins | sample 2556971 | NCBI WGS metagenome assembly CAAGKR01 (sample SAMEA5207829, study PRJEB30636) | soil metagenome | biome: forest; feature: boreal; material: soil | place: USA | collected 2011-09 | depth 1 m | reverse complement strand
GGCGGACCGCGCCCGACACGCGCACCCTGCAGGAGCCGCAGCGGCCCATCCCTCCGCATGGAGCGATCAGCGCGACGCCGGCCTCCGCCGCTGCCTCGTGCAGCGTCGTGCCGGGCGCCACATCGGCGCTCCGGCCGCTCGGTTCGAAACGCACGCGGACACCGGGCATCCTCGAAACCTCCCTCGCACGTCCAGTATCTCACCGGGGAAGTGAGGGAGACCTACTCGCCGGACCACAGCTCGTGCACCACGCGGCCGCGCCCCTCGCGCTTTCCGCGGAACATCAGCCGGTCGGCCGCTCCGACCATGAAGTCGACGCTCGGAGGCGGCGATGTGAACGTCACAGCGCCGATGGTGCAGCCCACGCGCCACTCGCCGTCCACCGCCTCGTTGATCGCCTCCGCGATGACGGCAAGCACCTTGGGCGCCATAGCCGCATCCGTGTCGGCGAGCAGCACGCCGAACTCGTCGCCGCCGAGGCGCGCCACCAGGTCGGTCGAGCGCAGCCGGTCGGACACCGCCTGCGCGACCGCGTGCAGCAGGCGGTCGCCCTCGGCGTGACCGAGACCGTCGTTGACCTCCTTGAAGTGGTCGAGATCGATGTAGGCCACGGTGACCGGACGGCCCGCGCGCCTCAGGTAGCTCAGCGCCAGGTGGGCGCGGTCGGCGAAGGCGCGGCCGTTGGCCAAGCCGGTGAGCGAATCCGTCCGGGCCAGCAGACTCTCGCTCTCGTTCGCGGCCTTGGTGCGGGCGACGACCTCCAGAGCCGTGATGTAGAACCCGAGGCGCACCAGGGCGTTCCACACAGGGACGAGCGCGCTGGAGTGCACGGCACCGCTCTGGACGTCCATCCAGGCCCAAGATGCGACGCTCAGCAGCGCCAAGAAGATGCCCGCCCGCCGCGAGATGAACCAGGCCGCGAAGACGATCGGCCCCATATAGAAGATCGAGAAGCTGAGCTCCGACCCCGAGTAGTAGTCGAATACCACCACCAGCAGGGTGAGCACAAGACATTCGAGCCACAGCGCCCACTCGGGTTGCTCCGCGACCAAGGCCACGATCGTCGCGTAGCGTCTGCGCGGACCCGGCCGATCGTGGCGGTTCCACCGACTGAACGCGGTATCCAACACGGGATCGGGGGCACGCTCCTGAAGCGCGCCGCTGCCGTCGACTGTCGCATCGACCGCGCCGTGCCCGCTCGAACCACCGTCATCGTGCGCAGTCGTCTTGATCCCGTCCCCCGGCCATCCGCTGACCCAAGTCTAGCGCGTGGCCGGCACCGGGGACAGACCGCTAGAGCGCTGCGGCGCGCAGCGCCGGTCGCGTCAGACGGAGCCCGTCGCGCTCTCGCCCTCGGGAGTCTCGGGCAGGACCTCGCCGGCGTCTTCGCCGACCGCCGCCTCGATGCGCGCGATGTCGTCGTCGTCCAGGCCGCCGTAGCGGCTGGACTCGTCTTCGGACTCCTGGATCAGCGGCTTCTGGCGCCGCCAGAGTTCGTGCTCCTCGGGCGCGCCGAGCGGTGGCTCGTCCGCATCCTCGTCCGAGCCGGTGACACCCATCGCCCCGAACCCGGTGGAGGCCTGCTCCACGCTCAGCATCATCTGGTCCGCCGGCTGCGAGACCTCAACGCCGTAGTCGTAGGGGAGATCGTCGGGAGTCCCCGGCACGCCCTCGTCGGCTACCAGATCCTCGACCACGTCGTCGGGGGCGATGGTCTCGTCCTCGTGCCTGACCTCGTGCCCGATGTTGACGGGCACCAGAACGCCGCCCTCACGCTCGTACTCCTCGTCACCGAACGGTCCGTCGCTCTCGATGCGCGGCATCACGGGCCTCCTTCCGCAGGTCGCGGCCCACGGAGAGTATGTCCCCGTTCAGGCCAGGTCCGCGCGCAGGCGCGGCAACGCCTCCTCCATGGCGGCCGCGCCGAGGTCGAACGCCTCCTTCACTCGCAGGAAGTCCCACGGATCGATCGAGCCGACGGCAGGCGTGACCAGGAGATCGGCCTGCGGCCTCTCCGAGCGTCGCCGGCGCTGCACGATGTCCCACGACAACAGGAGCACCTCGCGCAGGTCAGCGGGCTCGGCCGCTTCCACCGGCGACGGCATGACGTCGATCCCCAGCACGTAGTCGGCTCCGAGATCCATGGCGGCCTGCACCGGAACGTTCACGAGCAGCTGCCCGTCCACGAGGAGCCGCCCGCCGCGCCTCACGGGTTCGAAAAGCCCCGGGATCGCGGAGGACGCGACGATCGCCTCTCGCAGCGGGCCCGAGTCGATGACCAGCTCCTCTCCGGTGAGCAGGTCGCAAGCGAGCACCGCGAAGGGCGTGCGAAGACCGTCGAAGTCGCTGGCGGCCGTGACCTTCTCGATCAGGGCGCCAAGCGGAGACGAGTCGAGCAGACTCAGACGGGACCCCCACGCCGGCACGGCGATCTTGAGCCAGGACGCCTTCTGCAGCGCCTGCAGCATCTCTTCGGCGGGAACGCCCGCCGCGACACCCGCGCCGACGATCGCACCGGCGCTGACCCCGGCGACGACATCCGGCACGATCCCTGCGCGCTCGAGCACCGAGATGACGCCGAGGTGAGCCGCACCGCGCATCACCCCGCCGCCCAGCGCCAGGCCCAGCCGCAGCGGCGCCGATTCGGACTTCGGCCGTGGAGCACGCCTGAACCAGTCGCGGATCACCGTCGGTCTCCCCCCTGTCCGATCACGGTCGCGTCGCCGCGCCTCACTCCGCCGACTGCTGGATGCCGATCAGGTTGCCCTCGCTGTCCTCGACCCAGGCCACCCAGCCGGCCACGTCCCCCATGAACTCCTTGCCCTTGAGCACCTTGCCGCCGGCCTCAGGGACGCGCGCGAGCATGCCGTCGATGTCGCCGTTCGCGCCGAGGAACACCCTCGCGCCGTCGTGGCTCGGCGTGCCGCCGAGATAGAGGTCGGCGCTGACCCCCGGCGGCTCGTCGGGGTTGCCGATCACGGCCACCGTGTCGTTGCTGCCCGGCATCATCATGACGCGTTTGCCGGTGACGTGACCGTAGAACTCGATGGCCCGCTCCATGTCGATGACCGGGATGTCCGCCCACACGATGATGTCGCCCACGGGACGCCTCCTGGAAGGTCCACCGAAGACCGGCCGAACCTAGTACCTACCCAGCCCCAGCATCGCTACCATGGTCTCGGGGTAGACATGTAGGTGAAGGAGCCCTGCACTGGCCGAGGGGAGGTGTCGAAGATGCAGGAGCAGGCACCGCAGAAGGAGTTGGAGATCGGCGTCATCACGCACTACTGGGCCCACATCGGCGTGGCAGGAGTCCGCCTGGAGGCGCCGATCGACGTCGGCGACAACATCCACGTGTCTGGTCATTCGGACGACTTCGAGCAGACCGTGGATTCGATCGAGGTGGATCACAGCAAGGTGCTCCACGCCGATGCGGGCACTGAGGTCGGCATCGCCATGACGGAGCACGTGCACGAGAACGACCGCATATACAAGGTCTAGGTCTGGGTCTGGTCGCCACCTGCAGCCGCATCGAGCGCGGCGTAGTGCATCGGATAGTGGTCGAAGGCGTCGATCCCGATGGCCTGCCACGGCGCGTTCCCCTCGAGCCAAGCAGGGTCGAGCGCGGCCGTCGAGCCGACGCGCACGTTGATCTCCTCGTCGGAGAGCTGCTCGACCTCGTGGATCAGAGCGGCGAAGACGTCCTTCGCGCGGAGCATCACCGCCTTCGGCTTCATCTTGGTCGCCTCGGCCCACACCCGCTCGTTGAACGCCTCCCAACCGTCGCGGTCACGCGAGAAGGCGGTCGTCGAGCCGTGGCGAGCGGAGATCAGGCGCTGCACGATGAGATCGTCGTACGCGGTCACGTGGGCAACGATGTCCTTGACGGAGTGCGCCGATCCGGGCACCGGCAGGGTGAGGGCGTCGGCCGGGACCGCCTCCAGCTTCTCGTCGAAGATCGCGCGCGAGTACTTCAGTCTGGCCACCAGTTCGTCCCGCGTCATCGGAAGCATCCTCCTTTGGGTCGGGCGCCGTCGCCGGCCGCAGGAGGAGGATACCCGTATGCGGGCGCGGCCCGCGGGTAGACTCACGACATGGGTCCGATCACTACCATCTACTCCCACTCATCGCCGTTCCACGACATCCACGTCGAGGAGCTCGGCCACCTTCGCATGCTCCGATTCGCGCGCAACCGCCAGTCCACGATGTTCCTGGACGCGCCTTTCGACACCGATCTGGAGTACGCGGCCTATCTGCACACGACGCTCGCCATCAAGCCCGATGCGGCTCGGACCCTGGTGATCGGGCTAGGCGGGGGCAGCGTGGTGAAGCGCATGTGGCGCGACTACCCCGCGATGCGGATAGACGCGGTCGAGATCGACCCCGAGATCGTGGAGGTCGCACACCGCTTCTTCGCGCTGCCGAAGGACAAGAGGATCCGGGTCTTCGTCGGGGACGGCCGCGAGTTCGTGGATCAGACGCCTAAGACCTACGACATCGTGATCGTGGACGCGTTCGACGAGGACCGCGTGCCGCGCCGGCTCACGACCGAGGAGTTCATGCGAGCGGCACGCGACCGCTTGGCGCCCGACGGCGTGGTCGCATACAACTTCATCGGAGCGCCGAAGGGCGACCTGAGCAAGCCGTTTCGCGGGCTCTACCGGACGCTTCGCAACGTGTGGCGGGGCGTGTGGGTGTTCGCGATCGAGGAAGGCGTGCTCGCCGAGGGCTCGAACCTTGTGCTCGTGGCGTCCGACGCGGACGTGTCCGACGACCAGTTTCGGTCGCGCCTGGCTGACCGGGTGGGCGGACTGGTGACGGTCCCCGCGTTCGAGCGGTTCGGAGAGGACCTCTACAGAGGCGAGATCAGGACGGGCGACGTGGCGATCATCAGCGACCCGCCGAGGTTCCGGTCGGGGCCCGCGGGCTGCTAGAACTCCAGCGCCTCGAGCCGCTCGAACAGCACACCCGTCCGCGCGAGGAACGCGTGCGGATCGAAGCACGCGTCGAGCACTTGAGGCGTGAGCGCGGCCGCTGCTTCGGGGTCGCCCTCCAGCCGCTCGCGGAAGGACGGGCCGCCGCGTGCCTGCCGCAGGTCGTCCCACACCTTCATCGCATTGCGCTGAACCACCGCGTACGCGTCCTCGCGAGACATCCCCGCATCCACCAGAGCGAGCAGCACCCGCGAGCTGTAGATGAGCCCGCGCGTCTTGTTCAGGTTGGCGAGCATGTTCTGCGGGTAGACGACCAGCCCGTCGAGGATCCACTCGAGCTTGCCGAGCATGTAGTCGAGCGCGATGAAGCTGTCCGCGAGAACGACGCGCTCCGCCGAGGAGTGGGAGATGTCGCGCTCGTGCCACAGCGCGACGTCGTCGAAGCCCACCTGCGCGTTCGCCTTCACCACGCGCGCCAGCCCGCACACGCGCTCGGCCGTGATGGGGTTGCGCTTGTGAGGCATCGCCGACGAGCCCTTCTGGCCCTTGGCGAACGGCTCCTCGACCTCGAGCGTGTCCGACTTCTGCAGCGCCCGGACCTCCGTGGCGATCGACTCCGCGGTGGCAGCGACGATCGCGAGGGTCGCGAGCACATGTGCGTGCCGGTCGCGGGCGACGACCTGAGTCGAGAGCGGGTCGGGAGTCAGACCCAGCTTCTCGCAGACGTAGGCCTCGACGGAGGGGTCGATGTTGGAGTACGAGCCGACCGCGCCGGAGATCGCGCCGCATGCCGCGAGCCTGCGCGCTTCGAGCAGGCGCTGCTCGCTCCTCTTCAGCGCCCAGGCCCACGCGCCGAACTTCATTCCGAAGGTCATCGGCTCGGCGTGGATGCCGTGGGTGCGACCGACGCACAGCGTGTCCTTGAACTCGAACGCACGTCGCTTGCAGATGCGGCCGAGGCTGCGGACGTCCTCGAGGACGATGTCCATCGCCTGCGTCATCTGCAGGCACAGCGCAGTGTCGCCCAGATCGGAGGAGGTCATGCCGTAGTGGACCCACTTCGACGGCTCGCCGATGTGCTCCGCCATGTTCGTGAGGAAGGCGATGACGTCGTGGTTCAGCGTGGCCTCGAGCTCGTCGATGCGCTCCACCTCGAAGGCGGCCCGCTCGCGGATCTGCGCGACCTCCTCGCGCGTGATGCCGATGGCGCCGAGTTCAGCCTGCGCCTCGCACGCGAGAAGTTCGATCTCCTTCCAGATCCCGAACTTGTTGGCCGGAGACCAGATGGCGCCCATCTCGGGCCGGGTGTACCGATCGATCATGGGATGCCCCTTCGGCGGCGCCGGAACGTCACAAGAGCATTATCGCAGGTTCTCGGGGCGCGGCGCCCGTGTGACTCCGGCTATGCAGCCGCGACCTGCGGGTAACACCCAGCGGGTAGGCGACATGCCACGTTCGCGGGGTACGAACATCTGGTACCGCCCCGACCGCAGGAGGAGCCATGGACATCCACAAGACCTACGTCATCGACGCGCCCGTCGAGGCGGTCTGGGCCGCTCTCACGGACCCGGCGGTGATCGAGCGGTGGGGCGGAGGCCCGGTGGTCATGGCCCCGAAATCGGGATCGGCGTTCAGTTTCTGGGATAGCGACATCCACGGCACGGTGCTGGAGGTGGATCCTCCCCGCTCGATGCTCCAGGAGTGGTACGGCGGCGACTGGCTCGAGCCATCGTACGCGCGCTTCGCGCTCCACCCCGACCCGAGCGGGGGAACGCGCCTCGAGCTCGATCACACGGGCGTGCCCGACGACGAGGGTGCCGACTTCGACGCCGGGTGGGACGACTACTACCTCGGCCCTCTCAAGTCGCTCGTTGAGAGCGAAGCGGTGTAGAGGGGAGGGCGTCGTGAGACTCAAACCGCTGTGGCCGGTGCTGCTGGCCTTCGCCCTGACCCTCGTTCTGGCGTCGGCCGGCTGCGCGCCGCAAGCGGCGCAGACGATGCCTGCGCCCTCGCCCTCCGCGACGTCGACGACCACCGCCGCTGCCTCGACGGCTGCGACGGCGGCGGCGGCAAACGCCACCATGACGTTCGCCGTCATCGGCGACTATGGGTTCGGCGACGCGAACGAGGCCGCCGTGGCGAAGCTGGTGGCGTCGTGGCAGCCCGCGTTCATCATCGCGACCGGCGACGACTACTACTCGTCCGCAGGCGGTACCGGGACGGCCAGGTACGACAACTCCACCGGCGCCTACTACTGCCGCTGGCTCAAGGACGTCTCGACCACGGGCACGAACTGCCGCATCGGAAGCGCCACGCTCAACGCGTTCTTCCCGGCGCTGGGCAACCACGACTACAGCGATGCGACGCCCGCTCCGACGACCTACCTGACCTACTTCAAGCTACCCGGTACCGGATTCGCCAACAGCTCGGGCAACGAGCGCTACTACGACTTCGTCGAGGGGCCGGTCCACTTCTTCGTGCTCAACTCCAACAGCGAGGAGCCCGCCGGCACGAGTAGCACCTCGGCCCAGGCGCAGTGGCTGAAGAGTCAGCTGGCAGCGTCCACGTCCAAGTGGAACATCGTCTACGACCACCATCCGCCGTATTCGTCAGACAGCGTCCACGGCTCGACGGACGCCCTGCAGTGGCCGTTCGCGGCATGGGGAGCCGACGCGGTCCTCTCGGGCCACGCGCACACCTACGAGCGCGTCATGCGAAACGGGATCCCGTACTTCGTCAACGGCCTCGGGGGTGCGCCCCGCTACGACTTCAAGACCCCGATCCCGGGGAGCGTGGTGCGCTACCAGTCCGACTGGGGAGCGCAGAAGGTGACGGTCACCGGCACCACGCTGGAGTTCCGCTTCTACACCGTGACCGGGGCGCTGAAGGACAAGTTCAGCCTGACCCCGTCCCCCTAGTCGCGTCGGGCTAGCGAGGCCGCCTCGATGTAGACGTTGCCGACCTCCGGATACGCGTCCTTGAGCGCGCTCTCGATGCGCGCGATCGACGCGTGCATTCCGGGAGCGTCGACTCCCATACGGAACTCGACGTCGAGGTTGACGAGTAGCTCCTTGGGGCCCACGAACATCGTCCGGATCTCGCCGACGGCTTCGACCGCGGAGTCCGCGGCCACCAGCGCCCGCATCGCTTCCAGCACGCGCGGCTCGACCGCCTCGCCTATCAGCAGCCCCTTGGTCTCGGTCGCGAGCAGCCAGGCCACGCCCATCAGGATGAGCCCGATGACGACCGACGCCCCGCCATCGAAGTAGGGGCTGCCGGTGAGCTGCCCCAGCAGCACGCCGAGGAACGCCACGAGCAGACCCAGCATCGCGGCGGAGTCCTCGAACACGATCGTGAACAGGCTCGGGTCCTTGGACGCCCGTATGAACTCGATGGCCGGCCGGCTGCCGCGCGCGGCGTTGAACTCCCGCATCGCGATCCAGAAGGACGAGCCCTCGATCGCGAACGCGATCGCGAGCACGAGGTAGGCAGGCAACGGGTTCTCCGTTGCGACCGGATACAGCAGGTGCAGCACGCCTTCGTAGATGGACATGCCGCCGCCGATCCCGAAGATCGAGATCGCGACGATGAGCGTCCAGAAGTAGAGCTCCTTGCCGTGTCCGAACGGATGCGCCGCGTCGGCCGGACGGTCGGCCCGCCGCATCCCGAGCAGCACCAGACCGCCGTTGCCCGTGTCCACCAGCGAGTGGATGCCTTCGGAGATCATGGCGGAGCTGCCCGTCAGCGCTGCCGCGACGAACTTGCTGATCGCGACGAGCAGGTTGCCGACGACCGCCGCGACGACCGCCACCTTCGATTCTCCCTTGGCCGACATGTCGCTCCTGTCCGCGTGACCGGTCCGAGAGCCGCGCCCCGTGCGCGGCGGCTGAAAGCATACCGAAACCGGGTGCGACGCGGGCAACCGCCCCTCTACAGACGCGTGAGCCTCATACCCAGCGCTCGCGCCAGATCGTCCAGGGTCGGCTGACCGCTCTCCTCGAGGCAGCGAAGTGCGATCGACGCGCAAGCAGCTGCGTCCGAGGCCGCCACGTGGTGCTCGAGCTCGATCCCGCAGTGCCGACAGACGCTGGAGAGGCGGTGGTTCGGGAGATGCGGCCACACCCTGCGCGACATCGCCACGGTGCACTGATACCCGGCCGTGCGCGGAGTCTCGAGCTCGTAGCGCGCGAGCGAGGACCGCAGGACCCCGATGTCGAAGATCGCGTTGTGAGCGAGCACGACCGCGCCACGCAGGTAGGGCTCGATCTCGGGCCATACCTGATCGAACTCGGGTTCCTGCGCGACGAGGTCTGCATGGATGCCGTGGATGCGCGTGTTCCAGGGCTCGAAGTAGTTGCCGGGTGGCTGGATGAGCCAATCGCGGCGCTCGACTATGCGGTCGCCCTCGATCACCGCGAGCCCGAGCGCGCACGCGCTCGCACGCTCGCGCGAGGCAGTCTCGAAGTCTATCGCGGTCCAGAGATGCGGCATGCGACGTCTTCCGTCGGTCGGTGGAGCTCGTCGCCGGAGCATAGCAGCACGCCTCGTGCCCAGCTCGACAACGGCGCCCGGCGGCCGCGTCGAGTCGACAGGCGCCGGTCGCGAAGCCGGTGCGGAGGGTACATAGGGGGTGGCACGCACTTGGAAGCCCGGCGCCATCCCGGCACCGCGGCGGGAGTAGGCGGGAGGCACCGAGATGGAGCGCACGAAGCAGGGCGAGTTCGCCTGGACCGACCTGTCGGCCATAGACCTCGAAGGCCAGACCGCCTTCTACGAAGGCCTGTTCGGCTGGCATCACCACGATGAGCCTATGGGCGACGGAGCGATCTACCGTGTCTTCACCATGGGCGGCGGGACCGTCGCCGGCGCTTCGGTGATGCCGTCGCAGATGGCGGACAGCGACGTGCCCTCAATGTGGAACGTCTACATCGCCGTCAAGGATGTCGAAGTCTCGCTCGCCCGCGCAGTGGAGCTCGGCGGGCAGGAAGTAATGCCGGTCACGCCCGTCGGTCCTCAGAGCCGCTTCGCGGCCATCATGGATCCCACCGGCGCACCGGTCTTCCTTTGGCAGAACGACGCGCCGGACGAGAAGCAGATCTACAGCGTGCCCGGCGCGCTCGCCTGGAACGATCTGATGACCCGCGACCCCGAGAAAGCCGCCGGCTTCTTCACGAAGCTCCTCGGCTGGCAGATCGCGAAGATGGACGAGGCGGCCGAGCCCTACTGGCAGGTCAGCATAGGCGGCACCGGCGAGGGCGGCATCATGCCGATGCCGGAGATGGTCCCGCCCGACGTCCCCTCCTACTGGCTCGACTACTTCGAGACAGCCGACATCGACGTCAGCGTCGCCAGAGCGAAGGGATTGGGCGCCCAGGTGACGGTCGAGCCGATGCGCGTGGGCAAGATGCTCGTGTTCGCCGTGCTCATGGACCCGGCGGGCGCCACGTTCGCGATGCTGCAGCCGATCATGACGGTGAAGGCGTAGACGCTGGACAGCACATCAGGGGCTGCGGGTACACCCGCCTCGTAGGGGGTGTTCCCATGTGCGCCGAAACCGGGACCGTCATGGCGGACGTTCCTTCGGCCACGCTCGACTGGTTGCTCGAACCGCAGAACCCGGCAGTGGCCGTGCTCACGCGCCGCACGCTGCTGCGCCAACCAGACTCCGCCGAGACGGCCGCACTCTGGGCGAGCCGCAACGAGTACGCACCCGTCGTGCGGATCCTCGAGGCCCAACGCGAGGACAGCTCGTGGGACACGCCGGCGCGCGACTACGCCAAGTACGGCGGGTCGCTATGGCAGATCGTCTTCCTGGGCGAGCTCTATGCCGGCGGGGACGACGAGCACGTCCGCCGCGGCGCGGAGTACGCGTTCTCGCGGCAGCTTCCCGACGGGTCGTGGAGCGCGGCCAACGCAAGGCCGAACGCTTCCTGGCCGAGCACCCCGACCTCCACTACGGCGACAAGCCGGGGTGGCTGCGCTTCGGCTTCCCGCTCTCGTACAACTCCGACGCGCTCGAGGCGCTGCTGGCGCTGGCGGCGGTCGGCGAGACACGCCGGCCGGAGTACGAGGCGGCGATCGAGGTGGTGCGCGCGGCGGCCGACGGCCAGATGCGCTGGACGATGCGCAACACCCACAACGGCAAGATGATCGCGGACGTCGAGGCCATGGGAGCGCCGTCGAAGTGGCTGACCCTGCGGGCCCTGCAGGTGCTCGATCACTTCGGAGCGGTGCGTGAGGAGTCGCTGATCGCTCAGACCCTCAGCCGATGATCCGGACCTCGCCCGCGTCTCCGTCGACCTCGATGATCTGGCCGGTCGAGATGATCCGCGTGGCCGGGCCGACGTTCACGACGGCGGGGATTCCGTACTCCCGCACGATGATGCTACCGTGGCTGAGCAGGCCGCCCATGTCCATGACGATCCCCGCGGCGGGCACGAAGTAGGGCGTCCACCCCGGGTCGGTGTAGGGAGCGACGAGTATCTCGCCGGGCAGCACGTGCTCGTCGCTGTCGGATGACAGGAACACGCGCGCCGGCCCGCGAGCGAAGCCCGCGCTGACGCTGATGCCCGTGAGTGTGCGCTTGTCGGAGTGCACGGTCCACGGCCCCGAGCTCTCGTCCCACGCACCGATGACGACGGGCGGTGGCGTCAGCGCTTCGAGGCGTGCGTGCTCAGCGCGCCGCTTCGCGACCACCTTGCGCCACTCGCCTCCGCCGTCCTCCACCAGTGAGGGCAGCTCTTCGTACTCGAGGAAGAAGATGTCGTCCGCGCGGTCCAGCACGCCCTCCTCCACCATCCGCCCACCGAGGACCAGCAGCGCGTGGCGGATCGCCGCCAGCCAGCGGATCCCCTCGCTCTTCATGTTCTCCCGCGTACGCGCGCTCGAGCGCCCCCACGCGAGCACGCGCTTGAAGACGGCACGCTTGATCGGGTTCCGAAGTCGAGCAAGGCTCTCCGCGACGGCCGCGTCCGCAGCCGCGGCGCGGTCGGAGTAGGCGGCGAGCGGGTCGCTGCCGCGGTCGTCGGCAAGGTAGGAGCGCACCACGCCGAGCACGTAGTCCGGAGTCTCCGCCCATGTCGGGTTCGCGAACTCGAGTTCGCCTCTGCGGTGGTGGCCGTGCTCGGTCATGAACGAGTCCCACGTGTCCAGGAACTCGGAGGCCTTCGTGTCACCAGCCGCGGCGGCCGACACGAGCCGGTTCTGCACGTCTGCCCACCCGCTGCCGACGAGCACCGCGCTGCGGACACCTGTCGACGCGCGGGCCAGCGCGCTCAGGCGCCACATCTCGTGGCCGGCCTCCGCCGATGCGACGTCGCCGCTGCCGGCGACCATGCGGTTGGCCAAGGCGCCGGTCTCGTCGCCGAGCCACCGCTTGCACAGGCCTCCGAGCACTCCGAATCCGAGCATCGCGACGCCCATGTACGAGAGCGTCTCGTTGAACCCGGAGAACTCCGAGTCCAGCGAGCGCACGATCCGCAGCGCCTCGTCCTTGTCCGGCCCCGCGTCTATCAGCCGCACCGAGGCCTCGGTCGTCTTGCGCATGCGCGCGGCGAAGCCCACCGCCTTCTTCGACGTGTGGCCGATGACGTAGCCGGGCATGATGCGCAGCATCCGCAGCACAGCCCTCGTCTTGGCGCCGGTCCGCGGCTTGGTGTCCTCGAAGGTCGGGAGCTCCACGTAGTTCTGCATCCCGCCGAGCGCGATGTCCGGGTCGATGCCGGGCAGGTTCCGGAAGGTGTCGCGCAGCATCGTCAGGTTGAAGTAGATGCGCCCGCCCACCAGTCCGACGACCCCCTGGGCGTCGAAGGGGACCCTGAACGCGCCGAGCATGCCGCCGAGGATGTCGTCGGCGTGCCCGTAGATGACCGACCAGGTCATCGGTGTCGCGACGTCGGGCAGGATCTCGCCCGTGTTGAGGTTGCTCCAGATGTCGGGCATCCCCGCGGATGCGACCGGCTTCTCGGGAGCGGAGGCGCTCCGCGGATGCAGGTGCGCGATCCCGGTCGTGACGGGCCTGGCCTGCAGCAGCCAGACCTGCTTCCCGTCGAAGGCCCACTCGACGTCGGCGGGGTAGCCGAGCAACTCCCCGGCCCGCAACGCGAGATGAGCGATCTCCCGGGCCAGATCCTCATCCACGCAGAGCGACGTCGCCTCCTCGGGCGACACCGGCTCCTCGACCACCGAGCCCTTCCCGTCGCGAATGATGCGCACCGGCTTCCGGCCGGCCACGACCTCCCGCAGTGGAAGGCCTTCCGTGGGCTCGAAGACGTAGCGGTCGGGAGTCACCTTGCCCGAGACCAGCGTCTCGCCGATGCCGGGACCGGCCTCGAGGAACACCCCGGGAGAGCCGTCGATCGGGTCCACGGTGAACACCACGCCGGCGGCTTCGGAGGGCACGAGGCGTTGGACGATGACCGCCATCGCGACGTGGCGATGGGGCACCCCCTGTCGCTCGCGGTAGCGGACGGCCCGCTCCGAGTACAGGGATGCCCAGCAGTCACGAGTCCGCTCGACCAGCGCATCAGCGTCGCTGACGAAGAAGGTGCCGTGCTGTCCGGCGAAGCTGGCGTGGGGGAGGTCCTCGGCGTTGGCCGAGGAGCGGACGGCGACCTGCCCGCCGCCCAGTTCCCCGTACCAGGAGCGCAGGAGCCGCGCGACCCGCGGCTCGACGTCAACGTCAAGGATGGCCTCGCGGCACGGCTCGGCATCGAGCGGCTCGCCGCCCGCGATCGCGAGCTTGGCTGGAATCCCGCTGAGGTCCGCGTGCGCCCGATACGCGGCGGAGTCAAGCACGCGAAGCTCGGGTACCGGCAAGCCCGCTTCGGAGAGCGCGACGAGGGTCGCAGCCTTCGGTCCGATGTCCTGTGCCGTCGCCATCCCCCCTTCGCTCTCGCTCGTGATTGTCCCACGCGCGCGGCCTCATCGGGTAAGAACCGACCGCAGAACACGCCAACGGCGGAGGGGCGGACGATGAACCGAAGCGAGCTGACGATCCTGGTGACCGGAGGGACGGGGCATCAGGGCGGTGCGGCAGCCTGGCATCTGCTGAAGGACGGCTGGAAGGTCCGCGCGCTCGTCCGCGACCCGGCTAAGCCCGCGTCGCAGGCGCTCGAGAAGGCGGGCTGCGAGCTCTTCAAGGCGGACCTCACCGACCGGGCCTCTCTGGACCGCGCAGTCGTCGACTGCCATGGCGTCTACGGCGTGATGACCCCCACGGAAGTCGGGCCCGAGGGCGAGGCGCAGGAGGGCTTCAATCTCGCCGACGCCGCGGCGGCGGCGGGTGTGGAGCACTTCGTGTTCAGCTCGGTGATCGGCGCGGACCGCGAGGACGGCGAGATGTACCAGCTCCCGAAACACAAGGTCGAGGCTCACATCGCGGAGTTGGGCATGCCGGCCACGATCTGGCGACCCGTCACCTTCCTTGAGAACTTCCTGCGGCAGAAGGAGGTCATCGCCTCGGGGCACTTGCGCGCACCCATCGAGCCGGACGTCGTGCGGCAGCTCATCGCCGTCGACGACATCGGCAAGTTCGTGGCGTTGGCTTTCCGGGAGCACGACCGATTCGTGGGCGTGACAGCCGAGATCGCGAGCGACCAGATGACGATGCCGCAGGTGGCGGAGGCCTTCTCGCTGGTGCTGGACGTCCCGGTCGTCTTCGAACAGATCGATCCGCTGCCCGGCATGGTCACGATGCGAAAGCCCGCCCCCGGCGAGACACCCCCGCGCCGCGCAGATCTCGAATCGCTGCGCGAGCTGATACCGGACCTCTGGACGGTCGAGAGGTGGATCCGGGCGCAGGACTGGCACGCGTAAGCGCGCGGGCGCCCGCGCGCGAGCAAGCAGAGAGGGCCACCCCGCGTGGGGTGGCCCTCTCCCATCGCCGCCGTCCTAGGAGGTCTCGCCCTCCACGATCATCGTGTCGGACCGGACCAGCGCGGCGATGTCATGACTTCGCATCTGCTGGATCACCTCCTCCTCATCGCCGGGCCGCGGGGATGCGGCCCTCGGGTACCCCCGTGCCGGGACGCGCAGCAAGACGCGCGCCGACGCGCGCCGCGGGGGGCGGACGGAATGCCGAGCGGCGCCTACCTACCGGAAGATCCCGGCCGCGTGCGCGAAGCTGTCGGGGTTGCGGCCGAGCCGCTCGCCGCGGTCGAGCGCGTCGACGGCAGCCATCTCCGCATCGGTGAGCTCGAAGTCGTAGACGTCGGCGTTCTCGGCGATGCGCTCGCGGTGCACGGACTTCGGGATCGTGGTCACGCCGTGCTGCAGGATCCAGCGCAGGGTAACCTGCGCGGGTGTCTTACCGTGGGCTTGCGCCATGTCGACGATCTCCGGGATCTGCGCCACGGCTCCCCGCATGATCGGCGCCCACGCCTGCATGGTGACCCCGTGCTCGCGCAGGAAGTCGCGCAACTCGGGCTGCTGGAGCCGTGGGTGGTGCTCCACCTGGTCGACCGCCGGCGGGACGTTCGCGATCGCGAGCAGACCTTCCAGGTGCGGGACGAGGAAGTTGCAGACGCCGATGGCGCGGACGACGCCGTCCTCGCGCAGGTGCTCGAGCGCTCGCCAAGTCTCGGCGGTGGTATCGGGCATCGGCCAGTGGATGAGGTAGAGATCGACGTAGTCGAGGCCGAGGCGCGCGAGGCTGCGCTCGCAGGCGGCCAGAGTGGTGTCGTAGCCCTGCTCGTCGTTCCAGAGCTTCGTGGCCACGAAGAGCTCTTCTCGCGGGACGCCGCTATGCGCGACGGCGCGACCGACGCTCTCCTCGTTCCCGTACATCGAGGCAGTGTCGATGCCGCGGTATCCGAGTTCGAGAGCCCACCGGACCTCGTGCTCGACCTCCGCGCCGGCGCTGGAGCGGAACGTTCCAAGACCGAGCCGCGGCATCGCGACGCCGGGCGCGATCTCGATGGTATCGGTGAGTGAATGCAGTGCGATCTGTTCCATGACGGTGGCACCTCCTCCGGGGACTGTACCCGGGAGGAGGACATCCCCCGCAAGAAATGCCCAAGCGCGCGGGCGAGTGGTCAGGGGTCTGCAACTTCCGCGCCTACGAAGACCCTGGTGTCCCGCCAGAGCTCGAGCCAATCAGTCCGCACGGCGCGCCGGTGGTGGCCTCGCCTGGGATACCATCCCGCCATCGGTGAGCAGCGCGTCGAGCCGCTCTATCGCCGCGCTCTTCGCGCCCAACCATGGCCGTCCGCGCTTCTCCCCACGGGCATGGTCATCGCGCCTGGGGGGACAGTCCGATCCGGAATGGCGGACGCGACGCGGGAAGTGGGAGGCCGCGCCAGTGGAGAAGGCCGCGGCCAAAGGACCCGCCTGTCCGATGGGGGTCTTGAACGTGCCCCCGTACCCGTCTCTGGGTGTGCGATTCTCCCCATTGTCGCGATAGCCCCAGGAACGAGGAGTTGGGCAAGAAGAGTCGGCGCCTATTGTTGATCGGCACTTGGTGGGTCGGTCAGCAGCCCGCCGGATTCAGGCAGCATCTCAAAACGGAACGGTCCGAGCCTCCGGTAGCGGACCCCCGCGGCGTTCGTGACAACCGTGCGAGTGGCATCCCCGAAGCGGCTGGTAGCCACGGCCAGGCCCGTTGTCGACGTCGGGTACGACTAGGTCGTCGAGACCCCGCCGTCAACTACGTCCGATCTCTCGAGAGTGCGGCCAGCGGGCCACTCGGAGGCGCGACGTCGCCGCCGGTCGCGCACATCACTGGCACGACCCATTCCGTCAAGGTCCGAGTCTGGTTGCGGACTGTTAAGCGTACGGTAAGATGTAAGCTATACCGTCTTTCTCAGGAGGTCACCATGGCAGCGCTGCGCCCCTCAACCGACGTACTACCAGTGACGGAGTTCCGGGCGAACACGTCGTCGATGCTCACAAGACTCCATGCGACCAGGCGCCCCATCGTCCTCACTCAACATGGGCGGGGTGCGGCAGTGGTCATGGACGTCGGCGTGTACGAGGACATGCTCGACGAGATCGCCATCCTTCGGGACATCCGTATCGCTGAAGACCAGATCGCACGCGGCGAGGTCATTCCGCACGACGAAGTCGTGGCGCGGCTGAAGGCGAAGCTGATCAAGTGAACGTTGTCTGGACCGCAGTGGCGGAGGACCAGGTTGCCGATGCCTTCGCCTACATCGCCGCGGAACGTCCGGCTGCGGCCCTGAAGTGGTTCGAAAGGCTCGTGGAGAGCGTCGGCTCACTCGCACTGTTGCCGGACCAGGGGCGCACGGTTCCCGAAGCCGACCGCGAGTCGATCCGAGAGGTGTTCGTCCCGCCATACAGAGTGGTCTACTACCGCAACACCGACGTGATCGTCGTTCTCACCGTGCAGCACGAGCGGCGCGACTTGGACTTGTCGGAGTCAGACGTCTGAAGCCGATCGAACATCCCTCTCCGGCTCCGGTGGCGCGCGCTCCGCGCCGAACGCATGCTAGCATTCACATGCTCACAACCGAGCCCCGCCGAACCGCGGGACGCAAGAACTGCTAGGAGTCGCACCGCAATGGCCCACGTACGTTCGCTCTTCTTCCAAGGACCTCTTGCCGACGTCGAGAACAAGGCGATCACCGCCTTCAAGCTCGGACGCCCGAGCGACGTCATCTGGAACATCACCAACCGCTGCAACCTGCTCTGCGACCACTGCTACATGGCCGCCGACTCCCACGTGCGCCCCAACGAGCTGACCGACGCCGAGACAATCGCGCTCGTCGACCAGATGGGCGAGCGCGGACTTCCCGCGCTCTTCCTCTCCGGCGGCGAGCCGATGATCCGCCGCAACTTCTGGGAGATCCTCGAGCGCGCCCGCGGCTACGGCATCCGGGTCACGGTCTCGACCAACTGCACGATGATCGACCGCGAGGCCGCCCGCCGGCTCAAGTCGAACGGCATCGACTGGATCGCGACCTCCCTCTACGGCCCGAACGAGTTCCACGACGCCATGGTGGGTGTGCCCGGCACACGGCGCCGCGTCATCGACGCGATCAAGGTGCTGCGCGAGGAGGGCGTCGGCGTCGCCATCAAGACGGCGATCAGCAAGACCACCTGGCCCTACGTCTACGACCTCATCGCCGAGGCGCGCGAGCTGGGCGTCGGGCTCATCTACTTCTGCGACCTGATCACCGCCGGCCGAAGCGAAGGCGAGGACGACGGCCGCATCACCGCCGCCCAGTGGCGCGAGCTTGCCGACTTCATCATCGAGGACCTCGTCGCGGGGCAGGAAAGCGGCGTCAAGGGGCTCGAATGGGACATCGGCGCGATGCCGTCGTTCATCCCGTATGTCGCCGAGCGCTTCATGGAGCGCGGCATGGACGTGAGCAACGGGCTGGAGCGCCTGAAGGTCATCAGCGCGTGCCCCGTCGGCAAGGGCCACATGAACATCAACTCCGAGGGTGGCATCATGCCCTGCCAGTTCGCGCAGGACTGGACGATCGGCAACGTCCGCGAAATGACGCTTCAGGACGCCGTCGCCGAGCTCTACAAGCTGGACGTGCAGGAGTCGAAGGGCGTCTGCGCGCCCGAGGCCTGCGAGTACTCGCGCATCTGCCGCGGCTGCCGCGCGAAGGCATGGCAGCGTACCGGCGACCCGATGGCCGAGGACGTGACGTGCCTGCTGCACGCCGAGACCGACCGCTCCGCGCTCGCCGGGGAGATCGAGGCGGCGCCGGCGTTCGAGCGCTCCGCCCCGTGCGCGGCGCCGGGGAGCTGCTAGCCGTGGCGTCCGACGACCGGACGCGAGTCGAGAGGGCACTCATGGATGACGCTGCCGCTTCGCCCGCCGATCTGATCGCGCGCTACCTGGCCGGCACCGCGCTCCTGCGCGACGCCATCGCCAGGATGACTCCCGCGCAACTCGCCGCTCACCCCATCCCGGGCAAGATGTCGTCGCAGGAGGTCGTCTGCCACGTGGTGGACGCCGACCAGTTCATGGCCGACCGCATGAAGCGCACGATCGCCACCGACCGGCCGCTGCTCATGGGCGTCGACGGCATCACCTACCTCGAGGCGCTCAAGTACGCCGAGCGCGACCTCGACCTGGACCTCCGCCTGCTGCAGGTGACCCGCGAGCAGATGGCCGCCGACCTTCGCCGTCTCGACGCGTCCGCATGGGAGCGCGACGCCGTCCACAGCGAGATCGGCCTCATCACGTTGCGCCGCACGCTGCTGCACACGATCCGCCACCTCGAGAGCCACGTCGCGGCGATCCAGGAGAAGCGCGAGGCGCTCGGGCTCTAGGCTCTCGCCCCGCCGAATCGCACCTCAGACGTGCGGTTTGCGACCCTCGAACCGCGACTTCCGATGGTAGGGTGTTGAGCCACGCCTTTGCCCACCCACTGACCCTGGGACTTGACCCCGCATGCCCGCGATCATAGAAGCCTGGCGCGCCGGACTGCTCAAGCGCGACAACTGGATGAGGAACCTCACCGGAGGGCTCATCGTCGGCATCGTCGCCCTCCCGCTCGCGATGGCCTTCGCCGTCGCGTCGGGCGCCAAGCCGGAGAACGGCCTGTACACCGCACTCGTCGCCGGACTCGCCGTCACACTGTTCGGCGGCAGCCGTGTCCAGATCGCCGGACCGACCGGCGCGTTCGCGGTGCTGCTCGCGGGAGTCACCGCCCGCTACGGGTTCTCCGGCCTTCAGATGGTCACGCTCTTGGCCGGCGTCATGCTGCTCGCATTCGGGCTGGCAAAGATGGGCGGGGTCATCCGCTACATCCCGGAGTCGGTGATCCTCGGGTTCACCGCCGGCATCGCAGTGGTGATCTGGGTCGGACAGTGGGACGCGTTCTTCGGGCTGCCGAAGCCGGCCGGAGAGCACTTCCACGAGAAGCTGTTCGCTCTGATCGCCTCGATGCCGCAGCTGCACCCGGCCACGGCCCTGATCGGATTGGCCTGCATCGCCGTCCTGGTCGCGTGGCCGCACATCCCGAAGGTAGGCAAGATCCCGGCGCCCCTCATCGCGCTCGTGGCCGCTACGATCGTGCAGAGCGTCTGGCGTCTTCCCGGCGTCGCCACCATCGGTTCGACCTTCGGAGGCGTCCCTCTCGGCTTGCCTCCCCTGACCTTGCCCCACTTCTCGGTCAACCTCGCCCTGAACCTGGTACAGCCCGCTTTCGCGATCGCGATGCTCGGAGCGATCGAGTCGCTGCTGTCGGCGACCGTGGCCGACGGCATGACGGGAGCCAGGCACGACTCCAACCACGAGCTCATCGGCCAAGGCATCGCGAACGTGGCATCCTCCCTTTTCGGAGGCTTCGCGGCGACGGGCGCGATCGCCCGCACCGCCACGAACGTCCGGCACGGCGGCAACAGCCCGCTCGCGGGCATCGTCCACGCCGCCGTCATCGCGCTCGTGCTCGTCGCGCTCGCTCCGCTCGCGTACAACGTCCCGCTCGCCGCACTCGCTGCGATCCTCTTCGTCGTGGCGTTCAACATGAGCGAGATCCGTCACGTCGGGCGCATCGCGCTGCGCGCGCCGAAGACCGACGTCGCGGTGATGTTCATAACGATGTGGCTGACCGTCTTCACCGACCTGGTCCTCGCCGTCGAGGTCGGCATCATCCTCGCGATGCTGAACTTCCTGCGGCGGATGTCTTCAGCGGTGGAGGTCCGCCAGCTGGAGGACGAGGAGTTGGCGGCTGCACTGCCGGACGAGGGGGCGCCCGACGTTCCGGATGGCGTGCTGGTCTACACCGTCCGCGGGCCCTTCTTCTTCGGAGCCGTGGACCAGTTCGAGCAGGCGCTGCTCCACACTCATACCGAGCCGGACGCGCTCATCATCTCGCTCGCGCGGGTTCCTTTCGTGGACCTGACAGGCCTGTCGAGTCTCCGCGAAGTGCTGGAAACGCTGGGCAAGCGCGGGATCCGCGTGGTGCTCTGCCGCGCCAACGAGTCGGTGGTCGAGCGGCTGGAACGGGCCGGGATCGCGGCCATGCTGCCGCTTCCGCCCTCCGCCGACCTCGCCACGGCGATAGAGAGCGTGCGGCCGGCGCGCTAGACTCGTGACGTCCGCCCGGACCACACGAGGGAGACTCCGATGGTGCGATTCCTATTCGGCGCCTTGCTCCTGGCACATGGAGCCGTCCACTTCATGTGGCTCATGCCGGAGCCCGAGGACCCCAAATGGCCCTTCCGGTGGAAGTCGCCGCTGATGCCCTCGGTCCCGGCCGAGAAGCTTCGGGGACCCGGGACGGCCGTGGTCGCGCTGCTCTTCCTCGGATATGCCGTCGCCGCCCTCGGAGTGTGGGGCGTGCCCTTCCTGGCGGGCGTGTGGGTTTCGCGGCGCGACAGGGTCGGGGGCGCGAGTGTCGAATGGACTACTTGAGGGACGGGGGGGAACCACTTTGAGTCAGCAACGCCTTGCCGGCGACCCGAGGCCGCCGGCGGAGCCGGACCGCAGGCCGTACGGCTACATGAACATGGGAACGTCGATCGCCCTGGGCGCAGCGCTCGGGCTGCTGTTCGGCACGATGATGGGCGACCTGACGTGGGGGCTCATCATCGGCGCGACGCTCGGCGTCGTGCTCGGAGCCGTCGTGGAGGCGCGGCGCTCCCGCTAGCGACCGGGCGCGGCAGAACTACTCGGCGCCCTTGTCCCTGTTGAGCTCGCGGCGCGCCTTGGCGATCGTCTTCCAGCGCCCCTTGCCGGCCGCCCGCAGGCGCGCGTCGCTCTGGCTGGCGTAGAACGCCGTCTCCCGGCGCAGCGCGATGTAGGCGTCGTAGCGGGCCGCGTCCAGCTGTCCCGCCTCCAGCGCCTCGAGCACCGCGCACCCGGGCTCGGACTCGTGGGAACAGTCGTCGAATCTGCAGCCCACGGCCAGATCGGCGATCTCGGCGAAGGTCGTGTCCACGCCCTCCTCGTCGTCCCACATCGCGATCGAGCGCAGCCCCGGCGTGTCCAGCAGCGAACCACCGCCCGGTAGAGGGATCAGCTCGCGGGTCACCGTCGTGTGCCGGCCCTTGCCGTCGAAAGCGCGCACCTCGCCGACGCTCTGAAGGTCGCCGCCCACCAGCCGGTTGATCAGCGTGGACTTCCCCGCGCCCGAGGGGCCGATGAGCGCAACGGTCCGATCTCCCGCGGTGTAGGCCGTCAGATCGGCCAGCCCCTCTCCCGTCTCGGCGCTCTCCAGGAGCACGTCAACGCCCGGGGCGATCGAGGTCACGGCGGCGACCGCCGCATCCCGATCCTCGGCGAGATCGGACTTCGAGAGGACCACCACGGGCACGGCGCCGCTCTCGTAGGCTAGAGCGAGCTCGCGCTCGATCCTGCGCAGGTTGGGTCCGCGGTCCAGCCCGTCGACGATGAACACGACGTCGATGTTGGCCGCCAGCACCTGCGCCACTGCGGCCTTGCCCGGGTCGCGGCGCACGAAGCACGTCGAGCGCGGCACGAGCGCCTCGACCACCGGTGACGACTGCCCGTCTCCCGGGCGCAGACCGACCCAGTCGCCGACCACCGGGAAGGAACCCGGCTCGCCGCCGCCCATGAGGTTGCCGGTCGGGCTCACGCGCATCACCTCGGACTCCGAGGCGACCCACAGATGCCCGCGGATGGTGCGGATGACGCGCGCCGGCTCGAGGCCCTCGGCGGCGTACGCGGCGAAGGCTTCGCGGAAGCGGTCGAACCCGAGCCCGTCGAGGGCGGGTGTCTTGGATCCCGGTGCGCTGGCAGGAGTCATCTCAGGGAGGCCCTTTCGTTCCGCCCAAGGATACCGCGAGGCACGCGCCGTGACGCTCCAGAGGGCGACGGGTATCTCATAGGTGCTAGGGAATCGGACTGATCCACCGGAGGCGACCATGACCATCAAGGGCACCAAGACCGAACAGAACCTGCTCAAGGCGTTCGCGGGCGAGAGCCAGGCCCGCAACCGCTACTGGTACTTCTCGAGCGCCGCGAAGAAGGAGGGCTTCGAGCAGATCTCGGGGCTGTTCATGGAGACGGCCGAGAATGAGAAGGAGCACGCCAAGGTCTTCTTCAAGTACCTGGAGGGCGGCGACGCCGAGATCACGGCGACCTATCCCGCCGGACGTATCGGCACCACCGCCGAGAACCTGCTGGCAGCGGCCGAGGGCGAGAAGATGGAGTGGGGCACCCTCTATCCCGACTTCGCCTCGGTCGCGGAGAGCGAGGAGTTCGCCGACGTGGCGACCTCCTTCCGCGAGATAGCCGAGGTGGAGGAGAAGCACGAGAAGCGCTACCGGAAGCTGCTGGCCAACGTCGAGGCGGGCCGCGTGTTCACCAGGGAGACGCCGATCCGCTGGAAGTGCCGCAACTGCGGTTACGTCCACGAGGGCACGAGCGCGCCGCTCGTGTGCCCGGCATGCAAGCACCCGCAGGCCTACTACGAGGTGTTCGTCGAGCCGTACTAGACGCTCGCGGCAACGGATGCGCGGCGAAATGGTGACGGTCCCTTCCTCGTCGGAAGACGCCGCCGCGCGCAGGCGCATCATCGTGACAGGCCTCGATGAAGGGACCTCATGATGTCACCGCTCGTCCGCGCCTTCCTTCGGTGGCTGCCTCTCGCCGTGGGCTGCACCCTGGTGCTCGGGATCGCATACGCGATCGTCCAGCAAACCTACCGCATGGGCGCCAACGACCCCCAGACGATGGTGGCCCACGATGTCGCCGCGGCGCTGGCGGCGGGCAAGACGCCCGACGAAGTCGTCTCCAACGAGACGATCGACCCGTCGGTGAGCCTGGCCCCCTTCGTCATCGTCTTCGACGCAGCGCAGAAGCCACTCGTGTCCTCGGCACAGCTCGACGGCGCGACACTTGTGCCTCCAGCGGGCGTTCTCGACGCCTCGAAGACCACCGGGGAGAACAGGGTCACGTGGCAGCCGCGCCGCGACACGCGGATTGCGGCGGTCGTCGTGCCGGTCGAGGGCGGCGGCGGCGGCTTCGTGCTCGCGGGTCGAAGCCTTCGCTTGGTGGAGCAGCGCGTGGACGCGATGACGCTGATGGTCGCGCTCGGCTGGATCGGGACGATGGTCGCCACCTTCGCGGCCGTCGTGTTCGCGCAACGCTTGGCGCACCCGAAGCTCGCGCCTCCCGCCTGAGCCCGGGGTCAGCCCGCAGCCGCCTCGCGCGGAGTCAGTCCGCCGGGAGCGCCGTTGCGCGGCACCAGGCGCCTGTCCAAGCACGCCCACAGGTAGAGAGAGGCGACGCTGCGGTAGGGCCGCCACGCCTCACCCGCCGCTGCGAGCTCCGGGCCGGTGGCGGGGCGCCCCAACTCCAGCGCCCAGCCGCCCGCACGCAGCAACCCGCCGTCGTCCAGTGCGAGCACGTCGGGGCGCGCGAGCGAGAAGAGCAGGAACATCTCGGCGGTCCAGCGGCCGACTCCCTTGACCCGCGTGACCTCCGCGACCACCGCCTCGTCTTCCAGTGCGCCGAGCGACTCCAGGTCGAGGTCGCCGGTGTGGATGCGCTCGGCCAGGTCGCGCAGGTAGCGGACCTTCTGCCCCGACAGCCCGCAAGCACGGAGCGCCGCGCCGTCCAGCCCGAGCACCGGCGCCGGCTCCACAGGACCTAGGGCGGCGAAGCGCCGCCAAATGGTCGACGCGGCGGCGCCGGACAGCTGCTGGCCGACGATCGCGCTCGCGAGCGAGACGAAGCGATCAGGCTCGACGCCTACGCGCACCTCGCCGATCGCGCTCGTGACGGCCGCCATCACCGGGTCGGCCGCGAGGGCGACGACCTCGGGCGATCCCGGCCCGTAGGCGAGCTCCAAGAGGGGCCGCACTCTAGCGCGACTGGAAGGTCAGCCCGCCCGAGTTCATGCAGTAGCGCTTGCCCCCAGGCGCCGGCCCATCGTCGAAGACGTGGCCCAGATGGCCGCCGCAGCGGGCGCAGCGCACCTCGGTGCGCTCCGTGCCGAGCTGCGTGTCGGGGCCGGTCTCGACCGCCTTGTCGTCGATCGGTCGCGTGAAGGACGGCCAGCCCGTGCCCGAGTCGTACTTGTCGGCGGAGTCGAAAACGGGTCGGCTGCATCCGCCGCACAGGTATGTCCCGTCGGCGTGGCTGTCCCAGAACTCGTTGTTGAACGCCGGCTCGGTGCCAGCGAGACGCAGGATGCGGAAGGCGTCCGGGGAGAGCAGACGCCGCCACTCCTCATCGGTATGTTCGACCACGTAGGGCATGTGCGGACTCCTGTCCGGTCTGGGTTCGGATCACATGTTCTCTTCGACCCGCGTACGCGAGAACCTCTTCCTGCGCAGAGCGGCTGAGTCCGGTGAGCGGCAACTCCCGCTCGACCTGCGCCGTTTCTCCCCAGCCGTCGACCCAGGCGTTGAGTCGCGCCGCCGAGGTCGAGTCGATGAAGGCGCGCTCGTCGGGCATGAGCGCCCGAAGCTCTTCCGCTATCCTGCTGTGCCCGCGGAGCCGGAACCTCTGATGATAGTCCTCCGCGATCCAGAAATGAAGGAGGGGCTCGATCGACGTGTGCACCAGCCCGCGCGACAACTGCACAGCTTGCAGAGCGCGCTCGGCCGCGGCCCACTCCGAGTCGTTGCGATAGAAGATGGCCGAGCGGTACTGCGTCGAGAACGACCGCGCCCGGGCGTCGTGCCCGATGAAGAACTCGGCCAGGAGGTCATCGTAGGTGATGACCTGCGGGTCGTAGTCGATCTCGACCGTCTCGCTGTGGTCGCCTATGCGCTGGTAGGTGGGGGAATCCATGGAGCCGCCGCAGTAGCCGACGCGGGTACGAACGACACCCTCGAGGCGCCCGAACCGGGCGTCGGGGCCCCAGAATCAACCCATCGCGAAGGTGGCCGTCGCGAACTCGTTCGGCTGCTGGACTTCCAGCTGCGGCATAGACAGCTTGGGTGCGGGTGCGGGTGTGGGTGCTTCAGGATCCATCGGTGCTCGCCTCCAGCAACAGTCATACCCACTGGGAGGGCCGGTTCATGCATAGGCCGGCCCGCAGCGCGGCGCAGGGGCGCTCTACTTCGCCAGGTCGTCCGCGAGCATCTCGATGAAGAGCCCCACGTCGGTCACCACGCCCACCGTCTGGAAGGACCCTCGATCGGCCAGCTTCGTGACGACGGCGGGGTTGATGTCCACGCAGACCGTGGTGGTGGAGGCAGGCAGCATGTTGCCGGTGGCGATCGAATGCAGCATCGTCGAGAACATGAGGCAGGCGCCGGCGTCGCGGCAATACGAGCGCATCGCGGCCTGGGCCTCCAGCGCGTCTGTGATGACCCCGGGCATCGGACCGTCGTCGCGGATGGACCCGGCGAGCACGTAGGGCACACCCGTCTTGACCAGCGTGTACATGAGCCCGCTCGTCAGCACGCCGGACGCTACCGCCTGCTCGAAGCCGCCCGCCGCCCGGATGGCGTTGATGGCGCGCAGGTGGTGCTCGTGCCCTCCCGGCACGACCGCGCCGGTGTCGAGCCGCACGCCCAGCGACGTGCCGTAGAGCGCCGCCTCCACGTCGTGGGTGGCCACCGCGTTGCCGCCGAACATCACGGTTAGAAAGCCCATCTCGAACAGGCGCGCGAGATGCGGGGCTGCGCCGGTGTGCACCACGGCGGGCCCGACGACCGCGATCGCGGGCCGGCCCTCCTGCTTCGTTCTACGCAGAAGCTTGGCCACCTCTCCAACGATCTGCGCCTTTGGCTTCTCGCTGGAGACCGCCGAGTTCATGAACTCGAACGCGCCCTTCTCGCGAGGGCGCTGCACGGGCATGACACGCACGCCCCTGTGCCCGGCCACGAGAAGGTCGCTCGCGTGCACGTCGTTGATCGTGACCAGCTCGACGGTGCGTGCCTCCGGGTCGATGCGGATGCCGAGGTCCATCTCCGCGCCGGGGACCCGGGCCCACGTCCCGGCCATCCGCACCCACGTCTCCATGTTGGTGGTCGAGTAGAAGCCCTCGGGGAAGACGCCGTCCGCGGGCGCGGGAGCCCAAGCGGCGTCGGACAGGTCGATCGGGACGGCTCCATGCTCGAGCACTGCGGTGACGATGTTGTCCAAGGTCGCCTGGTCGGGGGCGATCACGCGGAGCACGGCCCGGGACGGGTCGTCGTTGGTGCGACCGACGTCGAAGGTCAGCGTCTCGAACTCGCCGCCGAGCTCGATGATGTCGTCCATCATCTTTGAGACGATCTGCGAGTCGATGAGGTGGCCTTCGACCGCGACGTCCTCGTAGTAGCGCTGGGCCATGGCTTTCTCCCGGGGCGATCGGCGGATCCACTGCATACCAGCGGCCCATGAGTGCATACGCGCAGGCCGGACTGCCATTCTAGCGGTTCGGGGCGCGAGCGACGCGCCCTACTCGAAGTGGAGCGCGTCCACCACGTTCAGCCGCGCGGCGGAGCGGGCCGGGATGTACGCGGCCAGCACGCCGAAGCCCAGTCCCACGGCGATCGTCAGCAGGATGCCGGCCCACGGGAAGAAGTAGGGCATCGGCCAGCCGATGGTGCTCATCGCCTCGACCAGCGCGTAGCCGAGCCACACGCCGGCGAGTATCCCGAATGCCGTCCCTATCGCCGAGAGCAGCAGCGACTCCGCCATCACCATCCTGCGCACTTGGCGCCGAGTTGAGCCGACCGCACGCAGCATCCCGATCTCGCGCGTGCGCGCGAGCACGCTTATCGCGAGCGTGTTGACGAGCGCGAGCAGCGACGGCAAGGCCAGAGCGGCGCCGAGGACATAGAAGATTCCCATCGTCTGGTCGAACACGCTCAGCTGCTCGGTCTTGAACGTGGCGGAATCGTAGAGCTTGAACGCCGGGTACCCGGCGACGATCTTGTCGAGATGGGCCTTCGTGAGCGCCTTGTCGGCGCCGGGGGCCAGGTTCCCCATGATCATCAGGTCGTTGGTGGAGTTGAAGTCGCGCGAGAGGTTGTCCTGCGACACGAAGGTGGTGGAGAGCTTGGCGTTGAGGTAGTCGTTGCCGATGCCGGCAACGTGGTACGTCTTCGGGCCGCTCGGCGTGTCGTACGTGACCGCCTGTCCCACCACCAGCCCGTGCGAGGACGCGAAGATGCCGTTCGCGATGAGCCAGCGACCCTGCCCGAGTTGAGCGATGGCGCTCTCGGAGGAGCCCGTCGTCCACTCGAAGGAGGCCACCTTCGCGTATGTCGTCGGGTCGATCCCAAGGGCCTGAACCGAGGCGCCGTCTATCTTACCCTGGCCGAAACGAAGGGTGGTCACGGTGCCCATGCCCGGGGCGTGCCGCACCTCCTCCGTCAGACGCGGCCCCGCCGCGACGTTGCCGGAGGAGAGAACGATCGACTGCGGCAGGAACATGAAGTCGGCGCTCATCGCCTTGTCGATGTAGCCGGTGAAGCCGGCGAAGATCGAGGTGATCACGCCTGCCATCGCGATGATCGTGGCCAGCCCGAGCATGACCGCCGTGACGGTGATGGCGCTGCGGCCCGGGTTGCGCTGAAGGTTGCTCCGGGCTATACCGCCCTCGCGTGCGAACGCCAGGTCGATGAGGCCGCCGAACACGTCTGAGAGCGGGCTCACGACAGCCGGCGCCAACAGCGCTATCCCGACCAGGAAGACGATCGACCCCAGGCCGACCATGCCGGCGTCGCGGGTCGCGAGCATGAGCAGCGACAGCCCGACGATGCCCGCGCCGATCCAGGCGCGACGTCCGACCCGCCGCTGGTAGACCTCGCCCAGCTGCGGGCGCATCGCCTCCATCGGAGTCACTCGGCCAGCGGCCATGGCAGGTATCAGCGCCGCCAGGATCGTGACCCCCACGCCCAGGGTGATCGCGAAGATCCACGTGCTCACCTCGAAGATGGGCGCTCCTGGAGTGGTGTGGAAGTACCTCTCGTAGATCGGGCCGAGCGCGGCAAGGCCGGCAGAGGCCATGCCCCACCCCGCTAGGATGCCCAGCGCGGTACCCAGGATCCCTTGGATGAGCGACTCCGCAAGGAACATCCCGACGATCGTGCCTCTCTTGGCGCCGATCGCCCGAAGCATCCCGATGTCGCGGCGACGCTCGGATACGACCGTGCGGAAGCTGTTCAGGATGATGAACGCGCCGGTGGCCAGCGCGAAGATGCCGAACAGGCTGAAGGCGTACTGGGCCACCTGCAGGGAGGCGATGAGCGAACTGTTGCTGGACAGCCCGCCGACCTGCAGGTCCTTGCCCACGGCGCGCTGTACGGCCGCCTCTGTGGCGGCCCGGTCGACGCCCAGGACGAACGAGGCGTCCACCTCGTTGATGTTCTGGCCCTCGGCGAAGAGCGCCTGTGCCGCGGTGAGCGGGATGAAGAGCTGCTCCTGACCCGGGACTGTCGCCGAGGAGAGCAGACCGACCACCGTGAACTTCGTCGTGCCCACCGACGAAGGCACCGATATGGTGTCGCCCAGCCTCACTCCCAGGCTCTTCGCCAAGTCGGACGCCAGCACCGTGACGTCGCCGTCCCCGATCGCCAGCGACCGCCCGCTTCCGATCGGGAGGTCGCGCACGCGCAGGATGCTGCCCAGGTCCACGCCGACGACGTAGGCCTGCGAGATCTGGTCGGCCGCCGGCACGCCGATGCGCGGTGGAAGGGGCACGGTCCGCTGGAGCATCGGGGTGACCTGTTCCACTCCCGGCACGCGCGCGACCTTGGCCGCCACGTCGAGGGAGAAGGAAGCGCCGAACGGGCTGGTCACAGTGGCGTCCACCTTGCCCGCCGTCGAGACAAGGTTGCGGGAGAAGGCCTTCAGAAGCGTGGGCGTGAGGCCGTTGAGTCCGAAGATGAGCATGACGCCGAGCACGACCGCGAGCGAGGTGAGCACCGTCCGCCCTCCGCGGCCTCTCAGATACCGCCACGCTAGTGTCAGTTGCACGTTCACAGCAGCCCTGCACGCTCCATCGCATCTCGCGCGGCATGCTCGGTGCCGTCGAGCTTCAGGTCGTCCACGATCTTGCCGTCCTTCATCAGCACGAGCCGTGCCGCGTAGGCTGCGATCCTCGGGTCGTGCGTGACCATCAGCACCGAACGGCCCCACTCGGTGGCGACCTGCTTCAGCAGCCCCGCTATGTCGGTGGCCGACTTCGAGTCGAGGTTGCCGGTGGGCTCGTCTGCCAGGACGAGCGCCGGCTCGGCCGAGAGCGCGCGGGCGATCGTCACTCGCTGCTGCTGCCCACCCGAGAGCTGGTCGGGACGGTTGGAGAGACGGTCGCCGAGGCCGACCTTCTCGAGCCAGGCGCGGGCCTTCTCCTTCGCATGCGCGTCGCCGTCGAGCGTGAGCGGGAGAGCGGCGTTCTCCACCGCGTCGAGGACCGGGATCAGGTTGAAGAACTGGAATACGAATCCGATGCGCCGACGGCGGAGTTCGGTGAGCTTGTCGTCATCCAGCGTGGTGAGGTCGGCACCGTCGACGCTCACGCGCCCGGAGGTGGGGCGGTCGAGCCCGCCGACCATGTTGAGCAGGGTGGACTTGCCGCAGCCGCTCGGACCCATCACCGCGACGAACTCCCCGGGCTGCATCGTGAAGTCCACGCCGTCGAGCGCGCACACCTGCGTCTCGCCCTCGCCGTAGACCTTGCGCAGCGCTTCCGTCTCTACGATCGCCATCTGACCTCCCGGCTGCGGTCACGGGTCCCGGAACTGCCCCCGTAAGCTATCCTACCCCCCGGTGATGCGGTCCCACAGACCGCGCGCTACCGAAGGAGGACATGTGGCGGCTCGTCGACGCTCGGCGCTGCAGGCGGCTACGTTCCTGACGCTCGCGCGACCCGTGTTCCGCGCGGTGGACTTCCACGCGAGCTACTCGGCCGCCTACCGGGCCCGCCGTCACGGCGGCGACTGGAGCGAGCACGCCGAGCACCTGCGGGAGCTCGACCTGCGCCGGCGCGCCCTTCAGAGCGAGATGGCGGCGCTGCAGGCGACGCACGGGGCGGCCTGCGCCGAGTGCCGGGGCGGCTGCTGCACCGAGGAGCGCTTCCGCGACTCCATCGTCGACCGCGTCCTGCGCGACCGCTCGCAGCCGAACCCGGCGCCACGCAGCCTGCGTTCCAAGACACGCGAGGAGCACACCGACTACCCGCCGCTGCGCGACCCTGCCGCGACGCTGTCGGCGCCCCCCGACTACTGCCCGAACTGCACGCCTGAGGGTTGCACGCTGCCCGCCGAGGACCGCCCGATCCAGTGCCTCGCCTACCACTGCAAGGCAAGCGTCGAGCCGCTGTCCGCCGAGGAGTGCGAAGCGGGGATTCGCGCCCTGAAGGGCCTCATGAGCGTGATGATCGAGACCGCCGCGTTGCCCCGTCGCGCCGCGCGCGCCTGAGGACGGGAGCAGACCGTCAGTACGCGACCGCCACGGCCTTCTTCGAGTACAGGTCGCCCTGCGCGCACTTGAGCAGCAGCGCGGCCAGGTCGGCGCGCGAGATGTGTGTCCCCTTCGGCACCGCGTTGCCCTCGACCACCCGGTAGATGCCGGTCAGAGGCCCGTCCTTGAGCGCCGCTGTGCGCACGATCGTCCAGTCGAGGTCGGAGAGCATGACGTCGCCCTCCATCCGCTCCATGTCCTCGTAGACGGGGCGCAGACCCGTCATCTTGCGCATCACTTGCACCCGGAGCGGGACATCCGGCGAGTCCGCACCGGCCCCGGCGGCTGAGACGACCACCAGCCGGCGGACACCGCGCGCGGTCATGGCGCGGATCGTGTTGGCGATGCCGTCGGAGTAGACGGTCACGGGCCGCTGCCCGCGCGAGCCCAAGGTGGAGATCACCGCGTCGCACCCCGCGACCGCCGTCTGCACCGCCACCGGGTCCGTGACGTCACCCGCTATGACCGTGAGACGCTCGTGCGTGAACGGCAACCGGCCGGCGTCGCGGACGAACGCCACGACCTCGAGGCCGTGGCTCAGCGCCTGCTCGACCACCTGCTGACCGGTGCCGCCCGCCGCCCCGAGGACGAGGATGCGCATGACCTGTCCGGCCGCCACGCCCAACTGTCCTCAGACCCCGGCCATCTCGGCCTTGAGCTTCTCGACGGCCGCGCGGCACTCGGAGATCGACGTGCCGAGGATCTGCGCGGCCAGGATCGCCGCGTTCTTGGCACCGTTGATCGCGACGCACGCGACGGGGACTCCAGCGGGCATCTGGACCATCGACAGTAGAGAGTCCAGACCGCCGAGGTCCGAGGTCTTCATGGGCACCGCGATCACGGGCAGGGGCGTGTCGGCGGCAACGACGCCGGCGAGATGCGCGGCCTTGCCGGCGGCGGCGATGACTACCTTCACGCCGCGGTCGGCGAGGCCCTTCGCCCACTCGTGCACCTTCGCGGGCTGACGGTGAGCGGAGGCGATCAGCACCTCATGTGCGATCCCCATGCCCTCAAGGGTCCGCACGCACTCCTCCATGACGGCCATGTCCGACTGCGATCCCATGACGATGCCGACCAGCGGGGAGTCGTTCATCTCGGGTCCCTTCGATCTGCGGCGGAGTCCCGCGGGGGCGCCGAGCGGCGTCGCAGCAGCGGGTACAGGATGAGCGAGACGACGAAGGCCACGATCGCGAAGATCGCCCAGATCGGCAGGCTCTGAGACGAGACGAGGCTCGCCGCTGCGAACACCGCGAACGCCGCGATCATCACGACAGCGACTATTACGGCGAGCCGCTGGACTGCGGTCAGTTCCTTCACAGGGCACCTCCGACTCTCGGCAATGCATCCTCGGACGCCTCGGACTGGGCGACGGCCTCGGCGACCGCCCCGTGGAGCTCGTCGCAGGAGGCGCCCTCCCCCTCGCCGAACAGCAGCTCGCGCTCGTCGGGCTTCAGGGCCGAGCGCGCCTGGTCCCTCACGTTGTTCACGCCGATGAAGAACTCGCGCATCATCGCGACCATGAGGTAGCGGCCGCGGGGCGTCAGCGTCAGCGCCTCGTCGTCGTCTTGGTCGAACGCTCCCACCGCGCGCATGTAGCCCATCTCAAGGCGCAGGCCACGGTCGATCGACAGCCCGAAGTCGCGCTCGAAGGCACGCTTGTCGAGCCGGAGGCCGAACAGCTCCATCAGGAACCGGTACCGCATGCGCTCGTGAGACGCGAAGGACTTCGCGCCCGCCACGCCCATGCGGCCCGCGCCGAGCTGGTCCGCGTACTCCCGCAGCGAGAACGTGTTCACGTACAGGGTGCCGTCGAGATAGGAGAACGCTCCGGAGCCGATCCCGACGTACTCCTCGTAGTCGACGATGTACTCGTCGATCATGCCGCCGGCCTTGCGCGAGAACGTCCACGCGCTGCCGTTCTCGAATGCGTCCGACAGTTGCTGCGACAGGATCTCGTAGAACTGCGCTTCGCGCTTGTAGTCGACCGGCCCGACCGTGCGCGCCAGCTCGCGGTTGACGACCGGCGACGCCATCAGCGGATAGAAGGTCGTCTGGTTGCAGGTCGAGAGCTCTAGCATCTCCACGTCGTGGCGCAGCATCGCCTCTGTCTGCGACGGGAAGTTGAAGATCATGTCCACGTTCATCGAATGGAACGCGCCGGCGGTGGCCTGGATGCGCTCCAAGATCTCGGCTCCGGAGCCGTACTTGTCGAATCGCTCCATCTGCTTCAGCAGGCCGTCGTCGAAACTCTGGACTCCGACGCTCAGGCGCTGGACGCGCGGCGCAAGGGCCTCCACGTACTCCGGGATCAGGTGATTGGGGTTGGTCTCGGAGGAGACCTCCTTGATGGAGAAGAGCTCGCGCGCCAGGTCGATGGTCCGGCACAGCTCGTCGAGCATGATCGTCGGCGTCCCGCCGCCCACATACATCGATGCGAAATCGTAGCCGAGGTCGGCCACCATGCGCATCTCTTCACGCAGCTGGCCGAAGTAGGGGACGGCGCGGGCCTCCGAGAACGGGAACCGGTTGAACGAGCAATACGGGCACAGGCGCTGGCAGAAGGGCACGTGCACGTAGAGCAGGTACTCGCCGCCGGGCGCAGGCCCCGGGAGCCGGGCCAGGTCCGCATGCCCCAGTGCGAGGTAGCGCGAGTTGAGAGTGCGGATGACGGGCGTCAGCAGACGTTCCGCGAGCACTAGACCTCCGAGCCGAAGATGTTGGCGGCGATGTCGGTCCGGTAGAACATCCCCTCGAAGGAGATCTTGGAGACGGCCTCGTATGCCAGCGCACGAGCCTCGCGCAACGTCGGAGCGAGCGCGGTCACGTCGAGCACGCGACCGCCTGAGGTAACGAGCGCCCCGTCCTCGCGGATCGCCGTGCCTGCATGGAACACCGTCACGCCCGGCATGGCGTCGGCCTCTTCCACGCCGGTGATGACCTTGCCGGTCTCGTACTCGCCCGGGTACCCGCCCGAGGCGAGCACCACGGATACGGCCTGATCGCTGCTCCAAAGGGCCTTCGTGTCGGCCAGGGTGCCGTTGCCGACGGCGGTCATGATGTCCACCAGGTCGCTGGTCAGCCGCGGAAGCAGCACCTGCGTCTCCGGGTCGCCGAAGCGCGCGTTGTACTCGAGCACCTTCGGACCCGACTCCGTGAGGATGAATCCGCCGTAGATGACCCCACGATAGCGGATGCCCTCCTTGAACAGCCCGGTGACCGTCTGCTGCAACAGGTCGGCCATCTTGGCGAGCGTCAACTCGTCGATCGAAGGAACGGGCGAGTAGACGCCCATCCCGCCGGTGTTGGGACCTTCGTCGTTGTCGAATGCGCGCTTGTGGTCGCGCGCCGGCTCCATCGGGACGACCGTGACGCCGTCGGTGAATGCGAGCAGCGAGCACTCGGGACCTTTCAGGAACTCCTCCACGAGCACGACTTCGCCAGCCTCGCCGAAACCGCCGTCGAAGCACTTGGCGACCGCCGCCTCGGCTTCCTCCAGGTTCGCCGCGATGACCACACCCTTGCCCGCCGCCAGCCCGTCGGCCTTCACGACGACCGGGTACTGGGCATTCTCCAAGTAGAAGACGGCCTGGTCGAACTTGCGGTCTGCGAACGAGCGCGACTCGCCCGTCGGGATGCCATGACGGCGCATGACGCCCTTCGCGAACGACTTGCTGCCTTCGAGCCGAGCGGCCGGCGCGCCAGGCCCGAACACCTTGATCCCGCGCACGTGCAGCGCGTCCGCGACTCCGGCCACGAGCGGGCCCTCGGGACCGATCACGACGAGGTCGACCTTCTGGTCGGCGGCGAACTGCGCGACGGCCTCGGGGTCGTCGATCATCAGATCGGCGAAGTTGGTGGCCACGCGCGCCGTGCCGCCGTTGCCCGGCGCGACGAGCACCTCAGGCTTGTGGTGCGATCTCAGCAGCGCGTCGACGATGGCGTGTTCGCGGCCACCGCCGCCAAGGACCAGGATCCGCATGGCTCAGAAACCCCCGTGAAACGTCGGGCGCGCACGAGCGCGCAGGGACGGCCTCCCTCGCAGGCATTGTACGACGACACGAAGGCGGAGAGGCGCCACTGCGCGGCCCTCGCCGGCTCGCCCTACGCCCTCCGCTCCCACCTGCGCATGATGGTCTCGGACCGGTCCGGCCCGACCGCGATGATCGAGATCGGGACCTCCGCCAGGTCCTCGAGGAACTCTATGTAGTCGCGCGCCTGCTTCGGCAGCTCCTCGAAGCTGCGGCAATGGTCGATGTCGCACTTCCAGCCCGGGAGCTCCTCGTAGATCGGCTTCGCGTGATGGAAGACCGTCTGGTGGCAGGGCAGGTCGTTGTAGCGCTTGCCCTGGTACTCGTAGGCGACGCACACCTTGATCGAGTCCAGCTCCGAGAGCACGTCGAGCTTGGTGATGACCAGGTCCGTCAGCCCGTTGATCTGCACGGCGTAGCGGATGATGACGCCGTCGTACCAGCCGCATCGGCGCTGGCGCCCGGTAGTGGTGCCGAACTCGCCGCCCTTCATCGTCAGGTGCTCGCCGATGGAGCCCGGTGTCGAGGGCAGCTCGGTCGGGAACGGACCGGAGCCGACGCGAGTGATGTACGCCTTCGAGATGCCGAGCACCCGATCGATCGCCTTCGGACCCACGCCCGAGCCCGTGCACGCGCCGCCCGCGGTGGGAGACGACGAGGTCACGAACGGGTAGGTGCCGTGGTCGATGTCGAGCAGCGTGCCCTGGGCACCCTCGAAGAAGACCCACTGATCGGCGCGGAGCGCCTTGTTGAGCACCGTGCTCGTGTCCGAGATCATCGGCTTGATGCGCTTCGCGTAGCCCATGTACTCGTCAACGATCTCGTCCACGGTGTAGGTGGGAAGGTCGTAGAGCTTCGCGAGAAGGTCGTTCTTCTCCACGAGGGCGGCGGCGATCTTCTTGCGCAGGATGTGCTCGTCGGTGAGGTCCTGGACGCGGATGCCGAGGCGCGACGCCTTGTCCATATAGGCGGGGCCGATGCCGCGGCGCGTGGTACCGATCTCGTTGTCACCCAAGCGCCTTTCGGCTGCTCCGTCGAGATCGCGGTGGTAGGGCATGATCAGGTGCGCGTTGCAGGAGACCAGCAGGCGATGAGTGGAGATGCCGTCGGCCTCCAGGCTGTCGATCTCGTCGAGCAGCACCTTCGGGTCGATGACGACGCCGTTGCCGATGACCGGCGTGATGTGCGGGTACATGATCCCGCTCGGGATCAGATGGAGCTTGAGGGTGCG
>CAAGKR010241079.1_pt1 | contig 36590 bp, 28 predicted proteins | sample 2556971 | NCBI WGS metagenome assembly CAAGKR01 (sample SAMEA5207829, study PRJEB30636) | soil metagenome | biome: forest; feature: boreal; material: soil | place: USA | collected 2011-09 | depth 1 m | reverse complement strand
GGGGATTCGAACCCCCGGTACGGTTTTACCCGTACAACGGTTTAGCAAACCGTCCCTTTCGGCCACTCAGGCACCTCTCCGTTATTATGAGTCAATGTCTTACGAACGGTGACATTCGTATGCTAAATCCATCGCCCAGGAATCTTCAAATACTTAAATTTCTTAAGACCTCTGGAACTAACAAGAAAGCATTTCACAAGGCCTTAAAAGATAGACTTCGAAATCGCCTAAACAGGTTTTGGAAGCCCTCGGAACCACTGGCAAGCGCGTTCGTACTTCAATAAGCCCGCTCTTGCCTTCATATAGGTTATTCCTGTTGAGGTGGAACTCATACGTTGCGATGAAAGCATAGCATACACCTCCTCGTATATGATTTATGGAGCCTGATACACTTCGACCAAGGCGACTCCGCTTGTATTCCCAACTCCTGAAACGACCGCGGTGTAAGTGCCGGGAGGAAGAGTGAGTGTGCCTAAAAGCGAGCGAGACACAATGCATTATCCGACAGCATGTTGCCGCCTATCTCCATTCCACGGACCGAACGGACGCCCAAAAAAACCAAAGAATCCTATTCAGCCTGGAAACTCCGGCTTTCCCGCACCATCAGCCGTCTTGCCACCGTCGTCCCCGGCGATCCTCTCCAATGCATCCGAGAGCATTTGAATCACCTCGGACTTCTGAGCATACTTCACAACGTAACCGTCCGCCCCTAGTTCCTTGACGCGGTCGATCGTCCGAACCGTACTCTGTGCGGAGACCACTATGACCGGGAGCTTCGGATACTTCGCCTTGAGCTTTTCGAGGACATCTATTCCGCTGACCTCTGGCAGGTTGAGGTCAAGGAGCACAAAATCAGGTTCATGCAGCGAGGCCTGCTCGAGGCCGGAGGGCCCATCCGCTGCCTCCCAAATCGTCTTGATCCCAAGTTGCCTCAGTATCGCCGTGAGAAAAACCCTGACGTGGGCCTCATCGTCGATAATCAGCGCGTTGGCCGGTCGTGGCATGGATCAAGGGCGCTTGGAAGATTTCGCGGGTGAGGCTGCGGCAAATTCACCCGGTTCGGGGGAGCGAGGCACGCGTGACCGGATTCTAGCGCAAGAGCGTCCACGGCGCAAGGATTGGTTGAGGCAGGCGGTACCTCGCACGCGGACACAGGAAATTCCCAGCCGAGTGCAAAGTTGACACCCGGCGGCGTTGCTGGAGGTGTTGAGGCCCGATGACGCGGAGCGCGAAACACGAGGCGATCCGGCCGCTCCTGCGCGAGGCCGCAATATGGAAGGAGACAGGGGACTGCTTCAACTGCCTGCCCCCGGGGCTCCGCGAAAAATACGAGATTGTCGACACCGCGAATGTATCGGCGCACGGGTACGACCCCTTTGCGAAAGCCATCGTGAACCGTTTCCGCACCGGCTGGGTGCTCGACTGCGGCGCGGGTAGGCGCGGCGATTCACTCCCCAACGTGGTCAACCTTGAGATCGTCGCCTACCCTTCGACCGATGTCCTTGGCGTGGCCGAGGAGATTCCATTCAGGGACAATTCCTTTGATGGGATACTCTGCATGAACGTGCTGGAGCACGTGAAGGACCCCTTCACTGTCGCCCGCGAGATTGCCCGGGTGCTGAAGCCGGGCGGCGAGCTCTACTGCGTGGCGCCGCTCCTGCAGCCGGTTCACGGATACCCGCACCACTATTACAATATGACGTCGCAAGGCCTGACCAATCTCTTCACGGGGCTTCTCAGGATCGACAAGCCGCTCCTGCTCGAGACCGGGCTGCCCATCTGGTCGCTGTCTTGGATCCTGAAGCGCTGGCACCAGGGGCTTCCGCCCGGCGAAAGGCAGGATTTCCGGGAGATGCGCGTCGGAGACCTGATCGGGGACCCCATGGATTACCTCAAGAAGCCCTTCGTGACCGAGCTCCCGAACGACTTCAACTACGAGCTGGCGAGCACGACGGGAATCCTTGCGTCAAAGCCGCTGGCCTGAGCGAAACGGCAAACCGCTTCAACTCTCGTCGTCCGTCTGCCTGTCCGTGTCCTCGCGGCAGTCGCTGATCACCCGCAGCCAAATCTCCCTCAGGTCGAAAAGCTTGAGGCGCATCTCGTCGCGGCACTCGCGAACAGCCTCGATTCCCTCGGCCGCCTCGGAACCGACCTGGGCGAAACAGTCGTTGACGGCAGCAAGCGCCCTCTTGAAGAGGCATATCGCCATCGCATAGTCGCCGAAGTCGAGCGCGTGGATCGCCATGACGGCCTGCTCCTCGCAGCGGTGAAGCGCCGAAAGGAATGAGATTGAGAGTGGTTGCGGGACTCGGCCCGGGACGGAGGCTGTCAGCTCCCACGACCTGCGAAGGCTCAGGAAGAGAGCCTTGGTCGCGATATAGACGGGGTTCTTTTGAAGCGTGTAGATCTCGTCCGAGAACAGCACCTTTTCGGGATTTTCCCGGTCATCGGGCTCCTCGCCGTCGGCACGATCCCATCCCATCTTGTCGGCCACTTCGTCAATGCGGTCGGGGCCCGCCTTAAGCGCCTCATAGAATCCAAGATAACGCTGCACAGCGACGTCCTGCTCGCGAAGATAGATCTCCCAATCAAATTCATTCCAAGCGAGATCGCCGTTCTCTTCCCACTCGTTTTCCGAGAGGTTGTCAGATTCGAAATCACTCATCTGTTGCCGCCGACGGTCCCCCAGAATTCGGGTTTACGCAAATAAATTCATGGCCGGCAGAGCGTCATACAATGCCCAGGAAGATTGTGGGTTGAAGGGCGCGCCCTGCGCCCCGTAGGCTCGGGATACAATGCCCGATGTGCACCATGAGACGACCTACTTCACCGGACGCGTTCAGGGGGTCGGCTTCAGGTATGCGGCGCTCCAGGTGGCCAGGGAGTTCGACGTTTCCGGATTCGTCTCAAACCTGCCCGACGGCAGGGTCGTCCTGGAGGCCGAGGGAACCGCGGAGGAGGTCGCAGCCTTCATCTGCGCCGTGCAGGAGCGTATGGACGGCTACGTGAGAAAGGTCGACCGCCACCCGAGCGTGAGATCACCCCAATTCTCGGGTTTCTCCATCAAGTGAGCCTCGCCGCCGAATCCGGCAGGCTCGGCCGATGGCGGATCTGGGCCTCCGCATCGCGGCCGCGGACACTGCCCGCGGCGGTGGCGCCCGTCGTCGTGGGCTCCGCGATGGCCGGGCACGACCACGCGTTCGACGCCGCTGCGGCGGGTCTGTGCCTGGTGTTCGCGCTCCTAGTCCAGGTCGGCACGAACTTCGCAAACGACTACTACGACTTCGTCCACGGCGCCGACACCGCGGCGCGGGTGGGACCGAGGCGTGCGGTGGCCTCCGGCCTCGTGTCCCCCGCCGTCATGAAACGGGCCATGGTCGCGGTGTTCATTGCAGCCTTCGCGATAGGCCTCGGGCTCATCCATTGGGGCGGCCCATGGATGCTCGCGATTGGCGTGGCTAGCATCCTCTGCGGCATCGCCTACACGGGCGGACCATGGCCGCTCGGATATCACGGGCTTGGGGACGCGTTTGTGTTCGTCTTCTTTGGCCTCGTCGCCGTGACGACGACCTACTTTGTGCAGGCGGGACGGGTTTCGGCCCACGCCTTCCTGGCCTCCGTCCCCATAGGACTCCTGGCGGCGAACATACTTCTCATTAACAACTACAGGGATGCCGAGACGGACGCGGCTGCCAAGAAGCGCACACTCGTAGTCCGTTTCGGGCGACCATTCGCCCGCGCCCAGTTCGCGCTTTGCCTCTGCGGCGCCTATGCCGTACCGATCGTATTCAAGGCGACGGGATACGGTTGGTGGTGCCTTCTTTCCCTTCTCTCGATGCCTCTGGCCGTCTCGCACGTTCGCCAGCTGGCAACCGGGGCGACGCCGTCGGAACATGTGGCGCTGCTTGGCGACACCGGAAAGCTCCTCGCCATCTACGCCGTGCTGTTCGCCGCGGGCGTGCTCCTCTGAGAAGCACCTGAAGCTCAGACGGCGGCCGCGAGCTTCGTCTTCAGCGCCGCCTTGGGCAGCATGCCGACGATCTGCTCGATCACCTTGCCACCCTTGAAGAGGAGCATGGTGGGAATGGCGCGAATCCCGAACTCGGCGGCAATGGCCTCGTTCTCGTCGATGTTGACCTTCGCGATAGAGATCTTGCCGTCAAACTCGGTGGCGAGTTCGTCGAGAACAGGGGCGATCGCCTTGCACGGCCCGCACCACGGCGCCCAGAAGTCGACGAGGAGGGGGGTCGCCGACGAGGAGACGGCGTTCTTGAAGGTATCAGTGGTCAGGTGTGTGATCTTGTCGGACATAGGCTTTGACTCTAATTTAACGGAGGCGCGCGAAAAAGCAAACGGGCCCTCTAGTGGGGCGATGATTTTTTTATGATGTCGGCGAGCTCGGCGGAGCGGACCTCGTCCAGGTGCTTCCCCCGCTGCTTCAGCTCCTCGAACGTCTTCACCACCGTCTCCGTCATGCGCTCGTGCGTCTCCGCCGAGCCGCCCAGGATGGCGAATTGCTCGCCCGTGGTGATTCGCTTGTGCCCGTCATCGTTGTCGAGGCCCAGTCCAAAAAGAGCCCTCGGGCCGCGCTTCGATTTTTTCTTGGTCACAGTTCAACCGTGGCCGCGTCCGCCGGAGTTTCAAGCGGGTTTTCGTCAGCAGCGTCGCAGATTATGTCCGTGAAGGCCTCGTCCTGGCGAAGGCGTATCTTGCTGAGCCGGGTGAGCTCAAGAACGGCGAGAAAGGTCGCGACTAGCCTCCTGAGCGACACGCCGGCATCGAACAGGTTCGAGAAGACGAAGCTCCTCTCCGCGCGCATTTTCTCCAGGAGCCATTCCATCTGGTCCGCGACCGTGACCGTCTCATCGTGGATCTCCCCCACCATGAGTTTATCGGCGAGGCGCCTAAGAACCTGGTTAAAGGTGTTCCAGAGCTCGATCCGGTTCACCCCCCGAAGCGGTCGGTCCAGCGAATCGGCCGGGCGCCCTGAGAGCTGGCGCTCCATGAGGTCGCGCTGGAGGCGGGCCATTTCCGAGAGCCTTCCCGCCGCGTCCTTGAACTTCTTATACTGGAGGAGCTGGTGGACGAGCTCCCAACGGGGGTCCATTTCATCCTGGCCGTCGGCTTCGGGGTCGACGGCGTGGAGCTCCTTGGGAAGCAGCATCCGGCTCTTGATCTCCATCAGGGAGGCGGCCATGACGAAAAATTCCCCGGCCACCTCCAGGTCAAGCTCCTGCATCGAGTGAAGCACCGCCACGTATTGCTTTGTGACTGACTCGATCGGGATATCGTAGATGTCTATCTCGTTCTTACGTATGAGGAAAAGAAGGAGGTCAAGCGGCCCCTCAAATACCTGCAGCTTGATTCGGAGATCGGCGTCGGGAAGCACGGAGCGCAGTGTGGGAATGGCCAGCCCGAGGATGCGACCCTTTTTTTGACCGGCCTAGCTGGACGGTTGACAGGCCCCGGCGTCAGCCGTTGGGATCAGCGTTTTGCGCACGACGCTTATCCAAGTTTTTTCCAAATACAGACCCATCTACATGGCCGCCAAATCCAAAAACAAGAAGACTCGCGCCAAAGCCGCGGCTTCCCCCAAGAAATCCGCCTCCCCCAAGGCCTCCAAGTACGTTTACGCCTGGGGATCAGGCAAGGCCGACGGCAACGGCGGCATGAAGAACCTCCTCGGGGGCAAGGGCGCAAACCTCGCCGAGATGACCCGCATTGGCCTGCCGGTCCCCCCGGGCTTCACCATCACAACGGAGGTCTGCACCTATTACTACGCCAACAAGCGCACCTACCCCAAGGCGCTCCAGTCGCAGATGGAATCGGCCCTCAAGAACATGGAGAAGATCATGGGCTACAAGTTCGGCGATGCCGTCGGCTTCCCCCTGCTGGTCGCCGTCCGCTCCGGCGCGCGCGACTCAATGCCCGGGATGATGGACACGATCCTCAACCTGGGTCTCAACGACCAGACGGTCCTTTCGCTGGCAAAGGCCACCAAGAACGACCGCTTTGCGTGGGACTGCTACCGCCGCTTCATCCAGATGTACGGCGATGTCGTCCTTGGCGTGCAGAAGAAGGAGGGCGAGGACCACGAGCCGTTCGAGACAGTGATCGAGAACTACAAGCACCAGAAGTACCACACGAACATCGAGGATTCGAAACTCACGGCCGAGGACCAGAGCGAGCTCGTGAAGCGCTTCAAGGCCCTCGTCCTGGAGCGAACCGGCCACGTTTTCCCGAATGACACGTGGGACCAGCTGCGCGGCGCGGCCGGAGCCGTCTTCGGGTCGTGGATGAACGACCGGGCCATCGTGTATCGCCGCAAGTACGGGATCCCCTCCGAGTGGGGCACCGCGGTCAACGTTCAGGCCATGGTTTACGGCAACACCGGCGAGACGTCGGGCTCCGGCGTCGCATTCACCCGCAACCCGGCGAACGGGACAAATGAATTCTACGGGGAGTTCCTCATCAACGCGCAGGGCGAGGATGTCGTGGCCGGCGTCCGCACGCCCGAGCCGGTCCTGAAGCTGAAGGACCAGATGCCCAAGTCGTATGCCGAGCTCCTGAAGGTCCGCGCGATTCTCGAGAGCCACTTCAAGGACGTGCAGGACATCGAGTTCACGATCCAGGAGGGCAAGCTGTTCATGCTCCAGACCCGCAACGGAAAGCGCACCGCGATGGCGGCGCTCAAGTTCTCGGTCGATATGGTGAAGTCGAAGCTCATCGACTGGAGGACGGCCATCCTGCGCAACCCGGCCGACCAGCTCGAGCAGCTGCTGGCGCCCGTTTTCGACCTCGCCGAGGTGAAGAAGGCGAAGGTCATTGCGTCGGGACTTCCCGCAGGCCCGGGCGCTGCCACCGGCAAGATCTACTTCAACGCGGACCGCGCCGTCGCCGCAGAGGCCAAGGGCGAAAAGGCCCTCCTCGTGCGCGTCGAGACGTCGCCCGAGGATCTTCGCGGCATGATAGCCGCAGAGGGTATCCTGACCGCCCGCGGGGGCGTGTCGTCCCATGCCGCGCTCGTTGCCCGCCAGATGGGCAAAGTGTGCATCTGCGGCGCCGCCGCGCTCCAGGTCGACTATGACAAGAAGACCGTGACCGTGTCGGGCCAGACCTTCAACGAAGGCGACTTCCTGTCGATCGACGGCACCCTGGGCGTCGTCTATGCGGGCCAAATCAAGACTGCGCCGTCGGAGATCGTCGCCGGCCTCATCCACGGCGACAAGGCCGCGCAGGCGACGGAGAAGTTCAAGAATTACAGCCAGCTCATGAAGTGGTGCGCGCAGGCAACCAAGCTGTCCGTCCGCACGAATGCCGATACTCCCGAGCAGACGCAGAACGCGATCGCGTTCGGCGCGGTGGGAATCGGTCTCACGCGTACGGAGCACATGTTCTTCGAGGGCGACCGCATCGACGCGATGCGCGAGATGATCCTCGCCGGCAACCTGGCAGAGCGCGAGGCGGCCCTGGCGAAGCTCCTTCCCTACCAGCGCGCCGATTTCTTTGGGATATTCAAGGCGCTCAAGGGATTCCCGGCGACGATCCGCTTCCTCGACCCGCCACTGCACGAGTTCCTGCCGAATTCGGCGGACTCCCAGGCCGACCTGGCGAAGAAGCTCAATATCCCCACCGAGAAGATCTCCCAGCGGGTGAACGAGCTCCACGAGTTCAACCCGATGCTTGGCTTCCGCGGCTGCCGCCTCGGGATCAAGTATCCCGAAATCACCGCCATGCAGGCGCGCGCGGTGTTTGAGGCCGCAGCCGATGCAAACAAGCAGGGCTTCAAGACCAAGCCGGAGATCATGATCCCGCTTGTGGGCTTCAAGCGGGAGCTCGATCTGCAGGTTGCTGTTGTGCACGAGGTCGCCAAGGCCGTACAGGCCGAGAAAAAGACGAAGATCGCATACTCCGTCGGCACGATGATCGAGATTCCGCGCGGGGCGCTCACGGCGGACGAGATCGCCGAGACCGCGGAATTCTTCAGCTTCGGCACCAACGACCTCACCCAGACCTGCCTTGGGATGTCCCGCGACGACTCGGGTTCCTTCCTCGGCGCCTACCAGGAGGCCGAGATCATGAAGAAGAACCCGTTCGCCTCAATCGACCAGACGGGCGTAGGCCAGCTGATGAAGATCGCCATCGAGAAGGGCTCGAAGACGCGGCCGGGAATCAAGCTGGGCATCTGCGGGGAGCACGGCGGGGACCCGGACTCGGTGAAGTTCTGCCACCGCATAGGCCTCTCCTATGTGTCCTGCAGCCCGTTCCGGGTCCCCGTGGCCCGGCTCGCGGCCGCGCAGGCCGCCGTGGCGGAGCTCCTGAAGAAGTGACGGCTGGCCGGGCGTGACCGCCAGCCCCGACAGCCTTGCCGGCATCACCCCCCGGCAATGGAAGTCGGGAACCGCCGCATGGCTCGGCTGGCTCTTTGACGGGCTGGAGATCCACCTCTACACCCTTGTCGCGACTCCCCTCGTCGTTCACCTCCTCGGTGCGGCGGGGAGCAGCGACCCGGCTGTAAAGGAAAAAAGCGCGTACATCCAGGCGGCCTTCCTTGTCGGATGGGCGCTTGGCGGCGCATTCTTCGGGCGGCTCGGGGACAGGATCGGGCGCAGCCGGGCCCTCTCGCTCACCATCCTCACCTACGCGCTCTGCACGGGTCTCTGCGCCGTATCCCAGACCTGGTGGCAGCTGATGGTCTTCAGGTTCCTTTCCGCCCTCGGCATCGGCGGGGAATGGGCCGTCGGCGCGGCGTTGCTTATCGAGACATGGCCCGCGGGCTGGCGGCCGATGATTTCAGCCGTGCTGCAGAGCGCCGTGAACCTGGGCATCGTGTTTGCCGCCGGGCTGGTGACGCTGATCCAGTTCCTTCCCCACCCTCCCTCCGAGCGGTGGGTGTTTCTTATCGGCGTCGTGCCGGCGCTCCTGGTGTTCTGGATCAGGAAACAGGTTCCCGAGTCCGACGCTTGGCAAAAGGCGAGGACCGAGTCGTCGGCGCAGCCGGGCGTGAGCGATCTTTTCCGGGGAAAGGTGGCGCCCATCACGATCAACACGGCGGTGGTCTGCGCCCTCAGCCTCTCGGGTTGGTGGCTGATCCAGTTCTGGCACCCGCAGCATCTGCGCCGGCTTCTCGAACTGTCGGGCTACGCGCCGGCAGAGGCCACGCGCTCGGTATCGGCTGCATTCTTCCTGATGAACGTCGTGGCCATCGTCGGCAATTTCGCCGCGGGTTGGCTCGCCGGACGCATGGGAAACAGGAGGGCGATAATGGTGATGTTTGCGGGGATGTTCCTGGCAATCGTAGGCGCGTTCGCCGTGCCGAGGGGATTTGCCGGACTGGCCTGGTTCTGGATGCCCCTCGTGGGTTTCTTCTCCGGAGTTTTCGGCCTTTTCACAATGTATCTGCCGCCGCTTTTTCCGACTCTTCTTCGGACGACCGGCGCCGGCTTCTGCTACAACATTGGCCGCCTCTCGGCGGCTGCGGCATCAGTGATCTTTGGTTGGGTGGCCCCCGTTGGCGACTACAGGCTGGCACTGCTGGCCGCCAGCGTGCCGGTCCTGGGAGCCGCGCTCTGGACAGTCAGACTACCGGACGACGCAGTCTAAATTTTATTGGGGTCGCGGCTTGTCTTCGCCCGCGAGCGTCGTTCTTTCTTTCATATGGGAGAAAACCTTGGCCGCCACCGGCTGTTCATCGGCACCTACACGAAAGGAAAAAGCCGCGGCATCTATTCGGTCACATTGGACAGTTCAACCGGAGCTCTCGGCGAACCGGAAGTCGCAGCGGACGCGCCAAATCCCACGTTCCTCGCCCTTTCACCGAACCGCCGATTTCTCTATGCCGTGTGCGCCAACGGTGGATGGGCATCCTCGTTCGAGGTAGATTCCGCTGCACGGCTCACTCCGGTCCAGCAGGGCGCGGCCGGACGGGGTCCCACACCCTGCCACATCTCCGTCGACTCGACGGGCAGAATCGCGCTTGCAGCCAATTACCACCTTGGCCTTGCCGCCGTCATCCCGCTCGGCGCCGATGGGACAATGGGTGTGCCCCGAGTGGTCGTGCACGCCGGAAAGGGCCCCCACCCGGCCCGCCAGACCACCTCGCATGTGCACTCGGCTTATTTTACGCCTGACGGGCGCTTCGCGATTGTGTGCGACCTGGGACTCGACCGCATCTACACGTATGGCATCGATCGCGGCGCCATTGCCTTGGCCCCGGCGACACCTCCCTTCGTAACCTCGGCTCCCGGCGCGGGACCGCGCCACTTTGCGTTCGGCAAGGACGGAAAGCACGGCTACGTGATCAACGAGCTCGACAGTACCCTCGTCGCCTACGAATTCCAGGCGTCGAACGGCGGCTTGGAGACGCGCAAGGCCGTGTCGGTCCTGCCCCCAGGCTACAAGGGCGAAGCGACGGCCGCCGAGGTCCAGGTCCATCCCAACGGCCGATTCGTCTATGGATCGGGACGCGGCCCGGACACGATTGCCGTCTTTGAGGCCGACGGATCGACGGGGGCTCTCTCCCCGGTGGAGATCGTTCCCTGCGGCGGGAAGGGACCCAGGAGTTTCTCGCTCTCGCCGGGGGGTGGCTGGCTCGTCTGCGCCCATCAGGACTCGGATTCCCTCTGTTCCTTCCGTGTCGATTCCCAAACGGGGCGCCTCAGCAGGATCCCAGGTTCCGTGACCGTTCCGATGCCCGTTTGCGCCTTGTTCCTGGACTGAGCGGAGACCGGCCTTACGGCATCTTCATTACGGAATCGATCGCACTCAGGACACCGGATTGGCTGAAGGGCTTCTCAAGAAGGACGTGGGCCCCGAAGTTTTTCGCAATCCTCAGGTACGAGTCCCGTGCGATATGGCCGCCGCCGGACATCGCGATGATCTTTACCGTCGGAAACTTCTTGCGGACCTCCGCGATGAACTCGAGCCCATCCCTCTCGGGCATCAGAAGGTCCGTGATCACCACCTGGATCGGCTGGGATGCCAAGACCTTCGGGGCCTGGATTCCGTCTTCAGCGGCCACAACCGTGTGCCCGGCGGCTTCCAGCATCAGGCAGAGCAGCTCCCGGATCCCGGGTTCATCGTCGACGACTAGGATCGAACAAGCGGGCATTAGGTTGCCATGATTCGGGACGATGCTAGGTTGGAGGGCACGCGTGGGCAAGCCCATGTGCCATAAATCCTTTCCGCAATCCTTTAAATGGCCGATTTCCTCCCGACCCTGCCCAAAGCCCAGCGCGCATTTCTTGTGGGGGTCCAAACGCCGGAGATGCCGGTCGGAGAGGGCGAGGAGCTCTTGGCCGAACTCACGGAGCTGGTCGAAAACCTGGGCCTGTCGATCGTAAGGGACGTGTTCGTGAAGCTCCGGGCGCCCTCGCCGGCCCTTTTCGTGGGCAAGGGAAAAGCCGAGGAAATCATCGGCCTCGCCAAGGAGGACGGCGCCGAGGTTATCGTCTTTGACTCGGCACTTTCGCCGGCCCAACAGCGCAATTGGGAGGAACTTGCGGGTATGGCCGTCATCGACCGCCAGGAGGTTATCCTCGAGGTATTCGCGGACCGAGCGCATACCCGGGAGGCGGTGCTTCAGGTGGCCCTCGCCCGCATGGAATATTCACTTCCGCGCCTCACGCGCGCCTGGACCCACCTTTCAAGGCAGCGGGGCAAAGGCGCAATGGGCGGCGAGGGCGAGACTCAGCTCGAGCAAGACCGCCGCGTCGTCCGTGACCGGATTGCGCACCTGAAGCAGGAGCTCGCCTCGGTGGTCCGCCAGCGCGGCGTTCAAAGGACGCGCAGGGTCCGCGTTCCACTTCCGACCGCATCGATCGTCGGCTACACGAACGCCGGAAAGTCCTCTCTTCTGAACAAGCTCACCGGGTCGACCGTCCTGGCGGAGGACAAACTCTTTGCGACCCTCGACCCGACTACGCGCCAGTTGGTGCTACCCGGCAACCAGAAGCTCCTTCTCACGGATACCGTGGGATTCATCCGGCGGCTGCCGCACGGTCTCGTCGACGCATTCAAGGCCACCCTGGAGGAGGTGCTTGTCGCCGACTTCCTGATCCACGTTGTGGACATCACAAGCCCGCATTTTGAGAAGCACCGCGAGACGACTCTCAGCGTGCTGGCCGAACTCGGCGCAGGCGACCGGCCGGTCGTCAACGTGTTCAACAAGGTCGACCTGGCCGACGCAATCGAGGTCCGCGCCGCCAAGCATGCCGTGCCTGACGCGCTCTTTGTCAGCGCACGCACCGGCGCCGGCATTGACGCCCTGAAGGACCGGTGCCGGGCAATGGTCGCGCACGGCCTGGGCACCGTGCAACTCCTGGTGCCCCATGACCGGTACGACATCGTCGCCAAACTTCATGCGCTCGGGCATGTCCAGGAGCAGGAGCACCGCGAGGACGGCGTGCTCATCACCGGGCGTTTCCCGCCCTCGCAGGGTGGAGTGCTGGAGCCGTTCATCGCGAAGGCCCCGAAACCCCGCGCAAAAAAGCCTAAGGCGTAGGCGGGGCGACCGACATCCCGTTCTCGATGCCGTCACCGGAGACAATCGAGCAGATCGAGATCTTCTCCTTGGCGTTGTCGACCTTGATGCGGCCCTTCTCGGTGAACGAGACGTCGAGCGTCTCACCGGTCGCCGGATCACGGAGGATCTCCGAGGATCCCACCTTAAACACCTGGCCGTTTGCCACGCCCTCGCGCGTGCCCCGGTTGATGTAGACCATCGGTACCTTCACGAGAATAACGTTGCCGCTCCAGTGGAGGCTGGGGATCTGCGCCACGATGAACGCGACCCCGTCATCGATCGCCTTCTCCATCGCCGTGCCGACATTGGTCTTCTTGAAGCCACCCATGTCGCCGCTCCAGTCCCGATTCGAGAAGCCCACACTTAGCCCGCTGCTCTTGACCTTGCCAAGGACCTTGTGGGAAGCCACAACCTGGCCCGTCGTGGAGTCGACAACGTAGATCACCGCATTGATCTCGGCCTCGCCGCCGCCGCCGCCGAGCGAGATTCCGCCAAACGCCACGCCGCCATGCTGGCCCGACGTCGTCTGGAAATTGGTGATGTCACCCTTGATCAGCAGCTGGGCTGGCGTCATGAATCCGGTCGGCGGCGCCTTGTCGCCGCCCGCCACGCGTCCGCTCTTCGCAAAATCCTGCTCCTTCATTGCGGCGTCCCGCATTTCGGCCTCTCCGAGAACGATGAAATGCCCGGACTGTTGCAGTGAATCGGTGAGCATGGAGCCCCACGTGTCCGCGAGCTGGAACTGCCCGTTGTAGTTGGCGTGATTCTCAAACTTCGTGACCGCGATGCTGAACCGCAGGCCGCCCGCAGCGGCATCGGGAGGCGCCGACGGCGCATCCGCCCGCGCAAAAGTGGGGAGAAACAATGAAGCTGCGAGCGCGATTAGTCCGATTGTTTTCATGGCTGGCTGGATGGTTGGCGTTTGGGGGGCGGGATCCAAGCTCGCAAACGGCACCGTGAGACCTTGTAACCGGCTGCCGGATCACGATCTTCCCTAAGTTGTGAACCGAGCCTGAATGGCCGAATCAGCGGGGATTGGCAAGGAATTCCCCGGGCGGCGTTTCGCCTCGATATTTAGGCCCTTTGCGCATCTCGACGACCATGCATATCTTAGAATATTGGAACCTGCATTCGGGACCGCTGCCTTATTGTCCGCATTCGGGGAACCCCCTTCATTCCGTTGAGACGACTAACCGCGATAACCGCCCTCATCGCACTCCTCTCGCCCTTCCTTGCCCAGGGAGAGGAGGACACCAGTTCCCACGAAGAACGTCTAACCGATACCCGCAAGGAGATGCTGGCGGAGTATAAGTTTGCGCCACCTGGGACAAAGGCTGCCACGCTGCCGTCATCCCTCTGTTCCGACGCGCCGGCCTTGGCGCAAACAGTCAACGCAAACCCAAAGGATGTCGTACGGATGGCGCCCTTCGAGGTGCGCGAGACCGGCGCGTCAAATGCCGCGCCAAGGCCCGTAGCATCGCGAATTTCAGACACACCTGGCGGCAGGGCTGCCGCCAAGCTGGGCATCGGCGTTCACCATCTCGAGATCGGAAGAGTCCACGTGTTCGTGAACACCCTTTTTTATGTCCCTTTCCTCGTCGGATTCGAATGGTGACGGCTGCGGCTCGGCCTTCAATTCGAGAGCAATATTCCCGCTACTTTTGGCCTTTGATTCGTTTGCAGGGAAGGGGGTATTGAATTGTGTTCCCTGACGTTCGAATTAGATTCGGATCGTAATTTACCCTAACCCTCTACCCTGTTCGTCTTTGCCCCCCCTATGAGTGGAAAGGGAGGTCCCACAGGACTCTTTTCGGCGCAGCGGCTGAGCAATCACAACCGCGCCGAGATGAGGGAGATTTTTGACCGCGCGATAAGGCTCGCCGACAAGAATCAGCTCCGGATTCGCGTGCCCCACGAGGTCAAGCACGTGGAAAAGCTTCAGGGGATGCACTATCATTACAGGCCGGAGCTTTTCCTGCAGCTTCAGGGCCGCACCGATTTCCAGTTTCCGCGCGAGGCATTCAGCCTCGATCACGACGAATTTTGCGTGATTCCAGCCGGAGTGCCTCACGGCGAGATGGCTCATGCCGAGGAAAGCCGGCCCTTTCGAAATCTCGTTGCGGGCTTCTATAACAACACCCTCAGCCTGCATTTTGCCTATGAGGCCCGCCCGCACCATCCCGACATCGAGGTGATCGAGTTCTTTGATGCGCCCGACCTTGATGTCTTCCTTACCCTATCGAACAGCCTGGCCCAAACGTTTCATTCACAGGGCCCCGCTCGGGAAACAGTGCTCAAGGGACTTCTCACCACCATTCTCGGGCTCTTCAGAAACATAGTTGAGACCGGCGCCGGACAACTGAACAGCGACATAGGCAAGGTCTTCAGGGCGAAATGCCTCGTGCGCGAGCAGTTTGCGAATCCAGAACTGAGCGTCCAGCACATCGCCGAGCTCCTCGGCTGCTCGCCCGACTACCTCTCCCACCTTTTTCACGTCGAGACCAAGGAACGCCTCACCCACTATATCCAGCGCATCCGTATCGAGGGAGCCATACTGGCGCTGGAGACCACATCCCTGAACATCTCCGAGATCGCCTACGCCGGCGGCTTCGCAGACCCGGCTTATTTCACGCGGACCTTCAAGCAGCACAAGGGATTCACGCCCCATGAATACCGCGCGCAGCTTGACGCCCACAGGGCCAAGGCCGAGTCGCAGCCCAAGACCGTATTCTTTGACCGCATGGATTTCACCCACGGGCAGCCCAGGAAACAAGCCGGAGCTGAGGAAAAGCCCGCACAGGCACCGCGAACGGCTGTGGCCCTAAGCAGGTCGGGCGCTATCGCGAGAAACAAGAGATAGAGCGGCCGCGGCAGCGAGCAGGGAGACTCCGCCGGTCACGACCGCGGGGAGCGCATGGCCACCGAACACGTGTTTCACAAGCGGCCCAAGAACTGCGGACGCAACGATCTGGGGCAGCACGATGAAAAAGTTGAACACGCCCATGTAAAAACCCATTTTTTTTGCCGGGATCGCGTCGGCCAGCATCGCGTAAGGCATGGACAGTATTGTCGCCCAGCCAATCCCGACCCCAGCCATTGAAATCAAAAGATAATGATAGTTCGTCCAGAGGCAGGTCGATATGAGGCCGAGGCCCGCGCAAATGAGCCCGGTCCTGTAAAGCGCCCTCGTTCTGATGCCTCGACGCGCGAGCGCTACTAGCCCGAAGGAAACGAGAAACGCAAAAAAACTGTACGCGGAAAGGCAGACCCCGCCCCATTCCACGCCATTTCGGTAAGCGTCGGAGCCCGGCTCCCCGTGAAAGATCTGCCGGCCCACCGCCGGTGCAAAGTAAAGCCACATGCAGAACAGGCCGAGCCATGTGAAGAATTGGACGACCGCCAGCTGACGCATCAGTTTGGGCATCGTGCGCAGCCCGAGGAAGATCTCGGAGAGCGCCGACCGATGCGCATCTTGGGGCCTATCGGCTGGATCAGGGGGTATCTCCGGCGTCGTCGCGACCGTATAGACCACGCTTCCGAGGAAGACGACTGATCCGAGGTAAAAGGCAACGTGCACCGAATGGGGTATCGTGCCCGGCGCCGCCGGGGCGCCTCCGAAGCCAAGCCGCGTGATCACCCATGGCAGCGAGCCGGAAAGCACCGCGCCCAGCCCGATCAAGAGGCTCTGCATGGAAAAGCCGAGCTGCCGCTGCGACGACGGGAGCAAGTCGCCCACGAACGCGCGAAACGGCTCCATGCTGATGTTCACCGAGGCATCGAGCATCCATAGCAGACCGGCCGCCATCCAGACGGACGACGAGTTGGGCATGGCCACGAGCGCAATGCTGGCAAGAATCGCCCCTGCCAAAAAATACGGCCTGCGCCTGCCGAGGCGAGTCCACGTGCGGTCGCTGTAATGCCCGATGATCGGCTGCACAATCAAGCCGGTGACGGGAGCGGCAAGCCACAGGATCGCGAGGTCACTGTCGCTCGCGCCCAGGTACTGGTAGATTGCGCTCATGTTGGCCATCTGCAGGCCCCATCCGAACTGGATCCCAAAAAAGCCAAAACTCATGTTCCATATCGCGGGAAGCGTGAGCGGGCTGCGCACGGGATTCATGGGGCAGCGCGGGGCTTCTCGGGCGCCTCACTGTAGTCGCGCAACATCCGCTCCCCGGTGCGATCGTAAAGTTTGATCCAATAGCGCAGCGTCTCGAGCTTTTCCGCAACGAGCCGGCTCAACTGCTCGTCCGTGTATCGCCATTGCCAGTTGCCCTCGGCCGTCCCGGGCTGGTTCAGCGCGCTCAACGCAGGGAGATCAAGCAGGTCCTGGATTGGAATCACGGCGAGCCGCGAGACCGTGGCCAGCGCCGCACGAATCACAGGCCACGCCGACGGTGAGTCGCCCAGGCGGAAATAGTCGCGGACCTGCTCCGACGTCCCATTCGAAAGGCCCTCCAGCCAACCACGCGTCGTGTTGTTGTCGTGGGTTCCGGTGTACGCGACGCTGTCCAGCGTATAAAAGTGCGGCAGGTTGACGTTGCCTGCATCGTGCCCGTAGGCAAATTGGAGAATCTTCATCCCGGGCAGGCCAGCCGCCTGGCGAAGCGCGACCACGTCGGGGCCGATGTAACCCAGGTCCTCGGCGATGATCCGGGCTCCCGGTATGGCCTGTCGCACCGCCCTGAAGAAATGCAGGCCGGGCCCCTTGCGCCATTGGCCCTCCCTCGCATCCGTGGCGCCCGCCGGAATTTCCCAGTAGTTCTCAAAGCCGCGGAAATGATCCAGGCGGATGATGTCGTAGAGCGCGAACGCAGCCCGTATCCTGTCGATCCACCAGCGGTAGTCCGTCCGGGCCAGGTAATCCCAGTCGTAGAGAGGATTGCCCCAAAGCTGACCCTTTTCCGAAAAATAGTCCGGGGGAACACCGGCGACCGCGAGAGGACGCCCGTGCTCGTCGAGCCTGAAAACCGGCCGGTTCTGCCACGTGTCCGCGCTGTCAAGAGCGACGAAGATGGGCACGTCGCCAATGATGCCCACTCCCCTGACCGCCGCGTAGCGGCGAAGCCGGTCCCATTGGCCGAAGAAGAGGTACTGGTAGAACGCGTGCCGCTCGGCGTCGACCCGGACAGAGTCCGGGAGACTCGCGTGCAGATCCGCGCTCCAGTTCCCGAACACCTCCGGCCACGTGGTCCACGGCTGGCCGCCAAAGTGGGCCTTTAGCGCCATGAACGTGGCGAATGGCTCGAGCCAGTGGGAATGCTCCTTGCGGAACGCCGCCAGCGACCCAAGGCCGATGATTTCGTCCCTCTGCGAGGCGGCAAAGCGGTCATAGGCGCGCGCGAGCACCCGCCAGAAGTTCTCGTAGAGGCCACCATAGTCGACCCCGGCCCCCGGGAGCCTACGCAGCGGCGCAAGTTCCTCGTCGTTCAGCAGCCCGGTGAGGGCCAGTTCGTCAAGGTCGATGAAATACGGGTTGCCGGCCCGGCTTGAGAACGTCTGGTACGGCGAGTCTCCGAAGCCTGTCGGCCCGACCGGGCATATCTGCCAGTACCGCACGCCGGCCCGTCCAAGGAAGTCGATGAGGCTCCTTGTTCCGGCTCCCAGGTTGCCGATGCCGTAGTGTCCCGGCAGCGAGGAGATGTGCGCCAGGACGCCCGCGCTGCGGGTGTTCAGCCAACTTGTGGGCGGTGATTCCATCTATTTGGAGTTTCGATCGGACCGGCGTTGTCGAGCCCTCGGGCCGGCTCTATGCTCACTGAGCGGCAGAAGCCGGCGTTACCGTTTTCTGCGAGAAAAAGCGGCCACTAGAGTCAATCCAGTGGCCGCTTTATTTGTCTCACATGCCAGACATCCCTGTCCGGAAACACTTAGAACTTGTACGACAGGCCCGTGCGGTAGGTCGCGCCGTATCTCTGCCAGTTTGTCAGCTGGCGCGGATCGCCGTTGTTGTAGGTGACCTGGGGCGCATTGTTAAGGTTTCTGCCCTCAACGTAGACGGTGAGGCCCTTGAACATCCCGCTCCTGAACGCGTAGCTGAGTTGGGCGTCAATCGTGTGGTAGGGAATCTCGATCGAGTAGCCGTCGTTGGGTGAGCCAGCCGACGAGTAGCTCGGAACTCCGAATGACACGATGTACTCCCTGGTCTGCGATTGGTAGTGATCCGTGACGCGGGCCGCGAAACCGTGACTCTCGTAGTAGAGGGTCAGGTTGGCCGACTTCTTTGCGAGGTCGTTGAGCGGAGCGCTGCCGTTGCCCGGGCCCCAAGGCTGGATCGAGCTGTCCACGAGGAGGCCGTTGAGCTCGACGCCAAAGCCGCGGACGGCTCCGCCCGTGAGGACTTCGCTGCCGATCTGCACCGTGGCTTCAACGCCGCTGATGTTGCCGCCCTGGCCGTTCACATACTGCGAAGCGATGCCTTGGGTGAGGACGGGGGCCTGTGCGGACGTGTAGGGGTACCCCGCAAAGCTCTCCACCGTGTTCTGCTGGTAGATGTAGCTCAGGAGCTTCTTTTCGAAGAGCGCCAGCGAGACGTAACCCCCGCCGTGGGCGAAGTAATGCTCGAAGTCGAGGTCGGCGGAGTTGGCAATCCACGGTCTAAGAGCCGGGTTTCCGCTCGTCGCGCCCCAAGGGCTGATGGTGCTGGAAAGCGCGTCTGTGGCGTTGTAGCTGAAATCACGCCCGGCCCGCATCTGGTACATCTCCGGACGCTGCTCTTCCCGGCCGACAAATACCCGGATCAGATCCTCCGGCGTCACTCTGAAGATCAGGTTCAGGGAGGGCATGAAATCCGCGTAGGTTGCGCCCGCATAGACGGGATAAACCGTGGCGCCATTTCCCGAGAATCCGGTCGAGTGCTGGCTGGCGAAGTCAACCACGGCACCGAGGTTGCCGTCGAAGGGAATGCCGCCCAAGTTTCCCTTGAGGTCCAGCTTGACGAAGGGACGGGTGACGTCCTCCCAAAGATTGTAGTTGTCGCCCTCCCAGGTTCCCGGGTTGGGATTCGGCACAAAGTTATAACGCCCGCCGTTGAGCGCTGCGTTGGGATCGTAGGCGATCGGGTGGAGGTTGCCGATGAACGACAGGTCCGTCGTCCCGACGAGCGGCGGCAGGGGCGCCTTCGGCTGACCGTCCGCGTTGACGAGATAGCCCGTCGGATTCTGGCCAAACTGCTTGAAGCGCTGGCTGTAGCTCATGCCCATCTCGACGTCCTTGAAGATGGAAGCGTCCAGCTGGTGCGTGGTGAGAACCTTGAACGAATCCGCGATGTCGTAGCTGATGAAATACTTGAGATACCCCTCCATGCCGGTGACCGGGAAGGTGCCGGTGCCCCAGCCCTGCGGGTCTGTGAGTGTGAACAGGCTGGCGTTCGAATAGTCCGTGCTTGAGGCGATCTGCGGGGGATTCGGACCGGCGTCCTGGATGACCTTGAAGGTGTCAGCATCCGTCGCGCCACCGTTGAATCCAAGGCCCGAGTAGGTTTCAAGGACCTCCTCCCTCTTCTCAGCCGAGGACCAGCCTGCTTGGAAGTGCACCGGCCAGCTGGAGGTCTGGAGAAGATCCAGGTTCCAGATCACCGAAGCCAGATGGGCGGTATACTGAGTGTCCATGTTTCGGACGATGGGCTGGATGTTCGTCAGTGTGTAATTTGTGATGAGGCCGCCGCTCGCCGTGTAGCCGGGCTGAAGAACCGCGCTGCTCCATTCCGCCATCGGGACCTCCATTCCCCTCAACAACTGGTTGTCGTCATTGTACGAGAGAAAGAAGTCGACCTTGCTGTGGATGTCCGCGTTTGGCTTGCTCTCAAGGACAGCGACAACGGAGTCGCGCTTGAGGAGCTCGCTCTGGGCGTAAATCCTCATGCCGCCAAGAACGAGGTTGCCGTCAGATGCCGTGGGATACCCCCATGCCTGGAATTGCTGGCCCTCATAGGGATTCTCCGTGTGGGCGTAACCCAAGTAGACGCCTTCAGTCCCATTGGCGAATTGGTCGATGTAGGACGCGGTGTAGCTCTCCCCGGCCTTCTTCACGCCAGGAGTGAGCTGCTGGAACTGCGTCCAGTTGTAGAACGCGTCGAGGGCGACCACCCTGTGGTCGACGCTGAGGGGCGAAGTCGTTTCCAGGTCAACCGTGCCGCCAATGCCGCCCACGAGGTCAGCCTGACCGGTCTTGAAAACTGTCACGCCGCCAATGAGCTCGGACGGATATTGATCGTATTCAACCGCACGGTTGTCGTCGGTCGTGGCCTGCTCGACACCGTCGAGCGTTCCGACGTTGAAGTCCGGCCCAAGCCCGCGGATCGTGATGTCCTGGAAGCGGCCATTGACGCGCTGGCTCGTGAGGCCCGTCAGGCGTGCAAGGGCGTCAGCAATGCTGACATCAGGAAGCTTGCCGATGTCCTCGGGCGCGATGACCTCGACGATGCCGGGCGCGGCCTGCTTTTCCTGGGCCGCCAATTCGAGGCTTCCCGCGTAGGATCCGTTGACGGTGAATTCGCTCAGCGTGACGACCTGCTCGGACGGCGCCGCCGGACTGGCCGTCGTCGTTGTGGTCGTGGTGGTCGTCACGGCCGGCTGGGCGTCCGTTGCGGCAGCAGGTGGGGTCGACGTCTGTGCGAGCGCAGACAGCGACGCGGCCAGGGAGATCGCGCCGACTGCGATGAGCCGGCATCGGCCCGTGCGCGAATTTTCGTTTGAGGCTTGGGTGTGCATGTTAGGGTAGGTAGGCAGTAACGACGAACGACAGGCAGCGTTAGCGGCCGGTCGGTGTTGGTCAGTTGGTGGGGCTCGTTGCGGGGCAGCGAGCCCGTGTTAGTGGCTCGGTGATGTGCCTAGAATTCGCAGCACGGCATTTTTCGCTATCATCAATCCCTTCAAAAAACCGAGATGAACCCGAAAAAACCGCGATCTGGCCCGCAAAAGTGTTTTCGCAACGCATTTTCGCCAGTCAGGGAAGGCCGGAAGCGCCTCGGCACGTCGGACCGGATCCAGCGGAATGATTTCGAGCTCAGTGCAGCTGCGACCAAATGCGATCTATCGCCTGGCTGATGGAAGTCGTCTCCGCGGGATCACCCTCAAACAGCGAGATTCGCCGGGCCTCGGCGAGATGAGTCAACGTGTCGTCCAGCCTCTGCAGAGCGAATAGCTTCTGCGCGAGGCGCAGTTCCAAGGCGGCCGACACCGGCCCGCTTCGCTCGGCCGCAAGCATGCAACCCACCGACTGCTGATCATCATGTCGCGTGTCGTAAATGATCGCACAACGGAGGTTGTTGGCCAGGTTCCTTGGCTGGTGGTCGAGGAACAAAAGGCATTCCCTCTCCGCATCACCGGAACGCCCTGACTCGGCCAGAAGGCTCACCAGAGCTTCAAGAGCCGCCTGGTTGCCTGGGTCCTCGGCCAGCACGGCTCGGCAATCGCGCTCCGACGCCGCCGCGTCGCCGCCGAGCCGAGCCAGGCGCCCCCGCAGAAGAAGCAGGCTTGCGTCGCCCGGCCGCTGGGTAATTTCGGCGTCCAGATACCTGCGGCCGTCCTCAAAGCGCTTCGTCCGCGTGAACAAATCAGCGAAAGCCGGCGCCATCGCCGCGAGGTCCCGCGGCGGGCATGACACTGCGGTCTCTCTCAGGAGCCTTTCCGCCTCGTCAAAACGGCCGAGTCGGGAGAGCTTGATCGCCACGTCGGTGGCGAGCGCGAAATTCTTCGGCTGCAGGTCCCGTGCGCGCTGCGCCTGCGAGAGAGCCCCGGCGACATCCCCAAGGTCGTCATCGATTTCCTCCTGTATTTTGGAAATGTCCGCGCTCCCCGCGTCCGCGGCGCTCGCAGCCTCGGCAATCTCCATTGCCTGCCTGAGCTTCGCAGGGTCGGCCCTGTCGGCTTTAGCAAGGGCAAGGTTGCGGGTCAGGCGCGCCTGGTCCTCGCAGTACGTCAGCTGGTTGGTGAAGGGCGGGTTCTGGACGATGGTCGCGATTTTCAGCAGAACCGAGAGCCGTTCATGGGGCGTGTAGGCGAGAGCCGCGGCACACGCCTGCGAGCCGAGCCACGGGACGTCGCTTTTCTTGGCGTAGAGGGCTTCCTCCGAAGCCTCCGCCATGGCCAGCCCGAGGCGGTAGTTTCCCTCCCAGTCGAAGTGGACATGTTCGAAGAAAATCTCCCTGCCGGCGGGAATGCCGTCCGAAGCTGGGTCAGAGCCCATAGCAAGGGCCGCGTCCAGCAGGCGCACATCGGCGGCCGGGCTCCGCGCGACATTCCTAATTATCTCGTTGATCCTCGGATCCGGCCGGAAGCGCAGCGCATCCCAGTGCGCAGCGTCCAGAAAATGCTTCCGGGCTGATCCGAGGCTTCCCGACTTGAGTTCAATCGACCCGAGCATGAACGACGTGTCAGCATACTGTGGGTCGATGCTGAGGGCTCTCAGCAGGTCGGAGCGACCCGAGTCTCCCTCGCCGAGCAGCCATTCTATGCGGCCCCTGTCGAAAGCCCGGCCCCATTCCGCCAGTTCCGGCGCGGTCATCCCAGAGCGGTGGAGTGAGAGCAGCGGGGCGCAGTCCTTTAGATTCGAGGCGACCGTGCACAGGACCACCGCTGCTCCCGAGCGTTTCGCCACACGGACTATGTCCCTCAAGTTCGAATCGAAGTTGCGGTATACCGCCTCAAGCCTGGGATCATCGCCGGCCACGGCGTTGTTCACGAACATCGCCATGCCCCCCCACTCCGCCGGTCGCTTGGCGCTCCTGGCGAATCGGCCGATAAGTGCCGTTATCAGCTGACCCGTCCTCATTGACCTGACGAAGACGCTCGTACGGATGACCCAGAGCGGAGGCATTTCGGACAGATAGGCGCAACCCGGCCCGTAAGGACCAACGACCTCATTGTTGCCCAGGTAGACGACAAAGAGGTCCGGGGAGAACAAGGACATCTCGCGCGCGATTTGGTAGACCACATGCGAATTGATAGCAACGATCCCCGTGTTGATGACCTCAAAGTCCCTGCCCGGGTACCTGGCTCGCAGCTGGTCACGCAACTGCGCGGCGAAGCCAAAGGAGGGCAGGGGAATTCCCTGGGCGGCTGATTCTCCCAAGACAACAATGCGCACCGTGTTGGGTGCCTTGGCGGCGGAAATTCGAAAGTTGAGCGGCCGCAGGTCGAAGCTGCTCGGCATGAATGAGCTGACAAATTCCGGGTTCGTCCTGTAATAGCCTGGCTTGTCGTCGGGAATCAGGAAGCGGACCGACTGTCCAAAGCCCGAAATGCGCAGGCCGCATTCCAGGCCAAGGAAAAGCAGCGCCGGAATCCCGAACACGGCAAACACCCGGTAGAGCCAAATCCTCGGGGATTGAAACAGAGTTCGCTCTGATTTTCGGGACTTCGGGGACGAATCGGCGCTCAAGGGGATTGGGACTATGCTTCGTCGGCCGCCGGTTCCATGTCAATCGGCCGGCCGAATCTTGCGCCGGCGCCCCATCTATACCAACGATGGCGGCCAACAATGAGCAGACGGCGAACAGTTCGATGGGCCCTCGTTTGCCTCGCCGGCATCGCGGTCGCCACGGTTTTCGTTTTCATCCGGCCTGGCCGCCGGCCCCGGCTTCCCGTTCTCGTCAGCTATGTAAATCTTCCAACCCAATTCAACCAGGCTCTGAAAAGTGCGCGGGCTGCGGCCGTCACCCACAACTACGACGACATTGACATGAGGGAGCTCGCCCGCCTCTACCAGGCAAACCGCCTCTTTGCAGAGGCGCGGGCGTCCTACAAGGTGATCGCGGTCAGTGCGGAAGGCCTCGCGGCGCGCGACCATTACTACCTTGCGGCGATCGCCCAGGATGAGAGCGACCTGGACGGCGCCGAGGCCGAGCTCCGCGAGACGATTCGCGCCGAGCCGGGATATCTTCCTGCCCGACTCGAATTGGCTGATACCCTGTTCAAGGGCGGACAGTCCGACGAGGCGGGAAAGGAATATGCTGCCATTCTTGGAATTGAGGCGAATCACCCTCAGGCCGCCTTCGGATTGGCGCGAGTCGAGCTCCAGCGAGGCGACGAAGAGGGAGCCGTGGCCCGGCTCAGGGAGCTGATTGTCCATCACCCGGATTCAACCGCGGGCGCGGCCCTCCTCGCGCAGATTCTCGATCGCCGCGGCGATTCAGAGGAGGCAGCCTCGATGAGGGAGTTGAGCCGCCAGAATCATGACCCAGTCCCGCCCGATCCCTGGATGAAGGCGCTGCAGGTCGAATGCTACGATCTCCAGCGCCTCGGCATCACATTTGAGGAGTATCGGCTCGACGGGCAGATGGACCAGGCCCTCCCCCTTCTGGGACGCCTCGAGGAGCTCGATCCCAACGGATGGATTCCTCCCATGCTGCAAGGGTGGTCCGAGAAGGAAGCCGGCCACTATCAGGAATCCGTGCGCCAATACCGCCTGGCCCTGGCCCGGGGCGGTGATCCCGAAAGGATATGCCCGCTGCTGGTGGCCGCTCTGCTCACGGAGGGTAATCCCAAGGAAGCCGCAGCGCTGCTTGCCGATTACCATTCAAGGTTGCCGCAATCGATTCCCATTCTGCGCTCCTACTGCGAGGTCGCCGTGCGTGAGAAGGACGAGAAGCTGGCAAGAAGCCTCCTGGCCGAGGTGCTGAAGGAGGACCCTTACCTCTACATGGCCAACATGAGCCTGTTCCAGATCCTCTGGACCTCGGGCGAACACGACGCCGCTTCCGCATGCCTCCAACGAGTCGCAAAGGTATTTCCAAACGATGTCGATTCGCGGGGCCTCTTGGGGCAATATTACATGGAAAAGTCCGATCCCTGGTCGGCCATCAAGCCGCTTGAGCAGGCCGTCGCCATTGTCCCGGCGAACGACCCGAGGCGCGACCGTCTCACACAGATGCTGGACACCGCCTATCTCATTGCGGGGAGCCTCGAGGCATCCCATGGACAGTTCCCGAAGGCCGTCGATTTTTCCGAGAAGTCGATCCGCCTCGTGCCCAGCGGCCTGAGGGGATATGCGCTGAAGGCGAACGTCTGCAGGCGGACAGGGGACTTCAAGGGCGCCGCGAACGCGCTCGCAAAGATGGTTTCGCTGGATCCCGATGAACCGACGATCCAGCTCAGCCTGGGCGACGTGCTGTATCAGGCCGGCGACCGGGACGGGGCACGCGAACATTGGCAACGGGCGCTCCAGATTGCGCCTGCAACCGCCTCGGACCTGCGCGGCGCACTGGGTCTGCGCCTCTCGGAGAAAATCACCGCAGAGACCTTTCATTGACGGCGTTTCATCGGGAGAATCCGGCCCCGGCACCGGGCGACCCCATCCGGAAATGAACCGGACGTGAAGCTCGGGCCCCGCAAGCCGCGCCCGAGTCACGGTTTTGTCCGGTCAGCCTATGTATTCTCCAAGCGCCATTTTTTGACTCGGGGCGCATGAGATTTCACGTTTCAGCGTGAACGTCCCCCACCCCGACGACGTTTGCCCTTAAAATGCCCTTCCTGCCCCAATTTGCCAGGCGCCGCCTCCCTTTCTGCCTGGTCGCGGCCCTCCTCGTCACCGCGGCCGAATTGCCCGCGGGCGACGTGTCGCCGGAAACGGTCAGCGTTCCCCGCTTCACCCATCCGGGTGCCGGTCAGGTCTTTTATTTCGTGATGACGGACCGATTTGCCAATGGATCCACGGCCAACGACACAGGGGGCATATCGGGCGGTCCCGACGTGAGCGGCTTCGATCCGACCCGAATTTCCCATTACCACGGAGGGGACTTTGTCGGCCTCACGTCGAAGCTCGACTACATCAAGAATCTCGGGATGACCGCCATCTGGATCACGCCGCCCTTCAAGAACAAACCGATGCAGGAGGGAACGGCAGGCTATCATGGCTACTGGATTCTGGACTTCACGAAGATTGACCCGCACCTCGGCACCGAGGCCGAGTTCCGGGAATTTGTGATTCAGGCTCATGCCCGCGGACTTCGCGTCTACCTCGACATTGTGGCAAACCACACCGCGGACGTCATCAAGTATAAGGACGGCACAACTACCTACATTGACATGGCAAAGGCGCCGTACCGAGACGCCGACGGAAAGCCGTTTGACCCCCACGAGGTGGCCTTCAACGGCCTGGGCTCTGGCGCCGACTTCCCCAAGCTCTCCGCCGATGCAAGCTTCGCCCACGTGCCGGTTGTGTCCAGCGAAGAGGCCCATGTGAAGGCGCCCGAATGGCTCAATGACGTCACGTTGTACCACAATCGCGGCAACAGCAGCTTCGTGGGGGAGAACTCCCTGCATGGTGATTTCGTGGGGCTGGACGATCTCTTCACCGAGCATCCGGCAGTCGTCCGCGGATTCATCGATGTCTACAGCAGGTGGATCGAACGCTTCGGCATCGACGGCTTCCGGATAGACACGGTAAAGCACGTCAACCTTGAGTTCTGGGAGGCCTTTGCGCCGGCCATCCGCGCGCGGGCCCGCGAGGCGGGTCGACCCGACTTTTTCCAGTTCGGGGAGGTCGCCGACCATACCGGGGACACGGCCCTCATGAGCGAATTCTCAACCACCGGAAACCTTGATGCCACACTCGACTTTGGCTTCTATGACGGGGCCCGTGACTTTGTCTCCAGGGGCCATGACGCAGCGGATCTGGCAAGGATCTTCGAGAAGGACGGCTGGTACACCTGCCCCAACGGCAACGCCCAGAACGAGACGACGTTCATCAGCAACCACGATGACGGCCGATTCGGCTCTTTCCTCAAGGAGGACAACCCTAAGGCCGACCCGGCGCAGATGGGCGACCTTCTCCTCCTCGGCCAGGAGCTTCTGCTCACGGTTCGCGGCCAGCCGGTCATCTACTACGGGGATGAGCAGGGAATGGTCGGCACGGGCAACGACATGGGCGCGCGGGAGGACATGTTTCCGTCGCAGGCGCCAAAGTTCCGGGATCTCGCGCTCCTCGGCACCACCCGCCGCGGAGGCGATGACAAATTCGATGTCGATCATCCCTTTTACCGCACCATCCGCACGCTAGCCGGCCTTCGCACGGCGAACCCGGCCCTCGCACGGGGTGCCATGCTGCTCCGCGAGAGCCACGAGGCCCATGTGTTCGCATTTTCGCGGATCGAACGCAGCGAGCGGGTGGAATTTCTCGTCGCCCTCAATAACTCCCGCACAGAGACCGTGAGCGCCGCCTTGGCCACCTGCCAGCCCGCGGGAGCGCTTTTCGGGACCCTATTTGATTCGCGGGGGATCACTAAGGGTGGGAGCTCCCCTTTGACAGCCGACGCCGAGGGAAAGGTTTCCGTGTCACTGGCGCCCCTTCAGTGCGTTGTCTGGAAGGCGCAGGCTCGTTTGCCACCACCGGGTACACCGCCTTCGATTCAGTTCGCGACGCCAGCCAGCGGTTCAACGTTGGTGTTCACCGAGCGAAGCGTGTACGGGCAGACCGTGACCGAGCGACAGGAACTCGGAGCGACGGTCTCGGGTGGCGACGGATACGCGGAGGTGACCTTCATAATGAAGCGAGGCTCCCGCCCAAACCAGTATGAGCTGCTCGGGACATCGGATTCCCCGCCCTACCGGGTTTTCTGGCGCCCGCCGGCCGACCTTGCCCCTGGAGAGGAGCTAACCTTTCTGGCCACACTTGACGACCTGCGGGGGCACAAGGCGGCAGCGGAGATCGACCACATGCGAGTGGCGCCCACGAGCCTGTCCTTCGGCATCAGGGGAGCCACCGTCCCCATTTTTAATTTTGAGCCTGACCCCGCGGTGGGGGCAACGAAGGGTAAGGACCTGACCCTTTCGGTTTCAGCTTCAGGCACGGGACCGCTAGAATACAGGTGGCTGCACGATGGAAACGAAATCGCCGGCGCCTCGACGCCGATTCTTATCCTCAAGAATGTGGCGGCCGACGCTGCAGGACATTACCAGGCACTTGTCCATGACAGGGAGGGCACGGCCGTCAGCCGGGATGTTCTCGTCAGAGTGCATCCCTAGCGGTCGAATCGGAGTGCGGGCAATGGGGAGCGCTCAAGAGCGTAGGTTTGTTGTAAAAGATTGAGCTACAAATTCCGGTCTCAGGGGGCGCCCGGCCAGGGCCGCCCTATTGAAGCTAAAGTTCGCCACGCTTATTCCGAACTTCTTTCCATGTCGCATCTCCATCACATCAACGGTCAAAACGATATCGCTGACCACTATCGGGTATACCTGGAGCTAAGCCAGGCAGGCCGCCTGGCGGGAGCGAAAGAGAAGGTCGGGGAAAAATCTAAGATGGAGGAATCAGATTCACCTCCTGATCCCGGTCAGGACCCTCGCGGAGATCGGAGGCGCAATCCGTCAAATGAGGAGGGAAAGGATTCCGAGGACGACGCGGACCAGACCAGCGGGTTTGGAAAGCACTATGCCTAAAGCCAGCCGGACCGCGGCGACCGGCGAACCAAGAGCAGCCGCCCATCGGAAAAAGCGGAGTCGCTTGGACGGCTGTTCCCGGATTCTCGCGTCATCGCGATTCGAAGCGCGCCAGACTTCAATCCCATGTCGGCAGCACGGTGATATTGTATCGTTGAAAAAGGGAATCCCTTTCGGATTCCGTAGCCTTCATCTCCTCCTCGATTTCCGCACGGCTCGCAACACCGTGCTTCCGGTCGTAAACGAGCATGGCCGCCTTTGCGTTTTCCAGAACACCGTGCAGTTGGGCGTACCGCGGAAAGCGCTTTATTACGGCACCCGCTCGCAGCTTCGACACCATTTCCGCAGTTGGCCAGCCAGACTTCGGGGGTGCGGCACCATAGATCTTTTTCCCGCGAATGCTGGCTGCAATGGAAACGAGGCCGAAAAATAAAAAACAGGCCAAACCGACACCGGCAGCCTCCACAAGGCCCTGATAGAATGTCGGTGCTGAAAGCCTGCTCTCCACCCCCAGCTCTTCAAATATTCGCCGAAGCACCAAGAGAAATAGCGAAACCAGCGCTACAAACAGCGACAGCTTGCCGACGATCCCGAGTATCTTTCTGGGCATCCACAAATCGCGTCTCGCCTCCCATTCACGGCGCTCCTCATAAGCCTCCTCCTCGATCTCAATAAGCCTGGCCGCCTGGTCGAATTCCCCCCACAGCTCGTAGTATTCCGTCAGTGATTTCCGTCCTCCAAATTCGTAATCAACCGCTTTCTGAAGCAGGGCGAAGTCCGCCTCCCCCAAGATCTCGCGGCACGAAATGATTTTCCTTTCGACGAAATCCTTAATTCCCGTCGCGCGCTGCTTGTCGTCCCAACCCGAGTAATTCGCCGAAACGCAAAATGGCGTTGGGTCGATGGCCTGACGCTTCAGCAAAAGGAGCGCAGATGCCGAAAGCAGGGGATTGGAGCCGAAATTCTCTACAGTGGTGGCAACGAGCCGGTGAATCTGAAACAACGCCTCCCTCAAGACAGCTTCGTTTGCCGCTCCCGCTCCCTCCTCCACCTGTTGGTTTGCATGCGCCGCCAGCACCTCCTTGAGGGCTGCCAAATGCGGGTTCTCAGTCCAACTGCTCACATGCATTGGATTTATGGCGATTGGGTTCACGTTGACCGCGGGTTGATCGACTGGACTCGGACTCGTCCTTCCCACCTGGGTTCGCTCCATTCCAGAATCAGATATCACTGTGTGTATATAAAGTGGTGCGAGAGTCGGAGAGTCGCGACGCATCCGGGAGACGCGGCAAAGCCCATTAGAGCGCCCGGATGACGCTCCCGTTCCCAATAATTTTGTGCCGGCAAGAAACGGTTAACAGCAGCGTCAAATAGCCGAAATCAGCAGCATAATCCCGACAAAATTGATTGCCGGCGAAGGCCATTCACTTGCGGACGACCATAAAATTGGTCCCTGAAGCACGCAGGGCTCGCAGGGGGCCTTGCCGAGGGAAGTCTCCACGGGTCCAGTTCAACTGTTTTCTGCCGGGACATCGCCGGGTTCATTACTCCGGTCATTGGCGAAATCGATTTATCGAACCTCCAAAAGGGGTCCTTTCATCCAGGCCGCCTTACCCAAAAAGGCTTCTGCAAATTGAATGCTAAAAGGATAAACAATTACGACAGACGTCGGATATTTTTACATAAAAGACCTCCATCACTCACCCTCTCATCTACCTGTTCACAATTTTTTGATATTTTATAATATTATATAATAATAACTTACAATCTAATGCAATTATTTTTCATAAGTGGTATCGCCATTGCTTTGTATTTATTGATGTTATCCAACTTCCATCGCCTTCTTTCCCTGCATTCAACGTCGGCCGCCAGGCTTTTGGCCGCTGCCCTGGTCGCAGTCGTCCCTGTCGCGGCATTCGCCAACAGCTACACGTTCTCCGATCCAGGCCTAAAGAGTCTAGCTCACGGGACAGCCTATTCCTGGGGCCTTTCGCCCACCGCGAATTCGACGGGCACAACCCTAGGCTCGCTCGAACACGTCCTCAATTCGGGCCAGGTCATCACGAGTGCCACCCTCACCATCACCGGAGTGTACGATTGGACCGACGAGCCCGACGACGTCCTGTACGTCAACATCCTGAATGATCTCAAGCCTGGCAACCACTCCTACGAGTATAACTCGAATCCTTCGAATCACGACACGTCCTTTGGATCTGATGTGTTTGATATACTGACGGCTCCGACGGCCCCGATCGCGCCGGAAAAGCCCATCAAACCAATTAAGCCGGTCCCGCCCGCCCCCCTCGGCTCCCACCCATCGGCCGCGCAGATCGCGCTCTACAATACCCGCCATGCGGCCTACGAGGCAGCACTCACCGTCTACAACACAGCGCTCGCCGCCTACACGGGCGCCCTGGTCGTTTATAACACAGACCACGCCGCCTATCTATTGGCCGTGAACGCCTACAATACGGCTCTCGCGAACTACAATCACTACGTCAAGACGCAGGCGGCCCTGGGCTTTGATGGCGTGCCGCAGATTCCCGCTCCGGACAGCCTTTATGATCAGACGGACTCACTGCTTGTATCCGACACCCCGAACGGTCCCGGCACCTGGACGGATCCCAACCTTGGCCCGACCGGGGTGACCACCCTGACCATCGATTTCACGAGCGGCAATGTCGCCCTGCTCGACTCGCTCCTGACAGGCGATTCGCCAACGACTGACCTCGGCCTCGGATTCGGCCCCGACTGCCACTTCTTTGACACGGGGGTTTCACTCACCGTTGACACGAAGATTCCCGGTAATCCGTTTGGCCATCCGGTACCCGATGGTGGGACGACGCTCGGCATGCTGGTTCTTGCACTCGCAGGCCTCGTGGGTATTGGGAGATTTGCCAAGAGGCCCGTTCGGGCCTGAGCCGCGCATCGCCGCATAGGTGCAGCAATTTGGCTCTTTGAGCCGCTCCTGTGTCGGTCTGGTTTAACCCACCAGATCGACTCTCAGGGCGGCTCAAACAGCCTTCGGCGATCGCTTCGGGAGAACGGTGCATCGGATTTGGAATTGGCCGAAATCATCCCAACGGGCCGCACGTCCGGCCGGTTCTATTCAAAGAGCTGGTTTTCAGATCGCGGCTTGGCAATGCCTGCGGGACAGTTTCAACTTCGGCAATGCGTAACCTGACCCTGGTTCCATGCGCCACGTTTTTGTGTGCCCTGAACCTTTCCGCCTCTGCCGCCCCAGTGGTCGCCGGACACGACTGGCCCACGTACCTGGGCGACAAGGCCGCGAGCCATTACTCGACGCTGGCCCAGATCACGCCGGACAACGTGAGACAGCTTCAGGTGGCATGGACTTGGCAGGGAAACGGAGCGCGCCCCGACACGTCCCAGATCCAGTGCAATCCGCTCATCATAGACGGCGTGCTCTATGCCACCACGGCCCAGATGAAGCTCATCGCCCTCGAAGCCGCCACCGGACGCGAACTCTGGCGTTTCGAGCCGCTCGAAGCGAACGGTGTCAACCGCGGCGTGGCCTACTGGGCGGACGGCGACGACCACCGTATCCTCTTTGGCAATGGTCACTGGCTGCACGCGGTCGATGCCCGCACGGGCAAGCTGATCGACAGCTTTGGCGACCACGGGAGAGTGGATCTTTCGGAAGGCCTCGGGCGCGACGTCCGCGGGCTGGCCATCCAGGCCAACACGCCCGGAGTCATCTATCGCAATCTGATCATCATGTCGATGCGGGTGGGCGAAGGGCCCGGCCCCGCGGCGCCCGGGCATGTCCGAGCCTATGACGTTCGGACCGGTAAGATGGTGTGGATCTTCCACGCCGCTCCCTACCCCGGCGAAGCCCACTATGACGAATGGCCCCCCGAGGCGTGGAAACACGTGGGTGGGGTCAATGCGTGGCCGGGAATGACCGTCGACGACGAGCGGGGCCTCGTGTTTTGCCCGATCGGTTCGGCAACGTTTGATTTCTGGGGTGGCACCCGGCCGGGCAACGATGTCTATGCGGACTGCCTTGTCGTCCTGGATGCCGGAACCGGCAAGGTCTCGTGGTATTACCAGTTCACCCACCATGACCTCTGGGACCGCGATCCTCCTGCGCCGCCAACGCTCCTGACGGTGCGCCGCGACGGTCACGACATCCCCGCCGTGGCCGAGGTGACGAAGAGCGGCCATGTCTGGGTGTTCAACCGCGTGACTGGTGAACATCTGTTCCCAGTGCAGGAAATTGCGGTCCCGAGCTCCGACCTCGCCGGCGAGGTCGCGTCTCCCACCCAGCCGCTGCCGCTTAAGCCTGCGCCCTTCGCCCGCCAGCTCTTCACCGCCGACCTCATCACCGACCGGACCCCGGAGGCTCACCGGGCCGTGCTCGAGCGCTTTTCTAGGCTGCGGGCACACGTGCCATTTTTGCCACCCAGCCGCGAGGGCACGATCATCTTCCCCGGATTCGACGGCGGCGCGGAATGGGGAGGAGCAGCCGCGGATCCCGACGGCATCCTCTATGTGAACGCCAATGAGATGCCGTGGGTGCTCAACATGATCGACTCGAGCGGCGCGACGTCGCTCGGCCAGCAGGTCTACCTTCAGAACTGCACAGGCTGCCACGGCGCTGACCGAAATGGAAACAAAGCGGGCAACATTCCCTCCCTTGTCGACATCAAGCAGCGCCTCACGCGCGAGCAGATCACGGAAGTCATCGCGAAGGGCCGCGCCGTCATGCCCTCGTGGGGATTTCTTTCCGAGCAGCAGAGAAACGGCGTCGTCAGCTATCTGATGGACGAGAAGCAAACGGCCGCTCCCGAGGACCAGTCCGCCTGGAAGACCTATCTTCCCGACGTGGGGTCCGACACGGCATACCCGCCGCCCTACACCCATACGGGCTACAACCGGTTCCTAGACCCGGACGGCTATCCCGCGGTTAAGCCGCCGTGGGGCACCCTGAGCGCGATCAACCTCAACACCGGCGAATATCTCTGGCACGTCACCCTGGGCGAGTTCCCCGAGCTGACCGCCAAGGGCATTCCGCCCACGGGCACCGAGAATTACGGCGGCCCCCTGGTCACGGCGGGCGGCATCGTGTTCATCGGGGCCAGCAAAGACGAGATGTTCCATGCCTTTGACCGGAAATCGGGACGCGAACTCTGGCACGTGAAGTTGCCCGCCGGGGGCTATGCGAGCCCCTCCACCTACGAAGTGGAAGGAAAGCAATATGTGGTCATAGCCTGCGGAGGCGGGAAGATGGGCACGAAGAGCGGCGATTCCTACGTTGCTTTTGCGCTGTCTCGGAATTAGCCGGAATCCGCGGCAAACGAGACCGCATCCTCGAAGATGTAGCCCTGTGAGGCAGGAGAAAATATTCCCTTACAAATAAAGATGGGACCTGACTTGAGCCACCTTCGCGTCGGTTCGGGTTTGATAACCCGCCCGATCCAACAGGTGGCTCGAATTTGGGGACTCTATCGCCACTGGGACCGTATTTTGGGAATGGGGGCCCGTGTTGGCTGCAAAGTCGCGCTGATGCGTGTCGCCGAATTGCCCGCGAGAGTCGCCCTGTACGGAGTCCCGTGCATCTGGACGACCTCAATTGGACTGCTCTAGCGCCAGCAAATTGCGATTGACTGACAGAATAGGCGTCAGTTGGAGCGCCGAATTGGGGGCCTGACTTTTGCAACTCATGGTCCGAGTATTGGTTTCCGGCCACGATTACGGCAAACTAAAGATTGTCGGTTCGGTGCCGTTACAGATTGGTAAACTTAGCTCCCAAGTCGTTGCTGCGATTGTTTCTGGAGGCGTAAGGACTATTAATCTATGCATTTCACGCAACCAACGTCCAATCAATGGTCTCAACATGTTTTTTACATTTCACCTTATAGATAGTGCCCTCCGACGCAGTGTCCTGCTTATAGTGCCGCTTTCATTAGTTAGCATGGAGCAGCTCCATGCCGGCGAAATTTCGGCCAACCGCATGCCGGCTTCAGGCTGGAACGGCAATGTGGGAGTACCCGGCGGTATCCCAACAGATTACGGGATGTACTGCGATGTCAGGACGAGCATACCGGGAACAGAACTAATCGCGGTTGGGGACGGCATTGCCGATGATGCTCCCGCCATCAATTTTGCCCTAAAAAGCTGCCCCAACGGGAAATACGTCTACATTCCCGCCGGGAACTACCGACTCAACGAAGGCATCGGACGGAAGGGCATCGACCTGTGGCACGGCGCCTACAATCAGTACAGCGTCGAAATCAAGGGCGACGGGCCCTCGTTGACGCGTCTCTATTACTACGGTCGAAGTGGCCCGGCGATCAGTTTTGGCCCCTCGAACGGGGAAAATGCCATAAAGACCCAGATTAAGGAAGGAGACGCTCGCGGATCCACGCAGCTCAGGCTCTCTTCATTTCCCCGTTGGTGGCAGCAACCCGACGGCATCTACGCCGTGGTCCACAGGATCAATTCTGAAGCGACCGATGGCCACGATCCCGGCTACATGATCGATTCAGCGTCCCAGATTGTGAAGGTCACCGCCGTTGATCCCAACACGGCCACCATAACGTTCACGCCCGCGCTCAACGAGGCTTTTCGCTCGGATTATGTGACGTTCGGCATTGCGCCCCCCTACAGGTGTGGGATCCAGGACCTCTACGTCGAGGACATGGTTAACCAGGATGCCGACAACATACTCTTCGTATACGGGATGGAGTGCTGGGTTCAGAATGTTGAGAGCAACAACACGGCCCATTGGCATATCCAATTCAAGGATTGCTCAAGGTGCGAAGTCAGGGAATGCACCGTTCACGACGGCTGGACTGCAGGTGGCGATCACGACTACGGCGTCGGCCTGTTCCAGTACTGCTGCAACAACCTGATCGAGGATAACATATTCTATCGCTGCCGCCATTCGATGCCCTTGGAATACGGCGGACAGGGAAATGTTTTCGGATACAACTATTCCTACGAACCGATCAATTCCGACCGGGGTCCAGGCTTGGACAATGAGCTTGCCACCGATTACCTCATGGGGGACCAACTCAACCATGGAGGGGACATTCGGTGGAACCTCCGCGAGGGGAATGTCGCCGCCACGATCAAGTTCGACTGCGCCCTGGGCGGCAGCGACTACAACACGGCATTCAGGAACCTGATCACCCGAAAGGGATTAGTGCACACCAACGTCGCGAATTTTGGCAGCGACATTCAACGCTGGAATCACTTCGAAACACTCAGCGGAAATGTCTATGCGAAGCTGCCGCCGGGCATTCATTGCAATCTGCGCCGGTGGGGAACAAACCAGGACAACGCTTCAGACCCCGATCGAATGTCCGAGTCAACCGCGACTATCGACGGCGATTACGACCGGACCACCTCCTCGGTCGAATGGGCGACGTCCGACCATACGCTGCGAGCGAGCTACTACTTGAACTCAAAGCCCGAATGGTTTGGCAATCTGCCGTGGCCCGCATTCGGGCCCGAGCGGCCCGACGAAGCTTCGGTCTACAGCATTCCGGCGGGCAATCGGAGTTTGAATATAAACATGCTGGAGCTTCCCCACGTGGACTACAGCAAAGCATACGGAGGGTGACCGCGCCCAAGCGGATCGGGACCGCTCGATGGAGCATGGTGCGAGAGCCGGGAGTCGAACCCGGATCAACGGCTTCGGAGGCCGCTACACTATCCATTGT
>CAAGKR010056673.1_pt1 | contig 36619 bp, 33 predicted proteins | sample 2556971 | NCBI WGS metagenome assembly CAAGKR01 (sample SAMEA5207829, study PRJEB30636) | soil metagenome | biome: forest; feature: boreal; material: soil | place: USA | collected 2011-09 | depth 1 m | reverse complement strand
GTCATTCCGATGCCCCACTGCGCCATCGCGCACGCGGGATCTTTTTCTGCGACGAAAGTAAAGATTCGGCGCGCCTCTTCGTAGAAAAACGAATGCAGCAACGCAACTCCATGGATAAATTCCGGCTTCGCGGCGGCCGTGCATGTGACGGGAAAGTCTACGCTTCCAGCCGCTTGTATGTCGCCCGGTTCAAAAGCGGAAGGAGCCGCTGATTCGGCTCCAAGTGCCGCTGCCATGCCGATCGCTGGCAATGCAATGACGAGGGCGAACCCGCGAAGCACATAGGCGACTTGCGATTGCATGAGTATTTTCATGAACAGCTCGAGAGTACCGGGGAGAAAGTAGCGATCCACTGAGTCGGGTCGACAATATTACCTTCGTGAGTGACTTCTTGCCACTGACAACCCAGTCGAAATGTACAAGAAAGCCCATTCGAAGTGCAGCGAGGTTGGCGTGCCGGTAAATCACCCCGACGCGAAGATCGACGCGCTAGGCAAAATGATGGCCAGATCGCCTTAAATTCATCCCTTGTCGCTTCGGGCGACGCCCCAATCGCTCCAACGTCCACGCACGTTTTCAGCACGGCGGTTGTGCTACGCGAAGTTTGGCGCACTTGTCGGCGAAACAGAGTTTAATTTAAGGGCCCGCAAAGCGCCACCGCGGCGTAAAGTCAATGGGCGGCTTCTCGCCTTTCAGGCGGACGCGTACCATCTCGATGGGCATCGGGCCTCCGACCATGATCGCGTCGTGGAATTGGCGGTTGGTCATCCTGCCGGATTCGACCAGCTCGTGGTGAAGCTCGCGCAGCTGCAGTGCACCCAGCATGTAGCCCGCCTGGTACATCGGCGGAAAAGTGCCGTTGAACGAACGACGCACCTCGCCCGTGGCGCTGGCGCGCTCATGGCCCACGCGGTCCACCAGGAAGTCGATGCACTGATCGGGGGCCCACTTGCCCAGGTGGAAGTTCAGCGAGAAGATGATCCGCGCGCAACGGTGGGCCCTCCAGAAGAGCATTCCCATCTTGTCCTCGGGTGACTTGGGATAGCCCAGGTCCCAGAATTGGAATTCCCACCAGACCGCCCAGCCCTCAACCCAGAACGGAGTCGTGAAAAGATCGCGGTGCGGATTGGACCGGGTGCTGTAATAGTACTGGAGGTGGTGCCCCGGCAGCAGCTCGTGGAACACGGTCGCCCTCGCAAAATGGACGTTGTTGGCTCTCAGGCTCTGGATCTTGTCGTCGTAATCCATCGAGTCGGTGGGGAACGCGACCAGGATGTCAGGGCCGCCCAGGAAGAATGGGGCGACCTTCTGGCGGGCAGGGCTCATCATCTGGATGCGCCAGAAGTCCGCGGCGAGGGGCGGGATCGTCACGAGGTCCTTGTCCTGGACGAACTTTATGGCCTCCAGGGCGAGGTCGCGCACGAGGCCCGGCTGGCTGCCGGGAGGAAGGTGGTCCTGCTTCGTTTTCTCCATGGCCGCCTTCCAGTCGTCGCCACAGCCCATCTCCCTCGAGGCCTTCTTCAGCTCGTTGTCGCACCACGCGAATTCCCTTTCGGCTATCGCGAGGAGCTCCTCGGGGGTGTAGGCGATCATCTCATGGGCCAGCTCAGTCTCAACCCCCTCGCGGCCGATCGGATCGCCGACAATCGGCTCATCCTTGCCCGGCTCGATGCCCACGACCTTTTCCTTCAGGAACTTGACGTATCCATCAAGCGTCTCGTTGAGTTTGTCGCGCGCGGCGCGCACCCACCACCCAAACGAGGGGTCGTAGCCGTCGTAGAACTTGTACCAGTCGTCGAGTGATTCCCTCAGGTCTCCGATGGCCGACACCGCCCGGTAGGCCACGATCCTTGTGGTCGTCATCGGAGCGACCACCTTCGCATCCTTCGGCGCGTCGGTCTTCAGGCCGGCCTGCAGTCCCTCCTGGATATTCGCCACCTGCTTCAGGATTCCGTCGAGGGCGGCGGCCGAGCCCTGCGGGTCGATGGGTTCCATCAGCCGGCGGGATTCCTGAAGGCCGGCGATTTCGCCAGCAAACGGTATCAGCGGCGCCATTTCCTTCTGCCGTGCTTCCTCGCGGTCCAAGAGCTTCTGCTCGTAGTCGACCTGGCGCGTGAGGAGGAGCCAGTCCACCCTGCCCTCGGTGCCGAGGATGGCATATGCCATCCCATCGAGCCGCTTGCTCCAGGCCGTGTAAAACTCCCGCCTGCGGCGGATCTGGAGCGCCGACCCGTTGACGCTGTAGAAGCGCAGGAGCTCATCCCGGTCGGCTACGAAACGCTCGATGAGCTCGCGCAGCTCGCTCGACTGCGCCCGCGTCATCTCGGATATCCCCGGCGGGACATAGGCGTCGGTCGGCCGCACGGCCGCCGGCGACGGCGCAACGCCCGCGGCCCGGGAAAGCGAAATGAAAAGGGGAAGCAGGGCCAGGGCGACGCGGCTGGGGCTGGGCATGCCAGAATCCAAGACCCGACGCCTCCCGCGGTCAAACCCTCGGGGTCAGAGTTTCCAGTCGACCTCGCCGAAGGCTCCGAGGCCGAGGGCCGAGTATCCGTTGACCGGCTGGTACTTCTCGTTGAGCGCGTTTTCGACGCGTGCCTTCAGCGTCAGTCTCGGGCTTGCGCGCCACGCGACATAGATTCTAAGGACGGTGTAATCGGGATCGTTCACGGTCAGGAAAGTCTGCGCGTCAACGTCCTGGCGATCCGCGACGACCTGGACGCCCACGCCGCCGCTCCATCCGCCTCCGAAATCACGCCAGAGGTCGGCGCTCCCGCTGTTTCGAGGGCGGCGCAGGAGGCGGATCCCGTCCGTCAGATCGTCCGCTTTGAGGTAGGTATACGCGGCGTGCAGCTCGAAACCGCCGCCAAGACTGAGCTTTGCCTCGAGCTCCACCCCGTCGCTGCGCGAACGTCCGACGTTTGCCGTTGTGCCCGGATACACACTGAAATCGTAGACGATAAGATTGCTGTAATCGTTCCGGAACCATGTCGCGCTGAGCGAGCCGGCGCCCTTTGGAAGATAAAAATCGATGCCCGCGTCGCCGCCCCGCGAACGCTCGGGCTTGAGGTCAGGGTTTCCAACATAGCCCGTGTCGACCCCGTAAAGCTCAAGGAAGCTGGGCGCGTTGAACCCGCTGCCGTAGCTTGCCCTCAGCTTGATCGAGCGATCCGGGCTGAGCCAAGCGGCGGTGACACGGCCCGTAATGGAGGTGCCAAATGTATCGAAGTCGTCGTATCGGATACCCCCGGTCAGGTAGGTCGAGGCGATCGGGTGCCATTCGTCCTCGGCAAACGCGGCGAAAAAAGTCTGCCGCTGGTCGATGTTGCCGAAGCCGTCATCCTGGGTTGTCTCCGCCTCGGCGGTGATTCCAGCCGTGACCTTCTGGTCGGCAACCCCGGCGAACGTGGTCTGGGCGTCGAGGACTCCCCTCCGGTTCTGGACGACGGTGGTCTCCGTGAAGATTCCGGGCGATTCGTCGAATGAGACGTAGCGCCTGTCCTGGCCACCGAACGTGACATGCGCGGTCCAGTCGGGCGCCGGCCGAAAGTCGGCAAACACGGTGCCGAGCCAGTTGCTCTCGGTTTCGTGGGCGAAGGGATCGTTTGTGTAGATGTTGCCGGGATCGCCGTACTTTCCCTCAAACCCCCGAAGCGTCGCGCCGATTGAGGCGTTTGCCGAAAGGTCGCGGTCGAGGCGCAAGACCAGGTCTCCACTGTCAAAGTCATTGTTCGGCCGGTCGTTGGCGGTGTGGGAGCCCGATCCCGAGAGGGACCAGGCCCCTTTGCCCTGCGCTCCCTGCGCGTCCAGCGATCCTCCGACGGTGCCAAAGCTGCCAGCCTCCACGGTAACGTCGCCTGACGCGTCGCCCGAGCCCCTTTGGGCCTGGATAGAGACGACGCCTCCGACCGCCTCGCTGCCGTAGAGCGTGCTCTGGGGTCCGCGGGCGATCTCGATCGTGTCGGTTGCGCCAAGCCGGGCGCCTCCCAGGAAGATGGCATAGTCGGTATTGGCGTCATTCAGGCGGATGCCGTCGACAAGGAAGAGGGTCTGGTCCGAGTCCGAGCCCCGCGTGAAGATCGAGGCGTCCGAGCCCATCGCACCGTTCGGGAACAACGGCGCGCCGGGAACGGCGCCGAGCGCTGCTCCCGGCGTCGTGATCTGCTGGCGCGAGAGATCAGAAGCCGTGATCAGGTCGACGGCGGTCCCGAGTGTTCGAATGTCTGCAGGCGTCCGGGTCGCGACGACCACGAACGGGTCGAGCGGCGTGTCCGGACCGGATTGGGAATAGAGGGGCGCGGCCAGAAGGACCGCGGCCAGCACGGCAACGCAGCCGGGCGGAATCTGGGTGTTCATACGGATACTTTCTTCACTATTGCGATGAAGTTTTCGGAGCCGACGCGCGCAATCGCGCCAGGCGAACGATGGATCCGGGCCAGGTATTCGGACTCCGCATATGTCGCCCATCCGGCCGATTTCAGGCCGAATTGGCTTTTCCTCGCCCCTTGCCTTCACCGGAGAGAGAGCCCCGATTGGCTTTGCCCGCGCCTTCAAACGGCGCGGTGTGGGTCTGTGATGCGATACCGCAGCGCAACTGTGGCCGGTTTTAACGGCCTTCCCTTGATTCCCGGAAGCTGGGACAAAGAACGACGGGCGATGCGACTGTCCATCAAGGGGTAAACGCCGGCAAGCACAATCATATCAATAAATATGTATTTATTGATATGTATCTTGCCAAGTGCTCTCGTCCGGGTTGATTCTATCCTTCTACCGTAATTCATCGTCCCTTCACCTCTCATGGCTGCCCCCATAGAATCCGCCTCGTTCGCCGCCCTCAGGCACCTGTTCGAATCCCGCATCGCCGTCCTGGATGGCGCCATGGGCACGATGATCCAGGGTCACGGACTCGAGGAGGGCGATTTCCGGGGAACGCGATTCGCCAAGCACCCGCGTGACCTGAAGGGAGACAACGACCTGCTCTCCCTGACCCGGCCGGATGTGATCGAGAGCATCCATTCGGAATATTTCGCCGCGGGCGCCGACATCGTTGAGACCAACACGTTCAACTCGACCGTGATCTCCCAGGCGGACTACGGGACCGAGTCGGTCGTCGCCGAGATGAATGCGGCGGCGGTGGCCGCGGCGCGGCGTTCGTCGGACAAGGCGATAGCCGCCGATCCCGGACGCCCGCGTTTTGTCGCCGGGGCGATCGGACCCCTGAACAGGACGCTTTCAATGTCACCCGACGTGAACCGGCCCGATTTCAGGGCGGTCACGTGGGACCAGGTCGTGACGGCCTACCTCGAGCAGGCGCGCTCGCTTGCCGGGGCCGGCGTCGACGCGCTGCTCATCGAGACCATCTTCGACACCCTCAATGCAAAGGCGGCTCTGTTTGCGACGGAGCTTCTTTTTGACGAGACCGGAGTTCGCCTCCCCGTGATGCTCTCGGTGACTATCACCGATGCGTCGGGACGAACCCTTTCGGGCCAGACGATCAGCGCCTTCTACTCGAGCATCGCCCACGCGAATCCGTTTTCCGTTGGAATAAACTGCGCCTTGGGGGGCCGGCAGATGAGGCCCTATGTGGAAGAGCTTTCCTCGATCGCGGCGTGCTACACCACGTGCTACCCGAACGCAGGGCTGCCCAACGCCTTCGGCGGCTATGACGAGACGCCTGCGGACATGGCGGCGGTGCTCGGCGACTTCGCGTCAAATGGGTGGGTCAACATGGTGGGCGGATGCTGCGGATCGACACCCGCGCACATTGCGGCCATTTCAAAGGCCGTGAAGCCCTACCCGCCCCGCCAGCCCCAGGCTCACACGGCGGCCATGCGCCTGAGCGGCCTCGAGCGGCTCGTCATTTCCTGACTCCGGCGGTCGATCGATGCCCAACGAAAATCCCCCCTCGGCCTCGCAGTTCATTGTAATAGGCGAGCGCACGAACATCACAGGTTCGCCCAAGTTCGCCAAGGCCCTGAAGGCCGGGGACTGGGACGCCTGCGTTGCCATCGCGCGCCAGCAGGTCGAGAGCGGGGCCAACGTCATCGACATCAATGTCGACGAGGCGCTGATCGAGGGCGAGCCGACGATGGTGAAGTTCCTGAACCTGATCGCGGCCGAGCCGGAGATTTCGCGAGTGCCGGTGATGGTCGACTCCTCAAAATGGACCGTGCTTGAGGCTGGTCTCAAGTGCGTCCAGGGGAAAAGCATCGTCAACTCGATCTCGCTCAAGGACGGCGAGGAGGAATTTCTGCGCCGAGCGAAGCTCGTCATGCGCTACGGCGCGGCCGCCGTCGTCATGGCCTTTGACGAGCAGGGGCAGGCCTCCACCCGCGACGAGAAGGTTCGCATCTGCACGCGCGCCTACCGGCTCCTGACGGAGGGCATCGGTTTCCCAGCCGAGGACATCATTTTCGACCCGAACATCCTCACTGTCGCCACCGGCATCGAGGAACACAACAACTACGCCGTCGACTTCTTCGAGGCCACGAAGGCCATCAAGGCGACGCTGCCCCACGCAAAGGTCTCCGGCGGCGTGTCAAACGTCTCGTTCTCATTCCGCGGCAATAACCCGGTGCGGGAGGCCATCCACACGGTGTTCCTCTACCATGCGATCCGAGCCGGCCTCGACATGGCCATCGTGAATGCCGGGATGCTCGGCATCTATGAGGAGATTCCCAAGGATCTGCTCGAGCGGGTTGAGGATGTCATCATGAACCGCCGGCCCGACTCCACCGAGCGGCTTGTCACGTTTGCCGACGACCTCAAGGCCTCGCAGGGGGGCGCCTCAAAGATCGAGTCCCGGGAGGACCTGTCGTGGCGCAACGCCACGGTGGAGGAGCGTCTCTCGCACGCCCTCGTCAAGGGCATCGACGCCTTTGTCGAGCAGGACACGGAGGAGGCGCGCGTCAATTCCGCCAAGTACCCGCGGCCGCTCAACATCATCGAGGGGCCGCTCATGAACGGCATGCGCATCGTCGGCGACCTCTTTGGGGCCGGCAAGATGTTCCTCCCGCAGGTGGTCAAGTCGGCGCGCGTGATGAAAAAGTCCGTCGCCTACCTCACGCCGTTCATGGAGGAGGAGAAGAGAAGGCTTGTCGCGGGCGGCGGGATTGCGCGCACCCAGGGCCGCATCGTCATGGCGACCGTGAAGGGCGACGTGCACGACATCGGAAAGAACATCGTCGGCGTCGTCCTGGCCTGCAACAACTACGACGTCGTCGACCTCGGCGTCCTCGTCCCATGCGAGAAGATCCTTGCGGCCGCGCTTGAGACGAAGGCCGACGTGATAGGGCTTTCCGGGCTTATCACGCCGTCCCTGGACGAGATGGTCCACGTCGCGAAGGAGATGAGGCGCACCGGCTGCACCGTGCCGCTCCTGATCGGCGGGGCCACGACGAGCGCCGCCCACACCGCCGTCAAGATCGCTCCGGAGTACGCGCCGGGCGTCGTCCACGTGCTCGACGCCTCCAGGGTTGTCAACGTTGTCAGCGCGCTCCTGTCACCGGAGAACAAGACGGCGTTCATGGATGACATCGGCGCGAAACAGGTGAAGCAGCGCGAGGACTTTGCGGCGCGCCGCTCCCGCAAGCCGCTGCTCCCCCTGGCGACAGCGCGCGATCGCCGACAGAAGTTTGACTGGGCCGCGGTCGACATCCCTAGGCCGGATTTCCTTGGGGAAAGGACCTTTTCCAGCGTGCCGCTCGCCGACATCGTCCCGTTCATCGACTGGGGGCCCTTCTTCAGCGCTTGGGAGCTCCATGGCCGGTTCCCCGACATCCTGAAGGATCCGGTCGTCGGCACGGAGGCCACAAAGCTCCACGAGGACGCAAAGCGGCTCCTGGACAGGATCGTGAGAGAGAGCCGCTTCACCGCGAATGCCGTCATAGGATTCTGGCCGTGCAACAGCGTCGGCGACGATGTCGAGGTCTATGCGGATGAATCGCGCTCTTCGGTGGCGACGACGTTCCACATGCTGCGCCAGCAGCAGGAAAAACCCGCGGACCAGTTCAATCACTGCCTAGCCGACTACATAGCCCCGAGGGAAAGCGGCCGGATCGACTATATCGGCGGTTTTGCCGTCACGGCGGGTCATGGCGTGGAGAAATTTGCGGCTGAATTCAGGGCGGCGTCGGATGACTACAACGCGATCATGAGCCAGGCGCTGGGAGACCGGCTCGCGGAGGCCATGGCCGAGATGTTCCACAAGAAGGCGCGCGAGGCCTGCGGGTTCGGCAGGACCGAGAACCTGGGCTATGCCGACCTCATCCGCGAGCGCTACCGCGGCATAAGGCCGGCCCCGGGCTACCCGGCCTGCCCCGATCATACGGAAAAACCCGTGCTCTTCCGCCTCCTCGGCGTCGAGGCCGCCGCGGGCATCCACCTGACCGAGAGCTGCGCGATGACACCGGCCAGCAGCGTCAGCGGCTGGTACCTAAATCATGCCGATTCCAAATACTTCGGCGTCGGCAAGGTCGGCCGCGACCAGATTGAGGACTATGCGAGGCGCAAGGGCTGGGACGTTGCTTTGGCCGAGAAGTGGCTCGGGCCCTACCTCGAGTATGATGTTGGCTGATGCTTGCCGGAACTTTAGGGTCCGTCCTGCGTCTCACTCATTGGATGACAATCCCTTACCCCAACCAGAGGTTCTTGCGCGCAGGCGTCGCGTGCGCGGCAATGCTCCTTGCGACGCTGTCTCGCGCGGCTGACATCAAGTTCATCGAGGGCCTCTCCGCGGAGGAAAGGACTTCAACTGGCGTCTCGAAGCTCACGCCCGCCCAGGCAGCGGATCTCGACGGGCTGGTCTCCCATGACGTGACTCTCGCACTGGAAGGCGGCGTCACCGGCTTCTCGTCTCCTTTCCTTAACCGGCACACGCAGGTTGAACGCGCGGCCGCCGGAATCAGCACCCTAACTGCCAGCGAGCGCTCGAGCCTCGATACGCTGGTCGCCCGGGCGATTGCACTGGGACCGCCGCCGGAGCAGCCGTTTGCCTATTCACCGCCGGCGAAGCCCTCGCCTCCCCCCGCGCCCCCCGAGACGCTGGTCTCCGCTCCGCTTCATGCCGAGGTCCACGGCGACCTCTCGTTTACAGTCGGCTCCGGGAGCCACGGGAGCAGCTTTTACGGCACGTCCATGGACCTGAACGTCACGGACCCTTCAGGAAGATTTACCGTTGGGGTCGGCTTCGAGGAGTTTCGCGGCAAGGGGTTGTTCCCGCTCTGCGGGCCTTATGCCCCTTATGGCCCCTATTCCGCATATGGCCCCATAGGGCCGGCAGACGTCGGGCCGCCCTATTGGGGCTGGTAGCGGCCGAGCGGTGGCTACTTTTCGGCTGAGAATGCCGCAAAGCTGTGCGGCATCATCGGCACCAGGAAATGGGACCGCGGCGTCGTGTCCAACCGCCGCCGGCGGAATCCCTTCGAAGGCTCCGGCACGTAGGAAGCGATGACTTCGCCTGTCACGAGATTGCGCAACTTCGTGAATGCTCCCTTAACGGTGACCTTGACCGAGGCCTGGCTGGGCAGATACGACTCCACGACGAAGGCGCCGTTGTCATAGGCAAAAAGGGACACCTGGCTGGGACCGTCTATCCGGACGAAGAAATTCATCATCACGATGTCCTTGATCGCGCTCGTGACGTCGGTGGGAAGGCTGTACAGGTTCCGGAAGTCGTCGGGAATGGTCCAGACGTAGAGGACGCCCTTGCTGTACTTGTCCATGAGAAGTATCGGGTAGCCGTTGCCGTTCTCCAGGGCGCTCACGAGGCCCCAGGCGTCATTCGTCAGGAAGCGCACCTCGGGAAAGAGTATCCCCGGCCTGCGCTCCTCGACGCCAAGGTCGGTGCGGCTCCCCGCTCCAAACCCCGTCGAGTAATCGCGGGCGACGACCTTGTTGTCCGAGACGTAAGTCTCGCAGATGCTCTCGATTCCCCTGTCTTTAAGCGCGCGCAAAAGGCCCGAGGTGATGACCACGGATTTCCCGGCCACGAGCTGCGCCTTGATCTTGGCGACGATGTCCGGGTCGAACTTTGCATCCTCGGTCAGGAGCACGAGCTTGGCATCGGTTGGGAAGTCGGGATGCAGGTCGATCGGGATCCCGATCATGCCGATGTAGTTGTGAAGGAAGTCCTCCCCGGTCGACTGGTAGGGCCTGTAGCTCTCAATCCCTATGGGGTTCCCCAGTTTCCCGACGACCGCGTCGGCCTGGCGTAGGGCGTTGCCGGCGACGGTGCCCCACGTCGGAGCGGGAGAGGCCCCCTCGCCCACCGGGTGATATTCGGCCGCCATGGCGTTGAAATTCAGGCTGGTCGCAAGGTTCTCCCAGTCGGTCCGGGAGCCCGCATTGGCCTTCTGGAGGATGAGGCGCCAGTTGAAGAGGGTGATCTCGCGCGCCTTTGCGAACATGGTGTCCCAGAGCTGCTCCGCGTAGCGATCGGCGTAGAATGCGCCGTAGGTGTCCACCCACCCGCCCCCATTGCCGCCTGGCTTAATGTTCTCGAAGTAGCGTATGATCTGGTAGCTCTCGTACTGCTGGAGGAACTGGTCCGTGTACACCGGATCGCGCGTCTCGGTGCCCGTGTAGATCCCGTCGAACATCTTCGGCCCCTTGTCGAGGTCGAAGCCAAGGCCCTGGAAATGCTCGTACCAGTTGGGGTACTTGATCACCACCTTGATCTTGGGGTTGACGTCCTTCGCCGCCTTCAGGATGAGGTTCGCGCCAGCGTCGTCCATCAGGGCCAGCCTGAAGTCCGTCCACGAACGCTCCCCCTTCGCCGCGATGTCGGAGTCCGTCTTCGTGTTGACGAAGAAAAAATCGTCCAGGATGAACTCGTCGAAATGCCGGGCAGCCCTCTCTGCGACCTTCCTGACGAAGTCGCGGTCACCGGGATTCGTGTAGCAGAATGACTTGAACTGGTCGGCCTCCATGTCGGAGAAGGCGCTCCCCGCCGCGACTTGGACCCCGCGACTGATGAAGAATGCCTTCACGTCCTCAAGAAGCTGGTCATCGGCAAGGACGCGGTCGCGGTGGACCTCGATGTAGACCTTGTCGACCTTGACCTGACTGTTGATGAGGTCCCATTCGGACTGGAGCACCTTGGGGTCGGCAAAGGTGTTCACGATCGACACGGGGATGTAGACGGCGACGCCGAAGTTCTGGTAGTTGCCGGCGCGTGTGAGGCAGGCGGCGGACGCGCACGCGATGAGGCAAAGGAGCTTTTTCATGGGATTTGGTTACCATTTAAATTCCAGTCCCCGGGCTTCTCAAGCCGCATCCGGCGAATCCGGCCAACGATCGGTTGCATTCCCTCTTCCGTATCTGGCACCGTGTCCGCGATGTTCCTGAGGTACATGCTGCTGTTTCTAGGCGTGCTGGCGTGTTCGACCTCGGCGGTCTTCATCAGGTCAAGCACGACGGATCCATTCGTCCTCACCGCGCTCCGGCTGGTGATCGCATTCATCTTCCTCTTGCCGTTGCTCCTCACCCAGTTGCGCAGGCATCGCGGCTCCTTCACACGGGACCACCTGCGGCGCACGCACGCACCCGCGGTCGTTCTCGCGCTCCACCTCATACTTTGGACAGTGGGGGCACGGTTGACCGCGGTTGCCCAGGCAACGCTCATCGTGAACCTCGTGCCGATCGCGCTTCCCTTTTTCCTGTTCTGGCTCGCGCACGAAAGGATCAACCGAACGGAGGTCGCGGGAACCTTGCTCTCGATTGCCGGGCTTCTCATCCTCTCGGTCAAGGACGCCCTGAAGGGCGGAGGCAACCTTGCCGGGGACGCCGTGTGCTTCGTGTCGATGCTCCTGTTCGGGCTCTACCTTGCCCTTGGAAGGCGCAACAGGGACTTTCCGTCGATCTGGCTCTACGTGATCCCGGTATATGGGCAGGCGGCCCTCATCTGCTTCCTCGTGGCGCTCCCCAGGATTTCCACTTTTGATGCGGGGTCCGCGCGCGAATGGATGATCATGGTGGGGCTGGCCGCCGTTCCGACCGTGTGCGGACATTCCCTTCTGAATGCGGCCATGCGCCGCATCCGCGGCCAGATTGTAAGCCTTTGCAACGTGAGCCAGTTCATCTTCGCCGGTTTCATGGGCTACCTGTTTTTCGGGGAGATCCCCCGCGGCCTGTTCTACGCGGCCAGTGCCATCGTCGTCGCCGGCGTGGCGATTGTGGTTTTCGCCATGCCGGAGCACGGGAAACCGGACTAGGGCCGTGGGCCTAAATCACCGGGCAAGCCGATCGCCTGCCATCCTTAAGGCGCGCCGAAGTCTTACGAGGCGACCGCCTTCACAAATGCAGCGACCAGGGGCGGCGTCTCGTCCCTCAGCGCGGCGCGCTCCGGCTGGAAAAGGACTCCCGCGAAAAAGGGATGCCGTGTGAGCTCGGCCCCGCGGATTTCCCCGTTGTCGTCCCACGCCGTGAACTTGAGCCCCGCCGCCTCCATCGCGGCCCGATACGCCGGGTTGAACCCGTAATTGCACCTGTAGCCCTCGGTGGCGCTGGCGCTGCCATATGCGGCTGCAAGAAGGCTTCCCTCCGCGAACCGGACATTCGCGGTCTTTTCGACGTGCGAGCAACTGAGCGCCGTCACAACCAGGGAATGACCGCGGGGGTTCGTCTCGGATGTGTCGGCATCGGTGATTCCCGCAACGTTCCTCGCGATTTCAAGGAGGGCGTGCTGGAATCCCCCGCAGGTCCCGAGGAACGGGCGTTTGCACTCGCGGGCCCAGCGGACGGCTCCAAGTGCGCCGGCCGTATTCTCATACGGGCTGGCCGGAACAAGCCATACACCGGAAAAGGCCGCGAGGTCGCGCGGGGCATCGGCAATGTCCCTCGTTGCAACCCATTCCCAAGCGACATCCGCTGCGGCCCGGGCACGGGCAAGCCCTAGCGCCTTGGGTATCGCCCGGTGGGCCGCGTGTTTCTCCGAATAGTCCCCGACGAGGGCTATCGTCTTCCTGCTCATCAGTCCGTCTTTTGAGCGGCGGCAGGGGATAATTTCAACACCCAAAGCATGGCGAAGCCCATGGCGGCCGCGCAGGCGCAGGCCGCCACGAACCAGTCCCCGTGCTCAACGTAGAAGCTATCGCGCCCGACCCAGCGTTGGTCCCGGCTCACATGGGCCATGGAAGCTCCCTTATAATAGATGCTTCCGTCCCCGTTCTTCATAACCATTCGAATCGTGCCAAACTCGTCGATCCAGCCGCTCCATCCGGCATTGCCGCACCTAAGTACGGGACGCCGTGTCTCAACGGCGCGCAGTACCGAATGCGCCGCGTGCTGGAACGCGGCCGCGCCCTCGCCGTACCATGCGTCATTGGTCACGACGACAAGCGCGTCGGCCCCCGATCGGACCTCCTCGCGGGCCAGCCTGGGGAAGAGATCCTCATAGCAGACCAGCACGCCCAAGGCGGCGGCGCCGGTCTCCAGCGGCACAATGAGCGGCGCGGAGCTCGTTCCCGGCGTGAAGTCGTCGTCGCCGAGGGGGGCCAACTTGCCCACCCAGCCAAAGAGAGGGCGCAGCGGGATGTATTCCCCGAACTGGACCAGCCTTCGCTTGGCATAGTACGCCGTCTGGAGGCCGGCCTGCGGATCAACGACAAACGCCGCGTTGTAGTACAACTCGCGATTGGAGCCCGGTCGCTCGATGGCGTCGGCTCCCACAAGCATCGGCGCCTTCGTGAGCGCCGAGAGCTGCTCGACGAATTTCTGCATCGAGGGATCCCCGCCCCTGAGGGGGAAGGGGGTGGTCGATTCCGGCCACAGGATGAGGTCCGGATGCAGCGCGCCGGCGGCGAGCGTTGTCGACCGGAGGTTCTGGATGATCTGCGCCGTCTTCGAGGAGTCCCACTTTACCATCGCAGGGATGTCCGGCTGCACGAACGCAACGTCTGCAAAGGGCGCCGATGACCGCGAGCTGTTCGTAATGTCCCCGACAAAGAGGGAACCGCTCCCGAGCAGGAGGAAAAGCGCCAGCATGAACTCCTGGCTTCTCCGGCCGAGACCGTGCGCGCCCTCCCGAAACAACCGGTGGGCGAAGGCGCAGAAACCGATGTTGAAAGCGACGAGGACGAAGGAGACGCCGTAAGCGCCCGTGTAGGCCGCCACCTGGAGCACGCCCCTCCTCTCCCACTGGGTCGCGGCGAGCGGCATCCACGGGAATCCCCCGAAAAGCCAGGTCCGCGTCCACTCGATGAGCACCCAAACCCCGGCGAGGCCGAGCATCGCCACCAGGCGCACGGGCGTCGGCCGGCCGACCATCCTCGGCATCGCCCACCATGCCGCGAGGTACCAGGAGCCCGTCCAGGCCCCGACGATCGGCCCCAGGACAAAGAGTCCGGCCCACGTGACCGGATGGAGCCAGCTGAGGTTGATCGTCCAGGCGACGGACTGGGCCGCGAAAAGCGTCCAAGCGAAAACCTTCAGCCTCGGGCGCAGGTAGGCCCAGAAAATCCCGGGGGCGAGGCAGCAGTAGGCTGCCTCGGGCGAATGGTACGGCGGAAACGCGACCACAAGGAGGACGACGGTCAGGACGCCCACGACCGTCGGGGCAATCCACTCGTAATGCCGGTCCCAAAACGTCGGGACGGTATCGTACGGATCTGGGCTCAAGGAAAGCTTCTCAGGCTCCGTGGCAGTGCTTGTACTTCTTGCCGCTGCCGCAGGGGCAGGGATCGTTGCGTCCCACCTTGGGCGTGTCCCTCCGAATCGACACTTTGGGAAGCTGGATTTCTTGCTCCACCGGAAGAGGAGCGGCTGCGCCCGCAGACGGACGGGTGCCTGGAGGCGGCTTGAGGCGCGCAGCCGACGCGGCGGCGCTCTCGGGAGGATCTTCCGGGCCCTGGGTCCTAGCGCCCCGCGCGAGGATCGAGAGCATGTTCTCAAACGACGACAGGTTCGAGGCGCTGCGGAAAAGACCGGTGCAGATATGCAGCCGGATGTTCGTCATCAGCTCCTCAAAGAAATTGTACGCCTCGCTCTTGTACTCGACCAGGGGATCCTTCTGGCCGTAGCTGCGCAGGCCGATCGACTTGCGGAGTTCCTCCATCTCGGTCAGGTGCTCCTGCCAGTGGTGGTCGATTGCGTTTATGACCACGTAGCGCTCCAGGGAGCCGAGCGCCTCGGGTATCTCCACTGACTCCTTCATGGCGTAGGCCTTTTTGATTCGCTCGATGACAAGGGCCTTGAGCGCGACCGGGTCGTCGCCGGTCAGCTCATCCACCCTCAGGCCGACCGGGAAATGCATGTTGGTCCAGCCCACGAAGCTCTCGACGGCAGCGGCGTTCGAGCCGCCCTTCTCGCCGAATCCCGCGATCGCGAGCCGGTTCTCGATCTCCTCCGCGACCTGCTCGAAAATGATGTCCTTCGACCGCGAGGCGAAGATGGCCGCGTTTCGGATGCCGTAGACGACCTCCCTCTGCTGGTTCAGGACGTCGTCGTACTGCAGGAGCTTCTTGCGGCTCGAGTAATTCTGCTGCTCGACCTTCTTCTGCGCCGACTCGATCGAGCGGTTCAGGAGCGGGTGTTCGAGCTCCTCACCCTCCTTCATCGAGCCCTCCATGAGCCGCGAGGCGAGGTTGCCCTGGAGGAAGAGCCGCATGAGGTCGTCCTCGAGCGAGAGGTAGAACTTCGTCAGGCCGGGGTCGCCCTGGCGCGAGCAGCGCCCGCGAAGCTGGCGGTCGATCCTTCGCGACTCGTGGCGCTCGGTGCCGATCACGTAGAGTCCCCCGAGCTCGCGCACGCCCTCGCCCAGCTTGATGTCGGTGCCGCGGCCGGCCATGTTGGTCGCGATCGTGACGGCGCTGCGCAGTCCGGCCCTTGTCACGATCTCGGCCTCCTGCTGGTGGAACTTCGCGTTCAGCACGGTGTGGATGATCCCGGCGCGCTTCAGCATCCTCGAGAGGACCTCGGAGGCCTCGACGTTGGTCGTGCCGACGAGGACCGGCTGGCCCCTCTTGTTCGCCGTCTCTATCTCGCGCAACACGGCATTGTACTTGTCGCGGCGGGCCTTGAAGATGACGTCGTTCTTGTCCACACGGATGCACGGCTTGTTGGTGGGTATCACCTGGACCGACAGCCTGTAGATGTCGCTGAACTCCGTCGCCTCGGTCTCTGCCGTGCCCGTCATGCCGGCAAGCTTCTCGTACATCCTGAAATAATTCTGGATCGTGATCGTCGCGTAGGTGCGCGTCTCGCGCTCGATATTGACGCCCTCCTTGGCCTCGACCGCCTGGTGCAGGCCGTCGGACCAGCGCCGGCCGGCCATGACGCGTCCCGTGTTCTCGTCGACGATCATGACCTTGCCCTCCTGTACCACGTACTCGACGTCGCGCTCGTAGAGCGAGTAGGCGCGCAGGAGCTGCGAAATGGCGTGGATCTCCTCGGAAACCGTCGCGTAGTGCTGGTGCGCGGCGAGCTTCAGCTCCTCGCGCTTCTCCGGCGGAATCGACGTGTCCCGCTCGAGGTCGGAAAACTCCGTCGCGAGGTCGGGCATCATGAACGCGTCGGGGTTGTCGGGGCGAAGGTGCTTCCTGCCGATCTCGGTCAGGTCGGCCTGGTGCTGGCGCTCGTCGATGACGTACAGAAGATGCTCCTTCAGGTGGTACATCTCGTCCTTGTTCAGGTCCGAGTTCAGCTCCGTCTCGACCTTGTCGAGCAGCTTCCTCCACTCAGGATTCTCCATGAGCCGCAGGAGCAGCTTGTTCTTGGGGTTCCCCATCTTGACCTGGACCAATTTGCGGATCGCCACGTCGCGCTCCTCGATAGTGCGGCCCGGCTTCTCGAGGAGCTCCTTGGCCTCCCCCACAAAGCGGTTGCAGAGGCGCGTCTGGTCGTTGACCAGCCTGTCGACGCCGGGTCGAAGGCGGGTGAAAGGCTGCTCGCGCTCAATGGGAGCCGGCCCGGAGATGATCAGAGGGGTCCGCGCCTCGTCCACGAGGATCGAGTCGATCTCGTCCACGATGCAGTACCAGTGGTCGCGCTGCACCTGGTCCTCCTTGCGGGTGGCCATGCCGTTGTCACGCAGGTAGTCGAAGCCAAACTCGCTCGCGGTCCCATAGGTGATGTTGCGCCCGTACATGTCGCGGCGCAGGTCCGGCGACATCTGCTGCTGGATGCATCCGACCGTCACGCCCAGGAAGGTGTACAGCTGGCCCATCCATTCAGAATCGCGGCGGGCAAGGTAGTCGTTGACCGTGACGAGCTGAGCATTCCGGCCGTTGAGTGAATTCAGGTAAAGGGGGAGCGTCGCGACAAGGGTCTTGCCCTCGCCGGTGGCCATTTCCGCGATCCGGCCTTCATGGAGCGCTATCCCGCCGATCAGCTGGACATCGAAGTGCACCATGTCCCAGGCGAGTTCATGCTCGCAGACGAGGGCCGTTGTGCCGACCAGTCGGCGGGCGGCATTCTTAACCGTGGCAAACGCCTCCGGTAGGATCTGGTCGAGCGTCTCGCCGGCCTTCACCCTTTCGCGAAATTCATCTGTTTTTGCGCGCAGCTGCGCATCCGAAAGGTCCATGTAGGACTTATCTAACTCATTTATCCGTAAAACTATAGGCCGTGCCTTCTCGAGGAATTTCTTATAGTGCCGGCCGGCAAAGGGTTTGAGCAGAATCGACAGCATTAAGGGTTAGATAATAGACCGTCCGCCCATATAGGCAAACGACAAAATGCCGCACTCCCTCCGGCTCAAAGGCGCTTCTTGAAATAACCTATCGTCCGCTTCAGTCCATCCTCGAGAGGCACCGCGGGCTCCCATTTTAGCAGGCGCTTGGCCAGCGTTATGTCGGGCTTGCGCTGCTTCGGGTCGTCGGCCGGGAGCCGCTTATGGACGATCTTTGATTTGCCACCCACGAGCTTCAGGGTGAGCTCGGCGAGCTCAAGCATCGTGAATTCGCCCGGGTTGCCCAGGTTGATCGGCCCCGGGGTCTCGGTCTGTTTCATCACCCTGACGAAACCCTCGATAAGGTCGTCGACGTAGCAAAATGAGCGTGTCTGGCTGCCGTCGCCGTAGACGGTGATGTCGTCGCCCTTCAGCGCCTGCACGATGAAGTTCGAGACAACGCGCCCGTCCGCCTCGTGCATCCGGGGCCCGTAAGTGTTGAAGATCCTCACGACGCGGATATCTACCTTGTTTTCCCGGTGGTAGTCGAAGAACAGCGTCTCGGCGCAGCGCTTGCCCTCGTCGTAGCATGACCGCCTGCCAATCGGATTCACGTTGCCCCAATAGCTCTCGGGCTGGGGATGAACCTGCGGATCGCCGTAGACCTCGGATGTGGATGCCTGGAAGACCCGGGCCTTGAGCCGCTTCGCCAAGCCGAGGCAGTTGATCGAGCCCATCACCGATGTCTTGATGGTCTTAATCGGGTTGTACTGGTAGTGGGGTGGCGACGCGGGGCACGCCAGGTTGTAGATCTGGTCGACCTCATACTTGAACGGGTCGATCACGTCGTGGCGGACGAGTTCGAAGCTCTTGTTGTCGGCAAAGGACGCTATGTTCTGCTTGCTGCCCGTGAAAAAATTATCGAGGCAGACGACTTCGTTGCCGTCGGCCAGGAGCCTCTCGCAAAGATGGGAACCGAGGAAACCAGCGCCGCCAGTGACTAAAATGCGCATGACGTCGGCAATTTGACCCTAAAATCGGGGAATTGGCGAGCGGTTAAGCACGGCTGAGGGAAAGGCTTAGGCCTTCATTTCCTCGTACCGCCTAATCCACCTCAGATGCCAGGGCCCGTAATCGCCCGACTCAATGTGCGCGCGAGCCTGCCCGACCAGGTCCAGGAAGAAATGAAGATTGTGGATCGTAAGGAGCGTCCCGCCGAGCATCTCGCCGGACATAAACAGGTGGCGCAAGTAGGCTCTCGAGAAATTCCTGCAAGTGTAGTTGTCCAGGCCCTCGACGACGGGCCGGGCGTCCGCCCGGAACTTCTCGTTCCTGAGGTTGATCGGCCCGTCAGGGGTGAACGCGAGACCGTTGCGGGCGACACGGGTGGGCAGCACGCAGTCGAACATGTCCACCCCGAGCGCGATCATCTTCAGGATCTGAGGCGGCGTCCCGAGGCCCATGGTGTAGCGGGGCTTGTCCTTCGGCAGGAAGGGCGTCGTCGCCGCCACCTGCTTTAGCATCTCGGGCTCGGGCTCGCCGACGCTCACTCCACCGACCGCATAGCCCGAGAAATCAAGGGCAGCCAGCCCCTCGGCCGCCTCCCTGCGCAGGTCATCGTAGGTGGAACCCTGGGCGATGGCGAAGACAAGGTGGCCCGAGGACAGGAAGCCGCTTTCGGCTGCGATCTCCCGGCATCGGCGGGCCCAGCGCAGGCTCCGTGCGCAGGCGGTTGCGCACGCGTCCTTGTCGACGGGCCACGGCGGGCATTCGTCGATGACCATCGCGATGTCGGAGCCAAGGTTGGCTTGGATGCCCATGACCTCCTTCGGGCCCAGGAAAAGCTTGGCGCCATCAAGGTGGGACTGGAAGGCGACGCCGTCGTCCCGAATCTCGCGCAGCTTGGAGAGGCTGAAGACCTGGAAGCCCCCGCTGTCGGTCAGGATCGGACCGTCCCATCCCATGAATGTGTGGAGTCCGCCGAGATCGCGGACGAGATCGCTGCCGGGCCTCAGGTTAAGGTGATAGGTGTTCCCTAGTATGATCTGCGCGCCGATTTCACGCAGGTGGACGGGCGTGACAGCCTTGACCGTGCCCTGCGTGCCCACCGGCATGAAAATGGGGGTCTCAACGGAGCCATGGAGCGTGGCCAAGCGTCCACGGCGGGCAGCCGTCGACGGGTCTTTTCCGTTCAATTGAAAGTGACTTGCCATATTTGGGGGCACCACCCTACCCGGACCCTTGACCCCCATGTCAATCGTAGGTCAATTATAAGACGGTGCTCCTCGTCATCGATAACTTCGATTCCTTCACGTACAACCTCGTCCAGTACTTCGGTCAGCTGGGCGTGGAGCAGAGGGTATTCCGGAACAATGAGATCACGCCGAAGGACGCAGTCGCCATGAATCCGGACCGAGTCCTGCTGTCGCCGGGGCCGTGCTCGCCGAGCGAGGCGGGGGTAACCCTGGACATCATCAAGGCCTTCGCAGGGCGGAAGCCAATCTTTGGAGTCTGCCTCGGCCACCAGGCGGTCGGGCAGTATTTCGGGGGCCACGTCGTCCGCGCCGAACGGCTGATGCATGGGAAGACGTCTCCCATTGCCCACAGGAATACCGACCTCTTCAAGGGACTTCCCCAGGGGTTCGCTGCGACGCGGTACCACTCCCTCCTGGTCGAGCGATCCACATTCCCGGAGGACCTTGAGGTGACTGCCGAGACGGCCGAGGGCGAAGTTATGGGCCTGCGCCACCGGACGCTTCCCATCTGGGGCGTCCAGTTCCACCCCGAGTCGATCGCCACGCCCTGCGGGATGAAGATCCTGGAGAATTTCCTGGAGCTTAACTGACCATGCGCTGCCCCAAATGCACGTCGATTGAGGACAAGGTGATCGACTCCCGCATCAGCAAGGAGGGAAACACCATCCGCCGCCGCCGGGAGTGCCTCGAGTGCGGCCACCGTTTCACGACGACCGAGACCCTCGTGCTCGACGGGATGGTGGTCATTAAGAGGGACGGCCGGCGCGAGGAATTTGACCGCGAGAAGCTGGTCCATGCGGTTCGCGCGGCCTGCCACAAGCGCCCAGTCGACATCGAGCAGATCACGATGCTGGTTGAGGACGTCATCGACGCCATAGAGGCCCGCTTCGAGAACGAGATCCCTTCCCAGGCGATCGGCGAGGGCGTCATGCAGCGTTTGCGCACCGTGGATCAGGTGGCCTACGTCCGATATGCGAGCGTGTACAAGGAGTTCCGGGACGTATCGGAGTTCATGAGCGAGATAAGCGCGCTCGGTAAACAGAAGAAATGAGAAAGTACAGCGACGAGCTGCGTCGCCTGCACTATGTCAACGCGCTCTTCGGGCACGTGACGGGAAGGGACCTCTTCCTCGCGAACCAGATCAAGTCGGCGATCGCGTTCACGCTCGCGGAGCTCGAGGAGAAGACGACCGCCGATCCCTCGCTGGCGGAGACCTATTCAGAGGCGTTCAACGCGGCCGCGGCGCGCCTGCTGGAGAAGCTCCATACGCGGCTTCCCCGACACGGGTTTTTTCACTGGGATGCCTCGAGGACGCTTCAATCGGGAACCCAGCTTTTCGCGCGGGCGGAGGTCATGGCGGGACTGAAGCAACTGGCTCCCTACCTGGAGTCCACACTCCTCATAACGAACCTGCGGCCCGCGGTTCTTCCGCCGGAGAAGCGGGAGACGCCCCGGCGCCGACGCGAATATGACGACCTGTTGACGTTTCTGCGGGAGCTGACGGCGGCTCGATCCCCCTCTGGGGCAGATTTGACGCTGTTGTTTTTATAGGTCCCCGGATTCACCATCCCGACGAGATCATCCTACGCCATCACCGCCGTCTCGTGTTCGTACACCCATTCTCCAACGGCGACGGTCGGCATGCGCGCCTGGCGGCGGACTTACTGGCGCTGAAGTTTGGCCGGCCCGCATTCGCCTGGGGCGACAACACCGGCGAGCCATTTGCCGTGCGACAGGCATACTTGGAGTCTTTGCGCCGCGCGGACCAGCAGGATTGCGCCGCACTCTTTTCATTCGCTCGCTCAGGAAGAATTTAACTCACTAAACCCTATGGCGAAGACACTCTTCCAGCGAATCATCGACCGCGAAATCCCCGCCAAGATTGAGCACGAGGACGAGCGTTGCATCGTGATCCACGACATCCAGCCCCAGGCGCCGGTCCACCTGCTGATCATTCCGAAACAGCTTATTCCGCGCCTCGCCGAGGCCAGGGCGGCGGACGAGGCTGTCCTCGGCCATCTCCTTGTCGTCGCGGGCGAACTCGCCAAGAAGCTGAAACTGGAAAATGGATTCCGATTAGTGGTCAACAACGGGCCGGACGCATGCGAGAGCGTTCCCCATGTCCATGTCCACCTGCTCGCGAAGCGCCAGATGAACTGGCCGCCGGGATGACGGCTCCTGCCTCATCCCTCGCCGCCTGCACCGTAGGAGCCATCTGCGTCCCTGGCCACAAATCCCCTCGTTTCCAGGAGCTCCAGGGCCTTGCTGACTGCCGCCGGCGCGAGGCCGGTCTGCGCAATCAGCTCGCCGGACGTCTGCGAGGCCGAGCCCCGGAGGTGGTAAAGAATCCTCGCCTCGTTTTCCCCGAGGTCATTCTGCGGCTGCGCGCCCTTGCCACCCGCGATGGGCGCCGGCCGGAGGCCGCCTAAGTACTGGATCTCCTGCAGCAGGTCCTCGACCCTCGCGAGCAGGGTCGCGCCGTCCTTGATCAGCTGGTTTGATCCCGCGCTCGTCGACTGGTCTATCCTGCCGGGCACGGCGAAGACCAGCCTCCCCTGCTCCCCGGCGAACTTGGCCGTCGTCATGGCGCCGCCCCACATGTCGCTTTCGACCACCACGACCGCCTCGCAGATCCCCGAGACGACGCGGCTTCGCATGGGAAACGAATCGCGGTCGGCGGCACGCCCAAGCGGAAACTCCGAAAGCACCGCGCCCGTCTCGGCGATGCGCCGGTAAAGGCCGAGGTTCTCGGGCGGATAAATGATGTCGATGCCGGTACCCAAGACGGCCGCGGTCCTCCCGCCGACTGAAAGAGCGCCCTCGTGGGCCGACGTGTCGATTCCCCTCGCCAGCCCGCTCACAACGCAGAACCCGCGCTGGGCCAGCTCGGCGCCCAGTCTCTTCGCTATGCCCTGGCCGTAAGCGGTCGCGCGCCGGCTTCCGACGATCGCGACGCAGGGGTTGTCAAAAATGTAATTGCCTTTTCGATACAAACCGACCGGCGGGTCATCGATCTCGGCTAGGAGCGCCGGATATCCGGGGTCGCCTCCCGTCAAAAAGATGACGCCGCTCTTCTCCATCCGGGCCTCCTCCCGGGCCGGGTCGAAATGGGCGCGCCAGTCGCGTATCGCCGCGGCGGCCGGTCCCGGCCCCAGGGCCTCCTCAAGCTTCCTCCTGTCGGCCGCAAGTGCGGCGCGCGGGTCGCCGTCAAACGCCTCCAGCAGCCGGTTGAGGCCTATCGGGCCGACACCCGGCAGTGCGTTCAGCGCCAGAAACGCCTGCTTTTCGGTCAGCTCGCTTGGCATGGCGCCGACTCTCGCAGGGCCGGCGCCAGGAAGTCGAGCCACTGGAGGATCTGCACCGCCGTCTGCCCGTGGGACCGGGCCAGCATGTCGGCCGCAACGCCGTGCCACACCGTCGACCGCGAGGCGGCCAGCAGCGGGTCGACGGGCGTCTGGGCCAGAAGGCCGCCCGTGAGCCCCGCGAGCAGGTCCCCGCTGCCGCCTCTGGAGAGCACCGGGCCGCCATGAAGACTGAGGTAATCGGCGGCGCCCGCGGACACGCGTGTGACAGCCGCCTTCGCGATCACGACGGCCGGGATCGATCGGCAAAGTTTCCGGAGGTCCTCGCCCTTCGCGATGCGCGCAAACTCCCCTGCGTGGGGAGTGAGGATCCTCTGGGCGATGCCGGCACGGACAATGTCCGGCTGGAGCCCATCGGCATCGATCACGAGCGGAATCTTCGAAGCCTTCACGATCGCCAGTGCGAGTGAATGGGTCTTCGGGTCCTTGCCAAGGCCCGGCCCGATAAGGAGCGCCGTCGCCCGCTCCGAGATCTTCAATACTTTCGACAATCCGCGGGGCGAAAGGCCCCCGTTAGCCGTGACCGGCAGACCGACCCACATTGCCTCAGGCGCGCGCGCGGCGTAGACCGGGGCCAGCCGCTCGGGCACGAAGGCCGTGACGAGGCCGACCCCGCTTTGCAGCGCGGCGAGCGTAGCCATCAGGACGGCGCCGGGAAGGTCCTCGGAACCTCCAACGAGGGCCAGGTGACCCTGGCTCCTCTTGTCCGCCGATGCCGCCCTCAGCCCCGCCAGCGGCGCAAGTATGGAACCCAGGAGCATGCGCTCCCCCGCCCCAGCACGATCGTCGTCCGGGGATCGCGAGTCGAAAAACCCGAGGTCAAGGTAACGCGGGCGCCCCGCGTTGGCGCAGCCAAAGACCGGGGACTTTGCAATTCCGGTCGCGTAGGTGAAATCCGCGCGAAAAGCTCCCTTCCCTCCCAGGCCGCTCGGAAGGTCGACCGCCGCGCGGAATCGGATCTCGCAACGATCCGCGGCCGCGATGGCCCCGAGGGCCTCGGGCGGAAGCGGCGGCCGGAACTGGTATCCGAAAATACCATCGAGACAGAGGTCATAACCGCTCGCAAGGCCGTCGGCGCCGCATGAGCGCACGCGCCCGCGGCAGGACTCCGACAATCCCCTCCACGCCTTGGCGGCAAGCGGCTTGAGTTTCCTGGGACCAAACGCGAACAGCACGTCGCACGAGGCAACCGGGCACCGCTCGAGGACCTCGTGAGCGGCGATCAGGGCGTCGCCCGCATTGTTGCCCTTTCCGGCGAGGACGAGCAGGCTTGCCGCCGCCGGGAACGCGCCGATCTCCAAATAATCACGTAGAACCGCGTCCGCAGTCGACCGACCGGCGAGAAGCATCGCCTTCCACTCCCTGCGCTCGTCGCCGCCGAAGAGCAAAGCTTCAAGGGAGGCCGCCTGGTCCGTGGTTAGGACTGGATGGCTCGGGATTGGTGCGCTCGACATGGTGTCCGTCTATTTTTCCGCAGGCTTCGCCGGCGGAGCCTGCGACGGCGCGAGCGCGTCGTGGGCGCCCTCCGCAAGCGCCTTCCAGTTCTCCTTCTGGACCTCGTCCAGCCAATCTGACCGTTGGCGGGCCGTTTCCGTGAAGACGAGCGGGGAATTATCGACGACCCCGTGGGTGAGCAACGGCCGAGTGAGGGCGGGGATCGACCGGAAATAATAATCGCTTCCGTTCCTCACCACCTCGTAGCAGTCCGAGAAGCTCTTCATTGCCGGGTCCCAGAGCGCCACCTCCGTGGTGTCGCTGCTCCAGATCGCGTATTTGTCCCAAGCGGAGAAAACGGCCTCGATCGTCGTCATCTTCGGCGGCTCGGCTGCCACGTCGGCGCGCGGCGGGGCCTCCTGCACGGAGGGCATCGGCGGGGCGACGGGGGCGCGTTTGGGCATCGCCAGGACAAACAACGCGCCCAAGATAAAGCCGAGCGTCACCCAGGACGGGATCTGGGACGGCTTTTCCGGAATGGGCTTCGATGGTGTGTCCTCTTCCATATGGGATCGGTCGGGGGTGTCAGGCCCGGACAAGCGCCGCGACGGCCATGGCGACCTTGTCCGTGTGAGAAAGCGTGAGCATGACATGAGTCGCTCCGGCGTCCTTGAGGAGGGCCTGACCCTTTTCGTCCAGCCGAACCAGCGGTTGGTTCCTGTCGCCGTGGTAGACAGAGACGGACCTCCAGCCGAGCTCGGATCCGATTCCCGTCGTGAAGGCCTTGGACACGGCCTCCTTTGCCGCGAACCGCGCGGCGAAATGCTTGTGCGGATAGGACATCCTGGAGCAGTACTCCCGCTCCTCCACAGTGAAGACCCGCGCGAGGAAGCGCTCGCCCTGGCGCTCGAGGACGCCGCGGATCCTGTCGACCTCGATCACGTCCGCGCCGAGGCCGACCAGCATCCCTCCCGGTGGCAGCTGGAGGTTCATGGGTTCATCCGCGCCTTCATTTCGCGGACGGCCTCCTCGATGCCGGTGAAGAGCGCGCGGCTTAGGATGCTGTGGCCGATGTTCAATTCGTGAAGGTGCGGAAGGGTCCGAACCTCGGCGATGTTCACATAGTTGATGCCGTGACCCGCATTCACCTTGAGTCCCAATGCGTGGGCGCGAGCGGCGCCGGCCTTGAGCCGCTGGAATTCAGCGGGCCGGCGCGGAGTGTAGTAGGCGTTGGCATAGGCGCCTGTGTGCAGCTCGACGGCTGGGGCGCCCAGTTTTGCGGAAAGCTCGATCTGGGCCTCGTCGGGATCGATGAAAAGGCTGGTCTCCACACCCGCTGCACCCATCGCGTCGATGCAGGCTTTGACGGCCTCCCTGCCGCCCATGACGTCGAGGCCGCCCTCGGTCGTGACCTCGGTCCGCTTCTCGGGGACGAGAAGGACCGTGTCGGGCTTCAGCTTCAGGGCCAAGGCGACCATTTCCTCTGTGCAGGCCATCTCGAAGTTGAGCCTTGTGGTCACCGATTCCCGGAGGCGCCAGATATCCCGGTCCTGGATATGCCTGCGGTCCTCCCTGAGGTGGGCCGTGATGCCGTCGGCGCCCGCTCGCTCGGCGCGGGCGGCAAGCGCGACGGGATCGGGCTCAACATTTCCGCCTGGGGCGCCGCCGGCGTCCTTGTAGCGGGCCTGGCGCACCGTCGCGCTGTGGTCAATGTTCACCCCGAGGAGAATCATCCCTCCATCGAAGCAAAGTTACCGCCCGCGGCCAACCATCAAAAGAGCCTATATGTCCGCGCGCTTGCGGTAGACGACCTGTGTCTTGGACGGCAGGAAGCCCAGCGAAGGGTAAAACACCCTGCTCTCGACGCGCTTCGCGTTGCTGCGGACAACGACGGTCTCGGCCGAGATCTCGGCAGCCCACGTCTCGGCCTGCGCCACCAGCGCGCGGCCGACGCCGCGGCGCCGCATTTTCTCCGAGACGATGAGGCCCACAATCTCGACGCGAAGGCCCGACTCGACGGCAACGCTGCTGTGGGCCTGCAGCCAGCCGCAGACCCCTCCGTTGGGAACCTCGGCCACGACCATGCGCTGGTCGTTCCGCCCCAGGATCCTGCGAAGCCTTTCGCGCACCGTCTTCAGCTCCGCCGGATATCCCAGTTCCTTCGAAAGGTGCGCGATCGCCTCCGCGTCCGCCGGCTTTGCGGCGCGAATCTTGAAATCCATCTCAGCCGCGCTGGGCCATGGGAACGTATTCCCTTTTCACGGGACCCATGTAGACCTGCCTGGGGCGGTAGATCCGGCCCTTGGGGTTCGAGGCGACCTCGTGCCAGTTCGCGATCCAGCCCGGTGTCCGCCCAATGGCAAAGATGACGGTGAACATGCTGGTCGGGATCCCCAGGGCGCGCATGATGATGCCACTGTAGAAGTCGACGTTCGGATAGAGCTTCCTCGAGAGGAAGTAGTCGTCCTTCAGCGCAGCCTGCTCGAGCTTCTTCGCGATCTCGAGCAGAGGATCATTGATCCCGAGCTTCTTCAGCACGTCTTCGCACGCCTTGCCGATGATCTTCGCCCGGGGGTCGAAATTCTTGTAGACGGCGTGACCAAAGCCCATCAGCCGGTTCGCCTTGGAGCCGCCCTTGGCCGAGGCGATGAAGCGCGTGCCGTCGTCGCCCTCGTCGTGGATGGACTGGAGCATGTGCACGACCGACACGTTCGCGCCGCCGTGGAGCGGGCCGGAGAGGGCGCATATCCCCGCGGAAAGCGAGGTGAAGAGGTTGGCTGCGCTTGAGCCAACGGTGCGCACGGTCGCCGTGGAGCAGTTCTGCTCATGGTCGGTGTGCAGGAGGAGAAGCAGGTTGAGCGCCCGCGCGACCTCGGGCTCCGCGACATAGTCCTTGTACGGCTCGGAGAACATCATGTGCAGGAAGTTCTCGCAGAACGGGAGCTCCTGCTTCGGGAAAACGTAGGGCAGGCCCTTCTGGTACCGGTAGATCATGGCCCCGATCGTCCGGACCTTCGAGATCGCGATCGCCGCGGCTAGGTCGAAGTTGGAAAGGTCCTTCTCAAAGCTGTTCGTCGCCAGGTCCGGGTAATGGGCCGCGAGCGAGGCCACGATCGAGGAGAGCATCGCCATGGGAGGCGCGTCCTTCGGGAATCCCTCGAATATCCTCTGCATCTGGGTCTCGACGGCCGCGTTCTGACGCAGCCTCAGTCCAAACTCCTTTCGCTTGGCCTGATTCGGCAGGTCACCATAAATAACCAGGTAGGCGGTTTCGACGAAATCGCTGTCGTGCGCGAGGTCCTCGATCGGGATCCCGCGGTGCCTGAGGATGCCGTTATCGCCGTCCAGAAATGTGATGGCGCTTTCGCACGAGCCGGTGTTGCCATAGCCCTGGTCGTAGCATAAGAACCCCGTGTCAGAACGTAACTTACGCGTGTCGACAGCCTTCTCGCCCTCCGTGCCGACAAGCACGGCCAACGGGTATTCCTTATCGTCCAGCTTGATCGAGGCGGTGTGAGGCATAACCAAAACCAGCCAAGCTAGAATTAGGCCGCTTGCAAAGAAAAGATCAGCCCCGGACGTCGAAATCCGCCTGTCTTATCGATGGATTAGGGAGGCTGCCGCTGACGCCGCGAAATTGCGATAGATCCGCAACCCCTTTGCCTGGCTTTTTTCGGGATGGAACTGCGTCGCAAACATGCGACCCCGAGCAATGGCCGCCACGAAAGGCGCGCCGTAGTCGCACTCGGCGAGGACGAAGCTCGGGTCCTTCGGCACGCAGTGGAAACTGTGAACGAAGTAGAATGACTCCCCGTCCTCGGCCAGTCCCTTCTGAAGCGGGCTGCCCTGCTGGACGAAGCGGACCGTATTCCAGCCCATGTGCGGTATCTTTAGCGGGGCCGCCAGCTGGAAACGAAGCACACGGCCGGGGACGATTCCAAGACCCATCACGCCACCCTCCTCGGACTGCTCAAACAGCGCCTGCATCCCGAGGCAGACGCCGAGGAAAGGGCGGTCCCGTCGAATCCATTCCTTGACCTCCGCGTCGAGGCCGGACGTGCGCAGCGACAACACGCAGTCGCGCAGAGCGCCCACGCCTGGGAGCACGAGCGCTTCCGCCCCGGAATCGGCCAGCTCGGCGGGCGTGCGCACGACCGCCGGGGACGCACCCACGGCCTCAAGCGCCTTCGTGACGCTTCGGAGGTTGCAGATGCCGGTGTCGATGACGGCAATGGGAGCGCTCATCCTCGGCCGACTACAGTGTGCCCTTGGTGGTCGGCAGAAGCTTCGAGGCCCGCGCTTCTATCTGTGTCGCCGCGTCTAGCGCGCGGCCTAGCCCCTTGAACACCGCCTCCGCAATGTGGTGCGGCTCCTCGCCGTAGATCAGCGCGACGTGAAGGTTGGCACCCAGTGCGTTGCTGAAGGCACGGCAAAACTCCTTCACGAGGACCAGGTTGAAATCCCTGACGAACATCGACTGGGCTTCGACCCGGTATTCCAGGTGCGGGCGTCCGCCCACGTCGACGACTACGCGAGCAAGCGACTCGTCCATGGGTAGGATGAAAAAGCCGTACCTGCGGATACCCATCTTGTCGCCCAGCGCCTTCTTGAAGGCCTGCCCAAGGACAAGGCCCACGTCCTCAACCGTGTGGTGATAGTCGACATCGACATCGCCCTTTGCCTTCACGGTCAGGTCGAAGAGCCCATGCTTGGCAAACAGCGTCAGCATGTGGTCGAAGAACGCCACCCCTGTGCCGATCTTCGAAACGCCGGTGCCGTCGATCGCGAGCGTGATCGAGATATCGGTCTCAGCCGTCTTTCGTGAGACGGTCGCTACGCGTTGGGTGGTTCCTTTAGCCATGCGTCCAGTGTTTGATCGAGAGCGAGCATTTCGCCATCGGAGCCGACGCTGATCCGCAGGAACGGGGCGGTCAAGGCGTCGCTCGGGAAGTGGCGCACCAACACTTTGCGCGAGTACAGGAAGTCGTATGCCGCACGCGCGATTGCCGGACCGGTTCGACCGAGGCGGTCCTTGGGCTCGGTGCAGACGAAATTCGATTCCGAAGGAAACGTGAACCAGCCCCTTTTGGCTCTGCAATTATCTGCAAAAGAATCCCTTGTGACTTTTATCTTGCCGATGATCGCCGCATAATACTCGGGGTCCCCCAAGGCGGCCATGGCGGCCGCCTGTGAGAGCCGGCTCACATTGTAGCTGTCGCGCGCCCTGTCGAGGAGGCCGATCACCCCCGCGTCCGCCAGGGCATAACCCACGCGGATGGCCGCCAGCGCATAGGCCTTGGAGAGCGTCCTGACCACCACAAGGTTGGGGCGCCCGGTGAGCAGCCCCGCGGCGTTCTCCAGCGCAAACGGCGCGTAGGCCTCGTCGACCACGAGCATTCCCCCGAACGAATCGAGGATTCTGGCGATCTCGGAATTCCCGAAGCCAACCCCGGTGGGTGCGTTTGGCGAGGTGAGGAAAAAGATCCGGGCCCCGGAGGCTGCGATCGCCTCCACGGGGAGGCGCATGCTGCGGTCCATGAGAAATGTCGTGACGGATCCGTCCTGGATGCCCACCAGCACCGGGTAAAGCGAGTAGCTCGGAATCGTGAAGGCGGCCGCCGCGGACGGACCGCAGTAGCATCGAACGAGAAGGTTTAGGATGTCGTCCGAACCATTGCCGATGCAGACATTCGCCGGCGCAACCCCGTGCATCCGCGCCACGACCGCGCGCAAGGGCGCGCTCGTCGGGTCCGGGTAAAGTCGCAGGGCCGCGCCGTCGGCTCCTGTTTCACGGCGGATTGCCTCCGCCACCCTTGGGCTTGGCGGATACGGGCATTCGTTCGTGTTCAGCTTCACCCAGCCGGGACCGACGGGCTGGATGCCCGGCGTGTAGGCGTGAAGCTTCGACACGTGGGCAAGCGCGAGCCGCCCGGGTGACGGACCGGTCATTGGGACGGCCGCGCGATGCGAATTGCGGCCGAACGGCCGTGAGCGTCCAATTTCTCCATCGCTGAAAGGGCCGCCACGGTCGGCTCCGCCCGGCGCATGCTTTTTGGGTCGTAGCGCAGGATGCTTGTGCGCCTGAGAAAATCGGCGACACGAAGTCCGCCCGAGAATCGGCCGGCCCCGCCGGTCGGGAGCACGTGACTGGGCCCGGCTGCAAAGTCACCAAGCGCCGTGGGTGTCGAGTTGCCGATCATGATGGCGCCGGCCGTGGTCACGGCTCTGGCCAGCTTGGCGCCGGCAGCGCCCCGAACCAGAAGCTCGAGGTGCTCGGGCGCCACGCGGTTCGCGATCTCCGCGGCTCTTTCCAGACTGGGCACTTCTATCGCAAGGAACCCGCTATCGAGCACCCGTTGGGTTTTATCGGAGCGCGATAGGCCCAAAAGCTGCCGTTTCACCTCGCCCGCAATCTCCTCAATGATCCTGGCCGACGTTGCCACCAGGTAGATTTTCTCGCGGCCTGAGCCGTGCTCCGCCTGCGCCAGCAGGTCGGCAGCCGCAAAATCCGGCCTTGCGCTGTCATCGGCAATGACCATCACCTCGCTCGGGCCGGGAAGCAGGTCGATGCCGACGATGCCGAAGACCTGCCGCTTTGCCTCGCAGACGTAGGCGTTTCCGGGCCCGAAGATCTTGTCCACGGCGGGGATCGTCTCCGTCCCGTAAGCCATGGCACCGATAGCCTGGACGCCCCCGATCCGGTAAACCTCCGTGATGCCGACAAGCTCGAGGGCCGCGAGGAGGTCGGGCGCAACCAGGCCGTCCGCGCCGGACGGAGTGAACACGGCGATCTCGGGACAGCGGGCCATTTTCGCCAGTGTAGCCGTCATGAGGACTGTCGAGACGAGCGGCACCTGTCCGCCTGGAACGTAGAGGCCGACGCGGCGGATCGGGTTGAATTTCTCCCCCACCTTGGCCCCGTGACAGTTCCTCGCATTCCAGTCACGGGGAAGGGTTCTCCGGTTGAAATCCACGACCGCTGCATGGACTGCCTTAAGAGCCTTGCGGCTCGCAGCTGGCAGGCGCCTCGCGCCCGCGGAAATTTCGCGAGGCGTCACCCTGAATCCCCGGGGCTTGAGCGTGGCGCCGTCGAACTTGAGCGCGTAGTGCGCCACGGCTGCGTCACCGCGGGCGCGAATGTCGGACAATATCCCGGCCACGGATCCGGAAACCTCCGGCGACGAGGCCGCGGCGCGGCAGAACGCGTCCAGGTCGGAGTCGAATCTCTTCGACGCGAATGAGAGCGTGAGCACGGCCTATTTTACCGGCGCGCTCGCCACGGGGTGGGCCGCTTTGAGGGGAAGGTTGCTGGGGGCCGCAAAAAGGTCGGGGCTCAGCGGCTCGTTCAACACGACACTGTTGAAGGTGACAGTGGCGACGATCTCCTTTCCCGTCGGTGTCTTCGTACTGCTGACGATCGTCTTGGGGAAACGCACGCCATCGACCATGATCTCGCCGCTTTCGCGGATGGTCTCCGGACCCCGGACGCTCAGCACGAGCCGTCCGGTGTCCCTGTCAAAATAGCGCTCGTAGACTATTCCCGGGCCATGGGTGAAATCGACCCGCTCGCACGCGATGTTGTCGATCGTTGCCGGCCCCTTGTCCTCAATGGAGCCCCCCTCCGGGCAGTTGTAGTTATAGAGGTTTTCCCAGGTGTTCGCCCGCAATGTCCTGATGTCGCCCGCGGCCAGCCAAGTCAGCCGGAATCTCGAGGGATCCGAGTTGCTCTGGGTGAAATCCCACGCGTCGTAGCCGTCGAGGACGGTCGTGCGGCTGCCCTTTTCCTCGCGGTCCACCATGCGCTGTCGCAGGGGCTTTGCAAAGATCATGTCGAGCGCGCCGGAAAAGGCGGCCTTTTCGGGGTGATCGGGATCCCGGCGCTCGAGCGTGCCTACATAGTGGACCGATGTGATGGCTTCCAAGGTCGACTCCGGGCCCCTGTACGCCCTCGCGAGCCCGAGAACGGCGGGCTCAGCCCGCGCCACAGGCGTGGCGAGGAGCGCGGTCGCGCAGGCAAGGATGAGGACAAACGCCTTTGACATGGCCTTCATGACAGCCAAATCCGGCGCAAGGTCGAAGAAAATTCACTCCCACTCTATCGTGGCCGGGGGCTTGGAACTTACGTCATAAACGACGCGCGAAACCCCCCTCACCTCGTTCGTGATTCTTCCCGAGATTTTCTGCAGCAATTCGTACGGAAGGCGGGTCCAGTCGGCCGTCATCGCATCGATGCTCTCGACGATCCGGACGCAGATAACATAGGCGTAGTTGCGCTCGTCGCCGACGACGCCGACGGACTTGACCGGCAGGAAGACGCAGAACGACTGCCACACCTTCCAATACCAGCCGCTCGACATCATTTCCTCCTGCAGGATTGCGTCGGCGGAGCGCAGGATCTCAAGGTTTGCGGGAGCGACGGGACCGATGACCCGCACCCCGAGGCCAGGCCCCGGGAAAGGCTGGCGCCAAACGATCTCGCGGGGAAGCCCAAGGGCCTTGCCGACCCGGCGGACCTCGTCCTTGAACAGTTCCCTCAAGGGTTCGAGCAGCTTGAGCTTCATGCGGGCGGGAAGGCCGCCGACATTGTGGTGGCTCTTGATCAGCGCCGCGGGATTGTCCCCGATGGCGACGCTCTCAATGACGTCGGGATAGAGCGTCCCCTGGGCAAGGAAATCAGCATGGCCGATTTTCTTGAGCGACAGCTCGAACACCTCCACGAAAGTGTTTCCGATTATCTTCCGCTTCTTTTCCGGCTCATCGACCCCCTTGAGGCGCCTCAGGAACATATCGGAGGCGTCGACGACCCGGAGGTCTATCTTGAAGTTGCGCTTGTAGAGCGACTCGACGGCCTTGCGCTCGCCCTTGCGCAGAAGACCGTTGTCGACAAACACGCACGTCAGCTTGCGGCCGATCGCCTTGTGGATGAGCGCCGCGGCCACCGACGAATCAACGCCCCCCGAGAGGCCGAGGAGGACGCGAGACTTGCCGACAGCCGTGCGGATATCCTCAACGGCGTGCTTGATGAAGTCCTTGGTCGTCCAGTCCTGGCGCGCGCCGCAGACGCCGATCAGGAAATTGCGGATGATGTCGACCCCCCGCTCGGTGTGGAACACCTCGGGATGGAACTGGATCGCATAAAAATCGCGTTTCAGGTCCTCAAGGACGGCATAGGGGGAGTTTTCCGTCCTCGCGATCGCCAGGAAACCCGGAGGGATCCTGAGGAGCTTGTCGCCGTGGGAATTCCACACGCGCAGCTTCTTGGGCAGCTTTGCGAACAGGCGTCCGCGCCGGCTGACCCGGAGCGTCCCGTGGCCGTACTCGCGCCGAGCCCCCTTGACCACCTTGCCGCCCAGGAGATGCCCCATGAGGTGCAGCCCGTAACAGATGCCGAGAACCGGCACCCCCATCTCGAATATCCCGCGGTCAGGAATCGGCGCCTTACGCTCAAACACCGAGCTCGGCCCGCCCGAGAGGATGATCCCGATCACGCCGTCGGCACGCAACTTCTCGGGCGGCGTCGAGAAGTGGTATATCTTCGAGAACACCTGGAACTCCCTGATGCGGCGCGCGATGATCTGGGTGTATTGCGATCCGAAATCGAGGACGGCGATGGTCTGCGGCATGTGCTGGTAGGGAAAAGGGAGAGAAGAACTCGCCCGGGCGGCGGACCGCAAGTGCGATTGTTGGACGCGGTGGGATGTTTTCGGGCCCGCTGGGTTCAGGGACGCCCGCCGGCCCACTCTTGGAACTCGGAAATATTGCGCTGCCTCCAAACGGAGGGGTCTGCCTGGCCCTTCATTGCCTCGAACGCCGCGGAGGCGGCCGGCCGGTCGGCCGCCAGGACGGAAAGAACGGCGTATTGGTTCAGCAGCTTCCTGGAGGCGGGATATTTTTGCATCATGAGGCCATAGCCCTCCTTCACGAACGCCCATTCCGCATGAGACTCCTGGAAGACGTTCTTATAGTTTCCCGACATCTCGTAGACGGTCCTGGCATATTCCTCGACGCCCAATCCCTCATTTCTCTGAATCTCGGCCTCCTCGAATTTTTCCCAATCGCCCTCCTTTCCGTACCATTTGGGCAGGAGGAATCTCGCGGCCTGCCCATCGTAGTGCCAGAACTCGGGCTCGGCGCGCTTTGCCTCTTCAAATTCCTTCAGCATATCCTTGACGGTCCACCCCTGCCCGAGCGCCACCCTCTGACCCTCAAACCACAGCATGGGGGACTTCGCCGCTATCTTGCGGCTCGATTGAAGCAGGTCGAAGGCCTGCGCCAGTCGGTTGTTGAAAAGCGGCACGCGCACGCCCATGGATGAATCAGCGGGAGCCGGCCCCCTCGTTTGCCATGCGTACGAGGCGAGGAATCCCATATGAACGGTGCGCGCCGTGATCGAGTCAGGAAACTGCTCCTCCCATTTTACGATTTTGACCTCACGGGCGGCCCATTTCTCCTCCGGCTCATCGGCGGAGGGCTCCAGCGCCTCATGGAATCGCAGGATCTTCCATGACCCGTCCCCAAACAGCGATTTCTCCTTGATGATGTGCGCGGACAATATCTCAAGGTCGGCGAACTTTTCCGCCTCGAGCCGGCTGACGACAATCTTGCCGAACTCATCGATCTGCTCCTCGACGGCGTCCTCCTTGAGAATCAGCGCGGCCCGCGTGCTGGCGGCCGGCGAGGGAGCCGCGCCATTGGAGGCGGCCCCACCGGGGATAGCCGTCACGCTTACGACGACGTCGTTCCTGAATTTGACCGTCACATTCGCGTAATAGAGGATGCGGATGGCGCCGCCGTTCATCTCACTCGCAGGGTGTCCCCTCTTGGCGAGAACTTGCTGGTAGGTGTCGCCAACCCTGACCAATGGAACGGTTGCTTCGACCGGCGGCGCCTCATCCGCGGCCACGACCAGGGGAACCGACGCAAGAGCGGCGAAAAGGGCCAATGCGGTTATCATGCGCGGCGAAAAGGCGGTCAGAACCTCAGCCTGGCGTTCTCATGGCCGCACCTCGGGCACTTGCAAAGCTCGGTTCCCTCCGGGGCTGTGAACAGCCTGTCGCACTTGATGCAGTGGAAGGTCGTCCGGCGCCGCTCGCGGTCAAACCGCATGTGGTCACGGCGGTCATAGAAGAGCCAAAGCCCGAGGAAGACCGCGGCGACGAGGACGCAGTAGATGACGGCGGCGGCGGTGAACTCGAACATTGCGCCCGGGATACAAACAAAAAACGCGTCGAAGGTAAACTTCGACGCGTTTTCGCGATGGGTTGTGGCGCCGGGGCACTCAGCCCTTGGCCTCGCCCTCGGGGGCGGCCTTCTCTGCGGGAGCGGCCTCGGGCGTTGCCGCCTTTGCCCTCTTGCCCTTCGAGGACCTCTTGCCCTTGGACTTCTTGTAGCCGGTGTCGTCCGCCTTGACGAACTCGATCAGGGCCATCTCGGCCGCGTCGCCGAGCCGCTGGGGGCCGAGCTTGTAGATGCGGGTGTAGCCGCCTGCGCGGTTTGAGAACTCCTTGTACGTCTCGTTGAACAGAAGCGTCACGGCGTCCTCGTCGCGGATGTCGCTCAGGACAAGGCGGCGCAGGTGCACGGCGTCCTTCTTGTCGGACTTCCCAGCGGCATGCTTAGCCTTGGTGATCGCCTTCTCGATGAACGGGCGAAGGACCCTGGCCTTGGTCAGTGTCGTCTTGATCCTGCCGTGCGTGATGAGCGAGGCGGCGAGGTTGGACAACATCGACTCGCGGTGCTCGCGAGTGACGCCAAGTGAGGCGTGGTGTTTTTGATGGCGCATGGATCAGGCTTCCTTCTTCGCGTCGAGCAGCCGCTCGTCAAACTTCATTCCAAGCGAAAGACCGAGTGCCTCGAGCTTCTCCTTGATTTCGTTCAGCGACTTCTTGCCGAAGTTGCGGTACTTGAGCATCTCCTGCTCGGTCTTCATGGCGAGTTCGCCGACCGTCGTGATGTTCGCGTTG
>CAAGKR010017345.1_pt1 | contig 36898 bp, 36 predicted proteins | sample 2556971 | NCBI WGS metagenome assembly CAAGKR01 (sample SAMEA5207829, study PRJEB30636) | soil metagenome | biome: forest; feature: boreal; material: soil | place: USA | collected 2011-09 | depth 1 m | reverse complement strand
CGGCGCATCAGGAACGAATCGGCCCTCAAAAGCCGGTTCTGCCAACCGGGCCGGGAGCGGCCACGGTGGATCGGGCGAAAGCCCGGATGTGCGGGGCCGAAAGGCCTCGAACCAAAACGCTCCCGAAAACGACGACCGATCTGATGCCCAGATCGGTCTTTTGTTTTCAGCCCTGCTGCGCGATTCAGTCAAAAAAGAAAATCACGCACACCATGACAAGCCAAGCCGACCACTCAGGTATCCGCATCGCCGCGGACAATCCCAATCACCATCTCTGGAACAACCATGGGACCTGGTTCCTGCACTACACCGTGCATCCGACACCGTTCACCAAGGAACGCATCCGCCGCTCGCTCGGGACCAAGGACCTGGGCACAGCGCGTCTGCGACGGGACGCCTTCTTCGCCCATTTCGTGGGCAAGCAGGCCGCAGCCTGAGCCACCGCTCAGGCCTGGGCGCCAACGGGCCGCGTGTCGAAAGCGGCCATGATCTCCGAGCCGACTGTGTCGGCGAGGAGCCGCCCCTTCGGCCCGAGGCGGACGCGAGTGCCTTCAAGTGAGGCCAGCCCTTCCTCGGCAAGGCGCCCTATAAGCGCGTCGACACGCTCCCAGGGCGCGCCCGGGCATCTGGCACGCAGGAGTCCCAGGTCCACGCCTTCATTCATACGCAGGCCGAAAACGAGCGCATCCTCGACCAGAAGGGCCGTTGTGAGCGCGGAGCGCTCCTCGGTCATCCGCTCCCCCCGCGCGACCCGCGCGACCCATTGGGGAAGGTTGTCGATGTTGGATCCCCGCCAGCCGGCCAGTTGCGAGGCGGCGGAGGGCCCGAGGCCCGCCCACTCGGCCATCCTCCATGTGTTGACGTTGTGGGCGCAGGCGTGCCCCGGGCGCGCGAAGTTGGAAACCTCGTATTGGCCGTAACCCCCCGCGGCAAGCCTCTCCCAGGTGCGCTCGTACATCCTGGCTTCGTTCTCCGGGTCCAGTCGCACCCGCCCCTGCGAAAGCTTCACCCACAGCGCAGTGTCCTCCTCAAATGTCAGGCAATAGGTCGAGATGTGGTCCGGCGCGAGGGAGACCGCCTCGTCGATGTCAGCATCCCATTCGTCGGCTGTCTGCCCGGGAAGCGCGAACATGAGGTCCACGTTGACGCTGGTGAAGGCCGCCGCGCGGATTCGCTCATAGGCCCGGTACACCTGCTCGCGTGAATGGGCCCGGCCAAGGGCGTCCAGGAGCGCCGGCCTGAAACTCTGGACGCCAAGTGAAACCCGCGTCACACCGGCGGACCGCAGCACGGAAAGCCTCTCGCGCGTGACCGAAGCCGGGGCGAGCTCGACCGTCCATTCCGAGGGGCTGCGCCCGCCAGGAAGCGCGTGGACGATCTCCGCGACGCGCCCGAGGTCGGCGGGCGACAGGAGACCGGGCGTTCCCCCGCCCCAGAACACCGTGGACAGGGGCCTGTCCCAGTTGACCAGCCTTGCTTCAGCCGAAAGAGTTTTGATGAAACCCTCAATCGATTCGGCGGTCGGATGGACTTGGTAAAAGGCGCAGAAGTCGCAGGTGGTGGCGCAGAACGGCACATGGACGTAGAGCCCGAGGGGCCGGACGTCCTCAGCTTTGGCTTGCTCCTTTGTGGCGACACCCCTCATTAATAACATCGAAATGGACCTCAAACGAATTTCCTTCGCGAGACAATTCCTCCCGGCCTGCGGCGCAGGCTTGGTTGCTGCGCTGCTCGGAGGCTGCGCCACGATGGGCCTGACGGACCTTACACCCTCGTCTCTTCCGGAGAACCCGTCCGGGATCTATACTTTCACCCTTCGCGTTAGCCCGAAGTCCAGCACGGTCGTGCCCGACAGCATCACGCCGCACATCGTTGTCGGCGGCGAAAGCCACGACATGCAGAAGAGCGACGCGGTCCCCGGCATCTATGAATTCGACTACAGGCTTCCCGCCGGACAGGACAACATAGGCTACTACTACCTCGTGGGCTACCAGACCGAGGGCAATGGAAACGTTGCTAATCGCCAGGCCTACTCGGGGCTCGCGCATGCGGCCGTCGTCAGCCGGTATGTCGTCTCGCTCGAGGTCAATCGCGGGCCCGTGGGGGCCCGGATCGGCGTCCTCGGCCGCGGCTTCACGCCCCAGGACCTGGTCGGCTTCGACGGCACCGCTGTTCGGACGGTGTATGAGTCCCCGACCTCGCTCGGTTTCTTCGTTCCCGCGCTCGCCCCCGGCAAGACCTACCGTGTCACGCTTTCGAGCTCGGCGGGCAATTCAGACGTCGGCACCTTCCGGATCGACTCCAGCGACGTCACGGCTGAACCGGCATCCCTGTCGCTCGCTCCTGGCCAGAAGCAATCGCTCACGTTCACGCTCACGCATGCGGCGCCCGCGGGAGGCCTCCTTCTTGACGTGACCACGGATGTCCCCGAGAGCGTGATCATGCCCGAGGTGATGGTTCCCGAGGGACAGACGTCTGCAACCGTCACGGTCGAGGGTGGCAAGCCCGGGACCGGGAGCCTCTTCCTCAAGGGCTACGGCAGTGGCGAGGTCACCGTTCCTGTAACGGTAAGTGCCAGTCATTAGGACGCTTCCGTCACGGCCAAAGATTGTTTGAAATGCCGCTGGGGCGGCGCAATCGTTGGACCCGTGGAAAACAAGGAAGTGAAGCTTTCGTTTGAAACGGCCCTCACAAAGCTGGAGACGATTGTCGAATCGATGGAAACTGGAGAGGTTCCGCTCGCGGACCTGCTCGCCAAGTTCGAGGAGGGAAACAAGTTGCTGAGGCACTGCGAGGGCCGACTCAAGGAGGCTGAGCTCAAGATCGAGCAGCTCAAGAAGGAACGCGACGCAGTCGTGTTCACCAAATTCGAGACGGAGCGCGAGGGTTGATGAGCGAAGCCCAACCCCGCATCCTTGACGGGATCAAGAGGCCGTCCGATGTAAAGGCCTTGGCTCCGGCCGACCTGTCCCGCCTGGCCCAGGAAATCCGCGACGAGATCATCAGCGTCACGGCGTCACAGGGCGGCCACGTCGGTCCGAACCTGGGCGTTGTCGAGCTGACGATCGCGCTCCACCGCGTCTTCGACACGCCGGCGGACTCGTTCGTGTTCGACGTCGCCCACCAGGGCTACGTCCACAAGCTGCTGACAGGGCGCGGGGGAAAATTCTTTGGGAAGCTCCGGCACGGGGGCGGCGCAAGCGGGTTTCTCTACCGCCCCGAGAGCGAGCATGATTCCTTCGGGGCCGGCCATGCCGGCACGGCGCTGAGCGCGGCCCTTGGGATGGCGACGGCGCGCGACCTCAAGGGCACGAAGGAGCACGTTGTCGCCGTCTGCGGCGACGCGGCCTTCACGTGCGGCATCACGCTCGAGGCCCTGAACAACGTCGTCACATCGACCAAGCGGCTCGTCGTCGTGCTCAACGACAATCAGTGGTCGATCGCGCGAAACGTCGGCGCGATGGCCAAGTACCTGAACCGCCTGAGCACGAGCGCGACTTACAACAAGATCCACCATGACCTCGAGAAGTTCTTCATCGGGCTGCCCCATGGCCACGAGATGAACCAGCTTTGGGTGAAGTGGAAGCGCGAGACCAAGGATTTCTTCGTCAATTCCAGCCTGTTTGAGAAATTCGGGCTGAGGTACATCGGGCCCATCGACGGCCACAACCTGGACGAGCTGCAGAAGAACCTGGAATTCGCAAAGCAGTGCGACGCCCCTGTGCTGATCCACGTCATCACGATGAAGGGCAAGGGGCTCGAGGCGGCGATTGATTCGCCTGAAAAATTCCATGGCGTCGGCGGATTCGATCCCGTGACAGGCGACGGCTTGAAGACGAAGCCGGGCACGCCTGCGGCATTCCAGGACGTATTCGGCCATGCAATCGTCCGATTCGCGAAGGCAGACCCTCGGATCGTCGGCATAACCGGGGCGATGCCGAGCGGAACCGGCCTCTCGAAGCTCGCGGCGGAGCTACCGCGCCAGTTCTTCGACGTGGGCATCGCCGAGGAACACGCCGTGCTGTTCGCCGCCGGCATGGCCACCAAGGGCATGCGCCCTGTCTGCGCCATATACTCGACCTTCCTGCAGCGAGCCTATGACCAGATCATCCACGACGTCGCCCTGCAGAATCTGCCGGTGACCTTCTGCATGGACCGGGCTGGGCTTTCGCCGAATGACGGCCCGACCCATCACGGCCTTTTCGACATTTCCTACCTGCGGTGCGTCCCAAACATCACCGTGATGCAGCCAAAGGACGAGGACGAGCTGGTCGACATGCTCCACACGGGTCTCGAGCTCGGCACTCCCGCCTTCATCCGCTATCCGCGGGGCCCGGGCTTGGGAGCGACGATCAAGGACCATCCCGAGCGCCTCGAGATCGGGCACGCGGAGGTCATTCGCGAGGGCTCGCAGATCGTTCTGTGGGCCCTGGGACCGATGGTCCAGGACGCGCTTGCCCTCTCGGACAGGCTTCAGGCAGAGGAAAATATTTCTGTGGGCGTCGTGAACGCCCGCTTCATCCGACCGCTCGACCGGACGCTCCTCCTGAGCCAGGCGGCCGTCGTGCCCCTTATTGTCACCCTTGAGGACCACGTTCTCGCGGGCGGCTTCGGCAGCTCGGTCCTCGAGGCCCTGCAGGAGGCTGACTGTCCCACGGCAGTTGAGCGGATCGGTTGGCCGGACAAGTTTGTTGAGCATGGCTCGAGCGTGGAGATGCTGAGGGCCTCCTATGGCCTCTCGCCCGATGACATGCACCGAAGGGTCCTTGACCGATGGAAGCACCTTAGCGCCGAGCGGGTTGAGGCGGATGTCTAGACTGTCAAGGCCCTGACGAAGGCCTCCCGCGCCTCGATGTGGGGATTGTGGCCGGTGTCCGGAATGACCTCAAATCGCGCCGACCGGAAATGCCTGAGGATTACGTCGTGGTCGCCCGGCTTCACGTAAGCTGACTTTGCTCCAGTGATGAAGAGCGCCGGGCCCGCGAATCGGTCCCCCGCGGCGACCGGGTTGCCCTCAAGTTCGCCCAGAGCCGCGGTGATCGCAGGGAGGTTGACCTGCCACTTCCAGCCCCCGCCCTCCAGGCGCTCCAGGTTGGTCGTCAGGAATTTCCGCTCGGCCCATCCGGGCACTCGCGCCTCGAGGCGGGCCTCGGCGTCGCCGCGGGACCGCAGGCTCTGGAGATCGAGCTCGTTCATTGCGGCAAATTCCTGCCGGCGCTCGGGCCAGCTGTAGGCCTTGGGTGCGATGTCGACCACGACGAGGCGCGATACCCTTTCGGGGTGCCGGCAAGCGAGCAGCATGGCCACCTTGCCGCCCATGCTATGGCCGACGAGTTCGGCTGTCCCGACACCGTGCGCGTCGAGCCATGCCAGCACGTCGGCCATCATCGATTCATAGGGCATCTGCGAGACGTGGGGCGACAGCCCGTGGTTGCGCAGGTCGAGAGCATACACGCGCCTGCTTGCAGCCAGCTCCTTTCCGGCGGTCTGCCAGTTTCGGGACGAGCCGAGCAGCCCATGAAGGAGCACGAACGGGGGGCCGGCCTCGCCCCCAAGATTCCTGTGGTAGAGGGCGACAGCCGGCATTTCGGGATGGGAAGCCATTACATCCCCATCGTGCCCACCGGGCTCGTCGCTCCAACATTGAATTCCGCAAATCTACCCGTTCGAATGACGGGGATGCCGGAACCCCAGAAACTCACCCCGATGATGCAGCAGTACTTCGAAGTGAAGCGCGGGCTTCCCAAGGAAACCCTGCTCCTCTTTCGGCTGGGCGACTTCTACGAGCTCTTCTTCGACGACGCGGTCGTGGCCTCGCGCCTGCTCGGGCTAACGCTCACGAAGCGGCAGGAGCATCCGATGGCCGGGCTTCCCCACCATGCCGCCGACGGCTACGTCGCCAAGCTCCTGGCCGCCGGCAAGAAGGTCGCAATATGCGATCAGGACGAGCCCGCCCAGGCCGGCAAGTTGGTCAGGAGGAAGCTCACCCGGATATTGAGCTCAGGGACGACGCTGGCTGTGAACCAGCTCGAGGCTTCACGCAACCGCTACCTCTGCGCCCTCTCGTTGGACAAGAGGGGCCTCCACGCCGCTTGGATGGAGCTGTCGACCGGCGAGTTCAAGGTGGCCACGGCCGCGAAGATAGAGGACCTGCTTCCGGTGCTGGCCTCGCTCGACCCGTCGGAACTGCTCGTCGCGGAGGGTGACGTCGAGCGCTGGAAAAACGCGCCGCATGACCAGGCTCCCACACGGTCGCTGCACGCCTTCGCGGCCGAGCGCATCCTCACCGAGCTCCCCGCCTACCGCTTCGAGGCAGCGGCGGGAGCCCGCGCCGTCGCCGACGCCATTGGCGTCCTCAACCTTCAGGGATTCGGCGTGGAAGCCAATAATCCCGGGCTGGGGCCGGCCGGCGCACTTGTGGGATATGCAACCGAGAATCTGTGCGCCAAGCCGGAGAACCTGAGAAGCCTGCAGGAATACCGCAGTTCGCGCACCCTGCTCCTGGACCCCTCGACGCTCCGCAACCTGGAGATCTTCACTTCAGTCAGAGGCGGGCGCCAGGGATCGCTTCTCGCCTCGATGGACAGGACATCAACCGCCGCGGGCGCGCGCCTGCTCGAGAGGTGGCTCGCGGCGCCGGGGCTCGACCTCGCTGAGGTCCGAAGGCGCCACGCGGTCGTCGGCGAATTCATCGCTCAGCCGGCGCGCCTCGCGGATCTCAGGGCGTCCCTTGGAGGAATTCGGGACATCCCGCGCATCCTTGGCCGCCTGCAGAACCGCCTTCGCAATCCCCGCGAGCTGTGCGGCGTGCGCGACACACTGGGGCGCCTCCCCGAACTCGGCGCCGCGCTTGGCGCGCTGGGACCGCAGGCGGCCGCCGTCCGCGACCGAATCCAGGAGCTTCCCAAGCTGCGGGAGCTTCTCTCCGCCGCGCTTGCCGACGAGCCTCCGACCGACGTCGCCGAAGGCAACTTTGTCAGGGAAGGCTACGACGGCGAACTCGACCGGATGCGCGCCCTCATGAGCGGCAACAAGACATGGCTTTCGGACCTCGAGCGCGGGGAGCAGGAGCGCACGGGAATCCGCAGCCTGAAGGTCCGATTCACGGGGAATTTCGGGTACTACATCGAGATCACCAAGGCCAACCTCCACCTTGTGCCGTCCGACTACATTCGCCGCCAGACGACGGTCGGCGGCGAACGCTACGTGACCGACGGACTCAGGCAGAAGGAACGGGAGATTCTCCACGCGGAGGACAACGCCCTCCTGCGCGAAAAGGAAATCCTCGAGATCCTGATTGCCGCGGTCCTCGCGCAATCCCAGTCCCTCGCCGCCTCCGCCGAGGCTCTTGCCGAGGTCGACGTCCTTGCGGGATGGGCCTCCATTGCCCGCGACTGGGGCTACGGCCGCCCCGAGATCGACGATGGCGACGCTCTGGAAATCGCCGACGGGCGGCATCCCGTGGTCGAGCAGGGCTTCCGGCCGGCGGAGGGAAGCGCCGGTTCGGCCCAGGCCTTCGTCCCGAACGACACGATCCTTGCCTGCGATGACGCCCAGATCGCCCTCATCACGGGCCCGAACATGGCCGGCAAGTCGACCTATATCCGGCAGGTGGCTCTCATCGTCCTCATGGCGCAAGTAGGCTCCTGGGTCCCGGCCCGGACATGCCGCTTCGGCGCCGTCGATCGGATTTTCTCGAGGGTGGGCGCAAGCGATGATCTGGCCCGGGGCAACTCGACCTTCATGGTGGAGATGAACGAGACCGCCAACATCCTGAACAACGCAACGGATCGCTCGCTCATAATTCTGGACGAGATCGGGCGCGGAACCTCGACCTATGACGGGCTCAGCATCGCCTGGGCCGTCGTCGAGCACCTGCACCGCGATCCCGTCCGGGGGCCGCGCACCCTCTTCGCGACCCATTACCAGGAGCTGACGCAGCTCGACAAGCACCTGCCGCGGATGCGCAATTTCTCGGTGGCCGTGAAGGAATGGAACGATGACATCGTGTTTGTGCGCCGGGTCGTGCCTGGCGCCGCCGACCGGAGTTACGGGATACAGGTCGCCAGGCTCGCGGGCCTGCCGCCCGGCGTGATCGACCGCGCAAAGGCTATCCTCGCCCGCCTGGAGGGCGACGACACGAGTGTCACCCTTCCCTCCCCCCAGGCCCGCCCCAAGAAAAAGATCACGGTTGCGCCGGCAGATCCGGGCCAGCTCGACCTCCTCTGACGGAGCCTGGGTTGGCCCGAGCGCCGACCACCTGCAGGCTAAGCATTCTCCCAGGTGCGGATTTCGCCTGGGACTATGCGAAAAAGGGGATGCGGCTCCGGGGTTTCGACGCCCCGCATCTGGAGCGCCAGCTGGGGCGCCCGCTTGCGGAGCTTGGCGCCCAGGTGTTTCCACTCGAATCCCAGTTGCCCTGTCGTCTCGGGTATTCGCCCTTTGAATCTCCGCATTTGAACCTTGGAGGCGTCAAAATGATATCCCCTGCGGTCTGCCTCCTCCGCCAGCCCTGCAAGAAACAATCCGATCGCAGAGAGTGGGTCGACCTGCGCCCGGAAACGGGCGAGCTGGGGATGATGGCGGTAACCCCGAGTCATTCCGGCCAGCACCTTTTGCGCAAGGAGCGCCTCGCGCCAGGCCGCGACCAGTCCCTTCGGGTCAAGGTACCGCGGATGAAGCGTCCAAAGGCGCACCGAAGTTTTCTTGCGAATTGATAACTCCGCGTTCCAGCTCGCGGCATCGGCAGCTGTCGGCTGCCCAAGCGGTCAGGCTTCCGCTGTCGTCGGATCGATGATCTGTATCACTTCCGAGACTCGGTTTGCAGGGAACCCTCCCAGCTTCGCGTGCTCCCGCACCAGCGCCTCGTCTGGAGCAATATAGACACAGTATATTTTGTCAGCGGTGACGTAGCTCTCTACCCATTGAATTTTTGGGCCGAGGTTCTTTAGAACTCCGCACGATTTCTCGGAGATCCCCTGGAGCTGATCGTGGGTGAGTTTTCCGGCTCCAGGAATTTCGCGCTCGATTACGTATTTAGGCATAACTTTTTGGGCTAATGTTTTGCTTTAGGCACCCGTTGAGGGATGCGCACAAGAATCTGCTCTCGCTGCGGCCCATCCAATCCCTCCCGGCGTGAATTACAAACTCAACAATCCTTTTTTTGAACCATTGCTGAATGCATGCACCAGAAGGCCGCCGACCCGCGCCATTGTCATCCGGAACTTCTCCGTGACCGTTGTTTAATTGAGACCGAACGAACGATGAGGCTGCCTCGACCCTTTTTTGGAAGCGGTACCCTCGCTTTGGCTGCCGCGGCAGCGAGGAGCGCCTCGACCTCCGGCTGCTTCAGTTCGGACCTGGATTTGAGGCGGATGAAGCGCGTCTGCTTTCCCGATCCAAGAAGGATTTTCTTCGGATCGGGAAGGCTCGCCCCGTGAATAAAGCACAAGCCGACACCTTTCGCCGACGCAGCCATTGAAATGATCGCATGGGACGGCCGTTCGGTTGAGCAATAGCCGATCACGAAAAAATTGTAGTTATCATAAACCAGTTCGTTCGCAGTGGGAAACCGGCGCCGCAACGCGCCGCGCACCAAACGAATCAACTGCTGCAGCTTCGGGTCGAATTTGCCAATAAAGCCGCTAAGCAGCGTTTCCGGATTGACGGGCTTCGGCTCCATTTTCGTTGCGTCAGAAAGACGAATTGACCTGCGCTACGCCTGCGGCGGCGCCGGCTCCGCAGATGGCGCGGCCTGCGCGACAGTCGGAATGGCCGGATTCGGGGATTGGCCGGGAATCCGAGGGTTCATACTCCGGCGCCCCAGGTCGCTCACACTCGGTTCATCATAAGCAAGGATGTCGACAACGTGGTTCATGCAGGAGAGGCCAAAATGTGTAATTTTGGCGCGCAGCGCGCGAGTGCTGTTCGACAGATCCCCGGCGTTGTCCAAAAACCAGGACTTCGAGTAGCGACGGATCCCAGTGCCTTCAAAAGCATCGTAGATCCGGTGGGCCGCCGAACCCTCATCGCGCACACAGAACATGAAATAGCGCTCCCAATTGAGTTCAATATAAGGGGCATCCGTGAACTCGATCGGCATCTTCGCGATCTCGTCAACCTTCTTGTCCAGAATCTCGCGCCGCAAAGGCCGATGGCCCCCGACGCACAACAGGGCTCGAAGCCGATTGCCACCATCGTCCGTTATGGACGAAAGCAACAGCGGCTCTTCCAGCTTCAGCAGCGCTTCAAAGTTCATGCATCCACCCTTGTCAGCCCCGTCCCACGGCGCCGTGCCGGAGCGACCAAATCTGCTTTGCCTGGGCTATCGTGTCGGCGAGCACAGCCGGCGTCAGGGCCTGTTTCGGGTCGTCACCGATGCCTTGGCTGGGGCTCACGTGTGCTTCGATGCAGAGCCCGTCGGCGCCGTAAGCGACAGCGGCAAGCGCACATGCCGGCACATATGAAGCCTTTCCCACCGAATGCGACGGGTCGATGACAACGGGGGCCCAGGTCTTCTCCTTCAGGAGCGGTGTGATGCTTTCGTCCGGGTGGTTGCGATAGCCATCGAGCGCCGGGGCGGTGCCGCGGGGGCAAAGGATGACGTTGGGATTCCCGAAAGCGGCTATGTATTCCGCGGCGGAAATGAATTCGCTCAGGGAGCCCATGTGCAGGCTGCGCTTGAGCAGCACGATTGTGTCGCGCTTGGCGACGGCACGGCCAATGGACCTCAGGAGCGAGTAGTTGAGCGCGTTGCGCGCCCCGACCTGGAGCATATGGACGCCCGCGTCGAGGGCCACCTGGAGCTGCTCCTCGTCCATCACCTCGGCGTCAACGGGGAGCCCCGTGATCCGCGAGGCCTCCATCAGGATTTCGATCGACTTGCTGTCTCCCTGAAAGGCGTAGGGGTTGGTCCTTGGCTTCCACACGCCGCCGCGAAGCACGTGCGCGCCCGCTTCCTTCACCGCAACCGCCGTCTCCAGGAAGTAGTTGGGGTTCTTCGGGTCGATGGTGCACTGCCCGGCGATGATCGCCAGGTCCTCGCCGAGCGTCACGCCGCCAATGCGGATGCGGTGGCTCGAAAGGTCCGAGCGCCGGTCCATGAGCCTGAAGGGCGACTGGATCCGGTCGATTCGGTCGACGAAAGAGAGTCCCTCAAGCCGGTTGATCATCAGCTCATCGCGCTCGTCGCCGACGATCGCGTAGATCGTCCTGACGGCTCCCACGATCGGCTGGATTGAGCAGCCAAACTCGCCGACGATCGCGGTGACTTCGGCAACCTGTTCCGGCGTGAGACGGTTGGACTTGGGCAGTATCATCGTGTGGATTTGGGGATGGGAGGCGGGTTTTTCACCCTGCCAAAATCCTCCCCCACCGTCCATTCCGAACTCAGGCGAAGTTTTCGAACTCGGGAGGCTGTGGGGCGACCGCCGAAAACTGGTGCTTGGCGCCCGCGAATCCGTACTCGAACGCCACGGCAAGGGAATGCAGAAACATCCGCTTGATCCCTCCGGCTCTCGCGAATTCGCGGTTCGCAGCAAAGTTTCCGTAAGTCCGGTCCCCGACAATGGGCAGTCCCCGCTTCGCGCATTGCACCCGTAACTGATGGCTTCTGCCGGTCTGGGGTTCGAGCCGGATGAGCGAGAGGCTCACGGGACCGGAGCCGGCGCGCACGAGCGCCATCCGGCATTCCGCAGGCAGGTTGCCCGAGCCTGCAGCCGTGCGTATCCGATTGCCCTGTTTTTTCACGTCAAGCACGTCCTTCCACGTCTCCGCCGCCTGTCTCGGCTTCCCAAATACAAGCGCATGGTAGGTCTTCCGGATCTGCCTTCGCTGGAACTGCGCCCGGACCTCGCGGGCGAGGTTGCCGGTGGTCGCCGCGAGGATGAGTCCAGATGTCGCCGAATCGAGCCGGTTGATTAGCCAGAGCCGGCGCGAGCCGCCAGCGGCGGTCCACTCGAAGCACTCCTCCTCGGCATCATAACGGGCGCGCAGGAGTGAACGTCCCTCGTCCCTCGGGGAATTGGGATGGGAAAGGACGCCCTCCGGCTTGTCCAGCGCTGTCAGACCGTTCGCGTCGAGCGCGACCCTTCTGACCCCCGCGCCGAACGGGATGTCCGCCCAGAAGCCTTCGCCAGGCGCGGTCACTGGTAATAGAACGTAAACGTCAGTTCCTGCGAATTCCCCAGGACCGCGATCATGTCGTCTGTCCAGTCTCCGTAAGGCGCCGTCATCGTGATCGCAGTGAGGCAGCTTTGCTTGCCCTGCTCGCTCGAGTCGTTCTGGACATCGATGATCTCGGTAATCTTGCCGTGAAGATCCATCGTGAATTTGATCGTGACGTTCGTGCCCGAGGGGGGCTCGGTATGGCTGTCTATCAGGATCCGGTCCCATTGAATCTGGATGGCCTCGATCATCTTGTGCAGGTAGGCCCCGTAGGCGCTCCATTTGGCGCTGAAGGCGACGGGACCTATGTTGCTCGTGCCAAATTGGTTATCCTCGAAAATGGCGGGCCTGGTTTGAGTGTGGTTGAGAACCGGCCTCGCGCGCGGCTTTTTAGGGTCGATCGAGGCAATCGTGCTCAAATCGCTCGGGACAATCGGCGCGTCCCTCGCGCCGTCGACCTTTTCCGGCATCGGCTTCTGAATGGCAGCCTTCGTGCCAATATTGCTGCCGAACCCGTCGTCGCCTTCCTTCATTTTCTCGAATCCGGCCAGTGGGTCCTGCGCCTGCTTGGGCGCCGTCGTGGTCTTCGCTGCCGTGGTCACGTTAGGAATGATCGGGGTGGAATCCTGCGGTTTGGAGAGCTGCCCGCTGACAGTCTGGTTCGAGTTGATGTCCTTCTTTCCGTCGAGCTTCGGCTTGTCGTTGTGCTGGTCCAGCTGCGGCTTCTCCTGGGCCAGCTGCTGGTTCTGAGAGCTGAAATTGTTCGTCTTGTCGGGTACCTTGTCGGGCGCATTCGGATTCGCCTCTACGTACTTTGTCGGCGCCGGCGGCTTGGGCGTCGGCGTCACGAATTCATTGGGGGCAATCTCTATGTTGAACTGGCGTGGCGCCGCGTGCCTGCTGGCCGCGATGTGCGTCGTGTCGCTACGGAGCAGATAGGGGGCCACCACAAAGAGGATCGAATGAACCAACAATACGGCGATGATGCCGATCAGGGCGGATCGCGAATCCGGATCCGACCATGCGCGCGATGCGAACCGCCTAAGGGCGGCTGTCGGGGATGGCGGCGTAAGGACGTGGGTCATCTGGCGTTTGCGGAAAAGGGGGGTAGTGAACCTTGTAGGACGTCCCGGGTCAAAATTTGTTTCGTCGCTTCCATGGGAAGCCCCATGATGTTTGTAAAGGAGCCACGGAATCCAGCTATGATGAGGTCGGTCTGCTCTTGGATCGAATAGGCGCCCGCCTTGTCGAGCGTGTTGACGAGTCGTATATAGTCCTCGATCACCGCGTCACCGAAGGGCTTGAACACCACTTGGCTTGAGACGCCCTCGTCAATCCTGAGGCCGCTTGAAAGCCGGCGGACGGCAATACCCGTGTAAACCGTGTGTTCGCGCCCGGAAAGGAGCCTCAGCATCGATCGCGACTCGTCGAGGTCGCGCGGCTTGTTGATCGCGTAGCCGTCAAGAAAGACAGTCGTATCCGCGCCCAGGACAATTGCATCCGGATTTCGGGAGGCGGCCCAGTCCGCCTTCAGCGCCGCGTTGTGCGCGACCATGACGCGTGGATCGGTCGCCGGATCCTCGTGCTCAGTCACATCTGCCACAACAACTTCGAAGGGGACGCCAAGCTGCTCGAGGAGCTCCCGGCGCCTGGGCGACGCCGACGCGAGTATCAGGCGGATGGGTTGGGAAACGGACGAAGGCATGTTGGGCTGCCGAATATGTTGAAAGAAAACCGATGGGCGTCCATGATAACCCCTTACACCTATTCGCATGCGTCTCGGGCTCGCACAGATCAACACAACCGTCGGCGACCTGGCTGGCAACCGCCAGCGGATCGTCGATGCCTACGCGGAGCTTGCGAGGCGCGGCGCCGAACTGGTCATCTTTCCGGAGCTGTCGACTTGCGGCTACCCACCGCGAGACCTCCTTTTCAAGCGACATTTTGTTCCGGACGTCGAGGCTTCGATGAAGGCGGTAGCCGAGGCCGTCGGGGACGTGCCCGCTCTCGTGGGCACCGTGGACGCAAACCCGAGCGGAACGGGGCGGTCATTTTTCAACAGCGCTGCGTTTTGCCACCGCGGCAGGGTGGTTTCGGTCGCCCACAAGTGCCTGCTCCCGACTTACGACGTCTTCGATGAGGACCGGTACTTTGAACCCGCGGCCCAGCCGACAGTCTTTGTCCATAACGGCATCCGTATTGGCGTCACGATCTGCGAAGACATCTGGACCCACCCTATGATCAGCACGCGCCGCCTGTACAACGGCCTCGACCCGGTGAAGCAGCTGGCGGCCCTCAAATGCGACCTCATGGTCAACTTGTCCGCCAGCCCGTGGAACTATGGCAAGTCCACGGTCAGGCAGACCCTCGTTACGGACGCCGCGCGCGCTCTCGACTGCCCCGTCGCCTATGTGAACGCCGTGGGCGGAAACGACGAATTGATCTTCGACGGCAGGTCTCTGGTCAGCGATCCCGCGGGCCGCGTGACGGCGGGCATGGCGGCCTTTGCCGAGGACCTGGCGGTCGTGGATACGGGGCCACGCTCAGGGCCGGCTGTGCTGGCGCCATCCTTTGAGCAGGGTGACATGGCCGACATACTTTCCGCGCTGACTCTGGGGGTCAGGGACTACGCCCACAAGGTCGGGTTTCGGTCGGCGCTTGTCGCGCTCTCCGGCGGGATCGACTCCGCCGTCGTCGGCGCGATCGCATCGGCGGCACTCGGCCCGGAGAACGTGATCGGCGTTTCGCAGCCCTCTGAGATTTCCTCGCAGCATTCCAAGGACGACGCCAAGCGTCTCGCTGAAAACCTTGGGATTCGATTTGAGACGATTGGCATCAAGGAGGTCGTGGCGTCCTGCGAGGCGGCACTGGGCCCGATTTTCAAGGGCCGCCCGCGCGACGTCACCGAGGAGAACATTCAGGCGCGAGTGCGCGGCCTCCTGATGATGGCCCTTTCGAACAAGTTCGGCGCCCTGCTTCTGACGACGGGGAACAAGAGTGAGATGGCGGTCGGCTATTGCACGCTGTACGGCGACATGTGCGGGGGCCTGGCGGTCATCTCGGACGTGTTCAAGACGCAGGTCTACGCGCTCGCGAACTGGATCAACACGGACGCGCGGCGCTCGGGGCGGACTCCGCCCATCCCGCAGTCGACCATCGACAAGGTCCCCAGCGCAGAGCTTCGGCCGAACCAGACGGACCAGGACAGCCTGCCGCCGTATGACGTGCTCGACGCCGTGCTCAAGGAATACGTCGAGGAGGGCCTTTCGCGCCGCGACCTCGTGAACCAGGGGTTTTCCGAGGCGGTCGTGGCCGACGTCATACGGAAGGTCGACCTCAACGAGTATAAGCGCAAGCAGGCCGCGCCCGGGCTGAAGATCACTCCCCTCGCCTTCGGCGTCGGCCGCCGCATCCCAATTGTCCAGAAATACGTGAGCTGATGGAGTCCTCCGACGAACTGTTCGCGCGCGCGCTCAGGCGTATCCCCGGAGGGGTGAACTCTCCCGTGCGCGCCTTCCGGTCAGTCGGCGGTTCGCCCTTCTTCGTCAAGTCGGCGAAGGGGGCCACGCTTCTCACGGCAGACGGCCGCGAGCTGATCGACTTCGTGTGCACCTGGGGACCCGCGATCCACGGCCACAACCACCCGCGCATCAGAAAGGCGATTGCCGAGGCCCTTGAGCACGGGACAAGTTTCGGCACGCCCAATCCCTACGAGGTGCGGATGGCTGAGCTGATCCACGAAATGGTGCCCTCGGTCGAGAAGGTGCGGATGTGCAACAGCGGAACGGAGGCGACCATGTCGGCGGTTCGCCTCGCCCGCGGGTTCACGAAGCGGGACAAGATCATCAAGTTCTCGGGCTGCTACCACGGGCACTCGGACTCCCTCCTGATAAAGGCCGGCTCCGGCGCGCTTACTCATGGCCACCCGGACAGCGCAGGCATCCCGGCTGCGTTCGCGAGGGAGACGGTCGTCCTTCCCTTCAACGACCCAGCCGCGCTGGATGCCGCTTTCAAGGCAAATGCCGGCATGGTCGCCGCGGTCATAGTTGAACCCTATCCTGCGAATGTGGGCCTGATCCTTCCCGAGGCCGGTTTCCTCGGGCACCTGCGTGACGCGTGCAAGGCGAATGGCGCCCTCCTCATCTTCGATGAGGTCATGACCGGCTTCCGCGTGGCCCGCGGCGGCGTGCAGGAGGTCTGCGGGGTCGTCCCGGACCTCACTGCGCTCGGCAAGATCATCGGCGGGGGACTTCCCGTGGGGGCTTTTGGGGGGCGGGCCGAGATCATGGACCTCATCGCCCCTCTCGGGCCCGTTTACCAGGCCGGGACTCTGAGCGGCAATCCGCTCGCGATGGCCGCGGGCATCGCCGCGCTCGAGCTCCTCGATGAGTGCCGCCCCTATGCCGCACTCGACGCTCTCGGCCGAAAGATTCGCAACGCCCTTGCCGGCGCCTGCAATGCGAAGGGCATACCCGCCCAGGTTCCGCAAACCGGGTCGATGTTCAGCATTTTCTTCACGGGGACGCCGGTGCGGGACTACGCGGGCGCCCTCACCGGCGACGCAAAGGTGTTCGCGCGGTTTTTTCATGGCTGCCTCGACGCCGGGATATACCTGCCTCCGAGCGCATACGAGACCGCTTTCATCAGCACCGCGCACGAGGGCGCCGCCATCGACCGCGCGTGCGAGGTGATGGAGACGGTCATCAAAGAACTTTGAAGCCTCGCTAAAATGCCGGGAAATGCATAGGTTCGGAAACCTACTGATGGGCCGAACGCTCCTGACAATTTGCCTCCTTGCATTCGCCGTCCGCACGGCCGCCGCCCAGCCCGTCTCGGGGGAGGCGATGCCCCTCGCCGACATCAGGGCCGGTCAGCACGGCGAGGTCTGGACGGTTTTCCAGGGAACCAAGCCCGAGGCGTTTGCGGTCGAGGTGACGGGGGTCGTCCTGAATGCGCTTGGTCCCGGAAAGTCCATCATCCTGTGCAGGCTCACCGACCCGCGGGTCCAGGACATGGGCGCGGTGGCGGGGATGAGCGGCAGCCCGCTCTACATTGATGGCAAGTTTGCCGGTGCCCTCAGCTATCAGATGCAGCATTTCGAAACGGTCCGCTACGCCGGGTTCACGCCTGCGGCCGACATGGCCGAGGTCGGCGACCGCGTCATCCCGCCTGCCGCCGCACAATCCGCGGGCTCGGCGGACTTCCCGACTCCCGCCGCCGCAGCCGACTCCGGCTCGACGTTCAGGGCCATGATGCCTGTGTTTGCCCTTGGCGGCGTGTCTCCGAGGACCGCGTCGATCATGTCTCCGGAATTTGAGACCCTCGGCCTCGGCATCGTCGCCGTCGGCGGCAGCAGCCAGGGACAGCCCGCGGGCGCAGCACAGAACGTGGCAGCCCCGACCCTGCGGCCTGGCGACGCCGTCTCGGTGGCGCTGACGACGGGCGACATCACCCTCGCCGGCACGGGCACGGTTTCCCGGATCGACGGGAACCGGGTGACCGCCTTCGGGCATCCGATGCTTGGGCTTGGCGACGTCCAGCTCCCCATGTGCTCCGCCGATGTCGTGGCCATACTTCCGTCGACGAATGAGTCGTTCAAGATCGCGAACATTGGCCCGGTCATAGGCTGCATCACGCAGGACCGGCTTTCCGCCGTGTCGGGACTCCTGGGCGCGGGTCCCGAGATGACGGACGTCCAGGTGCTCACGGGCAGGGCGGGCTCGCAGCAGCGCACAATCCATTTCCAGGTCGTGCGCGACAAGCGCGTCGCTCCGATGATCATGGTCACCGGTGTCGTTGAGGGCGTTTTCGGCTCGAATGACAGCGAGTCCGCCGAGGGATTCCGGATCGTGAGCACCGTGAACTTTTCACCGACGCAGCAGATCTCAAGGGAGGCGGTCTACGCCGGTGAGCAGGGGTTCGTGGCCGGTCTGTACGAGTTCCTCGTGGGCCTTTCCGCCCAGCTGCAGAACCCATTCGAGAAGGCGCTGCCGACGACGGTCCAGTTCAGGATCGAGCCTCTCGACGATAACCCGGTCGTCACAGTGGAGCAGATACAGGTCTCGCGCACGATTGTCCGGGCAGGCGAGACGTTCCAGGTCACGCTGGGCTGGAGAAATTTCCAGGGCTCGGAGGAATCGAAGACCGTCGACATCCCGGTCGACCCGTCCTGGACCGGCAAGACGCTCGAGGTGATCGTCGCACCCGGGCGTGTGCTGGACGAGCTGACCGGCCACGGGCGCATGTTCCGGCCGGGACAGCTGCGCAGCTTTGACGCCTACCTCGACGCGATGAAGGTCAGCCGTCCCGAGGATGGCCTGTGCGTCGCAGTGGTGGAGAAGTCCGCGCTATTCTTCGACCAGGCGGTTTCCACGCCGGATGCCCCCGCCTCGATCGAACGGATCGCGGGCGACGCCGACTCGGCCCGCTACCAGAAGCGCGAGGCGCTCGTTCCTCTGTGGGAGACTCGGATACTCCAGGGCAAGGTCTCCTTCACGGACATCCACCGGACCGTGCGCGTAGTCGAATAATTTCCAACAACAGATCCATTCCATGCCCAAAGTTAACCCAGGCACCCGCGCAGCAGCATTCGCACTCTTTCTCGCGGCGGCGTGCAGCGTGGCGGCGGATCCTCTTTCCAAGAAGACGGATATCGACTTTTACAGCGACGTCCTCAGCCGAGAGCTGCACGGCCTGGCGACCCGTTCCGACGGCCGCCTCGTAGCCGGCCCGGAGCTGACGGACCTCGCTGGCCAGGCCCCAAGCGAGCTTCTTTGGTGCCTGGCGCCGGGAGTCGCCGGAAAGTGGCTGGTCGGAGGGGGACCGGGCGGCCGGATAATGGAGGTTCTGCCGGACTTCGCTGGCGGGACCTACACCTCAAAGGACCTCGCCAAGATACCCGACGTGCAGGTCTACGCAATAAAGGCACTTACTGACGGGTCCGTCCTCGCGGGGACTTCCCCCAACGGTGGCCTTTACCTCATCAGGGGCGGCAAGGTCGCAGCCCGAACCGGACTGCCGGTCGATTCGATTTTCGACATCGTCCTCGTGGACGAAGGCAAGTCCGCGCTCGTCGCCACGGGAAACCCGGGCCGCATCTACAAGGTCGAACTGGCCAAGTTTACGGCGGCGGGCGTTTCGGCCGACAGGATCTCCGACACTAAGGCGCTCGCCGGCCGGGGCGTCGCCCTATTTGGCGAGGTGAGCGACCGCAACCTGCGGCGCATTGCGAGGCTCAGCGACGGAAAGATTGCGGCGGGATCGGCCCCGAAGGGCAACATCTACCTTTTTGGACCCGATGGGGGCGCCCCCTACATCGCCGAGGAAAACCACGATGCCGAGGTCACCGACCTGCTCGCCGACCCCAAGGGCGGCTATTTCGCCACGATCGTGTTTTCGGGCGGCGAGATCCACCCCGTGCAGGCAAGCATCCAGCTCGTCGGCGCCGTAGAAGGAGCCATGCCCGTCGTCGGGGGGACGCCGAATCCGAACCCTGGCCCCACTCCCGCCCCGAACGGCTCCGCCCCAAGGGTGAAGGAGAACACGGTCGAGATCCTGAACGCGTCCGCCACCGTCGAGAAATTTCCGGGGCGAAGCACGCTCCAGCGGTTCTCTGCCGAAGGGTTTCCTGAGACGCTCTTGTCGCGCTCGGGTTTGGCCTACTACAGGATGGCCCGGATGGGCGATATTCTCGTGATATCGGGCGGCGAGCTGGGGGAGATGTCCGGGTTCGACCTCGCCAACCGGTATTCGCTCACGTTCGCCGGCAGCGCGTCCGCGCAGGTGAACGCGCTGGAGCCGGTGCCCGGCGCGGCGGGCAAGTTCTTCGCGATCCGCAACAATGTGCCCGGGTTCACGCTTGTTGATTTCAACGCCGCCTCGGCGCGGACTGCCGAGACCAAGCGCGTCGACCTTGGCGCCCCCGGGCGCCTCGGGGCCCTCAGGTTCAACCGAATGAGAGACGTTGATCCGGCGCGCATGACGATCTCGGTTCGCACCACCAACGGTTCCGGAGAAACGGATGGATGGAGCCCGTGGATTCCAATGGCCGACAAAGACGGTTGGAGGGCATCGCCTCCCACCGGACGCTACGCCGAGTTCAAGTTGACGCTGCCCGCGGCTTCCCCCCCCACCCTCGAGCTCGACCGGGCCGCCCTCTATTACCTCACGCAGAATCACCGTCCGCAGCTCCAGGACTTCAGGGTGCTGTCACCGAACTTCTCGATCGTCGTGCCGCCCGAGATGCCGGCCCCGGTTGTCACTACCGTCGGGCAGCTCATCCAGGCGAGCGAGCACGACACCGATCGCAAGAGATCAGGATTCCTTGGAAGTCAGGTCGTGTCGGCGCCCGGCGCGCGCGTCGTCTTCTGGATGATCAGCGCCCCGGACGGCGACAATCTCGTCTACACCTTCTCCATACGCCATGAAGGCGATCCCGTTTGGACCGACATAGCCGTGGACAGCACGGACTCGTATGTCCAATTCGACACCCTTCACCTGCAGGAAGGCACGTGGTTCACGCGGCTCGTGGCCAAGGAGACGACGCCGCGGCCCGAGGCGGAACGCCTTTCAGTGACATTCGAGACCGACGACATGGTGGTCGACCACAGTCCGCCGGTCATCGAGGAAGCGTCGGTCCGGCGCGACGGGGCCAAGCTGGTCGTGACCATCCGCGGCCGCGACGCGCTTTCGCTCCTCGACAGCGCCGAGTTCACCTTCAACAACGGGGCGCACCAGATCGTGGAACAGCCCGCCGACGGGATCCTGGACGGCCGGGAGGAAACCTTTGTCCTGGAGATTCCTCTCGCGCAGGTCTCGGGCGCGACCTCGGTCGAGGTGAGCCTGTATGATTCCGCTGGAAACGGCGCCACCCGCCGGCTGAGCCTCTGACGGCGGCCTCACGCCCTCGGGTGGGCCTTGTTGTAGACATCCTTCAATCGGGCGATGCTCACGTGCGTGTAGACCTGCGTCGTCACGAGCTGGGCGTGCCCAAGGAGCTCCTGCACAATCCTCAGGTCCGCACCGGCGTTCAGGAGATGGGTCGCGAACGAGTGGCGGAGCTTGTGGGGGGTTAGGTCCAGGGGAAGACCCGCAAGGGAAAGGTGCCGCTTCAGCATGAGCTGGACGGCCCGCACGGTCATCCGGCGCCCATCGTGATTGCAGAGCACCGGGTCCCTGGGACCCGATCCCGGCGCGAATTCATCCCTGAATCGCACAAGGACCGCGCAGCCAGTTCTGCCGATCGGGCAGATGCGCTGCTTGCTGCCCTTTCCTGTAACGCGCGCCGCACCCTCCGCGAGGTCGACGGAGCCGTGATCGAGGCCCACCAGCTCGCTGACGCGCAGGCCGGCACCGTAAAGAAGCTCCATCGCGAGCCGGTCGCGCCACGCCGTGAATGCGTCGCAGCCCCCGTTCTGCAGCAGGAGCTGGGGACTTGCCAGAAGGGCCCTGGCCTGGTCCTCGGTCAGGAACTGCGGAAGGCGCTTCTCGAGCTTGGGGAGCGGCGCCCCGGTGAAGGGATTCCGGACCAGGCGGCCTTCCTTCATCCAGAAACGGCACAGCGCCCGCAGACCCGAAACGTGGTTGTGGAGGGTTCGGCGCCCATATCGGCGCTGCGCCTCGATAACGAAGTCGCGAATCTCGCGGGGTCCGAGGCCGCCGATCCCCTTGGCCCAAAGCCCGGTTGAGGCCAGCCAACGATAGAAGTCCTCGAATGCCGCCCGGTAATTGCGAACCGTGTAGGCGGAGCACCGGCGCTCGCGTGCCAAGTGGTCGCCGAAGGGCGCCCACCAGCCCGCGACGACATCCTCAGGCAGTGGCTTGGGCTTTTTGGACGTGACCTTCGACATGGCGCAAGAGCCCGTCCGCGTGCATCCGCAGGGAGCCCTCGGGGTCCAGGTTCCTCGATTGCGCCGCGGCGGCGATTTCAAAGAGCATCGTCCCGAGCTTCTCGGAGTCGAGGCCGGCGGCGAGCCCCGCCACCCGCTCCGCATTGACGCCCGACTCGGCCACAAGGCCCTTCTTTCCCAGTTGCTTCCACGCCGACTCGGCGAACATGAGCGCAGGAAGCCGCGGCGGGAGCTCCTTAAAGGTCGCTTTTTGCGTCGCACCTCGCGCGCTCTTCTCGCCCGCCTTGATCTGCTCCCACTGTGTCAGGACCTGATCCGAGGTCTCGAGTTTCCCTTCGCCGAAGACATGGGGATGCCTGCGCACCAGCTTCTCGTTCACCTCGCGTGCGACGGCCTCGAGGTCGAACAGACCCGCCTCCTCGGCGAGCTGCGCGTGGAAAATAACCTGGATGAGGACATCGCCCAACTCCTCGCGCATGTGCGGCATGTCGAGCCGGTCAATCGTGTCCAGAAGCTCGCTGCATTCGTCAATGAGGCACCGGGCGAGGCTCTGATGGGTCTGCTCCTGGTCCCACGGGCACCCGCCAGGTCCTCGCAGGCGAGCGATGGTGCGACGCAGGTCCTCAATTGCGCTCATGGGGCGAAGGATGGCCCGCTTTGGAGGGCGGTGACAAGGATTCTGGTGGTTTTCAGGCGCCGGGTAGGATTTCGTTGGGGCTGTGGAGGACAAGCTGGAAGAGATCATGCAGTGGAAGCGCCGGGAAATCGCCCCGAAAATCCGGGACGTGCCCGAAAGCGAGCTCGCCCGAGCCCATGCACTGCTGCCGAAGCCGGCCCCCTTTGCCGCCGCACTCCGACGACCCGACGGCCGGCTAGCGGTCATCGCCGAGATAAAACGGCGCTCCCCTTCTGCGGGCGAGATTGCCGCAAATGCGTCCTCGGTCGACCAAGCCGTTATTTTCCAGGCTGCGGGAGCCGATGCGCTCTCGATCCTCACCGACAGCAAGTACTTCGGGGGTTCGCTTGATGACCTGCGCGGGGTCACGGCCCATCTGGGCGCCTCCGGAGGGCGCCTGCCGTGCCTGAGGAAGGACTTCATGGTGCATCCCATCCAGGTGCTGGAGGCGCGGGAGTCCGGCGCGAGTGCGATTCTGATCATTGTGAGGGCCTTGGACGACAGCGAGATCGAGATTCTGCATGGTGCCGCGAATGCGGCCGGTCTCGCCGCGCTGTTCGAGGTCCACACGGAGTCCGAGATCGAGCGCGCCGCGGCCCATGGTGCGGAGATCATCGGCGTCAACAACCGTGACCTGGCCGTATTCAGGACCGACCTCGCCCTGAGCGAGCGCTTGATTGGCAGGTTTCCGGCGGGGGCGATCGCCGTCAGCGAAAGTGGCATCTGCACCGCGGCCGACGCGGCTCGCGCGCGCCGAGCGGGAGCCCATGCCGTGCTCGTGGGGGAGGCCCTGATGCGCTCAGGCGACCCGGGGGCGCTCGTCGCCTCGTTTCGGGCCGCCTGAGGCGGCCATCATATGGCGCTCACACCCACCGAAACACGCGATCTGCTCGCGAGGCTCGGACACGCGCCCAAGCGGTTCCTCGGGCAGAATTTTCTCGTTGATGGAAACATCGTGCGCAAATCGCTTGAGCTCGCCTGCGTCGCGCCGGGTGACGCCGTGGTCGAGATCGGGCCGGGACTGGGCACGCTGACCGGAGCGCTCCTCGAGGCCGGCACCGAGGTCTGGGCGGTCGAGACAGACCGCACGCTGCACGCGTACCTTGAGTCGGGCCTGGCGGCAAAGTTCCCGGGCACCTTCCACCTTGCTGAGGGGGACGCGGTGGACATCCCGCTCGCCGGGATCCCGTCCGCTCGTGCCCCCGAATGCAAGGTTGTGGCCAACCTTCCCTACGCCATCTCGACCCCGTGGATGGACGCGGTCCTCTCGGGGCCCCTTCCCTCCCGGATGGTCTTGATGCTCCAGCGGGAGGCGGCTGACCGTTACACTGCAACGCCCGGCACGAGGAATTTCGGGGCGATCTCCATCTTCCTGCAGGCCGCCTTCGACACGGCTCCGGGACACAGGGTGAGCTCGTCCTGCTTTCACCCCAGGCCGGACGTCGATTCGGCCCTTCTTAACCTGGTCAGAAAGGCCGTCCCGTACGTTTTCTCTCAGCAACATAAGGCCCTCATAAGGCGGTGCTTTCAGCAGCGGCGAAAGCAGATCGGCGCCGTCATTAGGGATCTCATTCCCAACCAAGAGCGTGGTTGGCGGGAACTTCTTGGCTCGGAGGGCCTTCTATCTAGCGTGAGGGCCGAAGCCATACCTGTTCCCATCTGGATCAAGCTTGTCTCAATCCGACCAAGCGTGGCTTGAAAGGACGGGCCAGGTGAACCATCTTCCGGATCGAGAAAATGTTGAGAGTCATCCCCTTTATACTCCTAGCCGCTCTCACAGCGTCGGTCGAAGCGCAGGAATCGACTCCAAGGCTGTCCGGCACAGTGGACGGCAACATGTACACGTCACCCACGGGCTCGTTCAGAATGGAGATCCCGGTCCTTCCCGCCCTTGGCGGGGTTGTCCGCGACACAGAAAACGTGGTTACCTTCCGGGACGGCTACGGGCTCCAGATAAGCGTCGGGGCGTTTGTTCATGATGCCACCCAGCGCTGGGAGCTCTCGACACGTGGCATCAAAGATTACCTGGTATATTTTTTTGGAAGCTACGTTCTCCCCGACTTCAGGAAGTTCTGCTCCGGGACACGTATCGAAAGCGCGGGGTTTTCAGCCGACTTCGAGGACGGCGCCCTGTTCGCCTTCATATTGCTGCCCGGAGGTTCCATGTTTGAGAACAAGCCGGTGTTCGGGACGGAGCCCGCGACTCCTCCCGTCGCCAAACGGGGCAACGTCGTTTTTGTGAAGAACGGCTTCACGTTCGTAATCAGCTCGGAGCTTTCCGAGAGGATCACCGAGGGTTCCAAGTACAGGAACACCACCGCAGAGGAGGACCAGATCCTGCGCAACAGGTTGGTCGACGTCGTGAAGAAGATGCAGTTTGCGAAGCCTGCGCCGCCGAAGTGACGCGCCCAAAAGGCGCATCACCCCCTCAATCCAATGACCCCCGTTAACTTCATCGTTTTCCTTCTCATCGGTGCGGTAGCGGGCTGGATCGCCGGCATAATCTCCAAGGGGAGCGGCTTCGGCGTTGCCGGTAACATCATCGTCGGGGTCGTAGGCGCGTTCCTCGGCGGATTGTGCTTCGGCCTCCTCGGGATAGCGGCGTACAGCATCGTAGGGCGGCTCATTTTCGCGGTTTTGGGCGCCCTCCTGTTCATCTGGCTCCTCAGCTTCATCCGGAAGTGAGGCCGACCCCGCCGCCGAGCGGCGGGATCCGGCGTCCGCTTCTCACATGTGCGCTATGATCGCGTCACCGAATGCGGAACACTTGATTTCGGTCGCGCCCTCCATCTGGCGCGCAAAGTCGTAGGTGACCTTCTTCGCGCCAATAGCCCCGTTGAGGCCCTTGAGGATCAGGTCGGCCGCCTCGTTCCAGCCCATGTAGCGAAGCATCATCTCGCCGGAGAGCACCACGGATCCCGGGTTGACCACGTCCTTGTTGGCGTACTTGGGGGCGGTCCCGTGTGTCGCCTCAAAAATCGCGTGCCCGGTTATATAGTTGAGGTTGCCGCCGGGGGCGATCCCCATGCCGCCCACCTGCGCGGCCAGGGCGTCCGAAAGGTAGTCGCCGTTCAGGTTGAGGGTGGCGATCACGTCAAAGTCCGTGGGACGGGTGAGGACCTGCTGGAGAGTGATATCCGCGATCGAATCCTTGATGACGATGCCGGCGCCCGGCTTTCCCTCGGGAATCTTGCACCACGGGCCGCCATCGATCTCGACCGCGCCGTAGAATTCCTTCGCGGCCTTGTAGCCCCAATCGCGGAACGCGCCCTCGGTGAACTTCATGATGTTCCCCTTGTGGACCAGCGTGACACTCTTGCGGTTGTTCTTCACAGCGTAGGCGATCGCGCTGTGGATCAGCCTCACGCTGCCGGAATAGCTCACAGGCTTGATGCCAATGCCCACCTGCACGTCGCAGGGGAAACCCTTGGCGCCGACCGACGCCCAGAATTCCTCGGCCTTTGCCTTCGTCCCGAAGCGGATTTTCTCAAAGGACTTCGGGAATTCCTTGGAGATGAAATCCAGGACCTTCTGCGCCTCGGGCGTGCCCGAGGCGAATTCGACGCCCGCGTATATGTCCTCGGTGTTCTCGCGGAAGATGATCATGTTGACCAGCTCCGGGCGCTTCACGGGCGACGGGACGCCGGTGAACCACTGGACCGGTCTCAGGCAGACGTAGAGATCCAGCATCTGGCGCAGGGCGACATTGAGCGAGCGTATGCCGCCGCCGACCGGCGTCGTCAGGGGGCCCTTGATCCCCACGATGTATTCCCTGAACGCGGCGACCGTTTCATCCGGGAGCCAGTTGTTGAACCTCTTGAAGCTCTCCTCGCCCGCGAAAACCTCGAACCAGGCGATCTTTTTCTTGCCGCCATAGGCCTTCTCGACGGAGGCATCGAGGACGCGCACGGACGAGGCCCAGATGTCGGGACCGGTGCCGTCGCCCCGTATGAAGGGGATGACCGGGTTGTCGGGGACGTTCAGTCGGCCGGCAGTGATGGAGATCGTGCCGCCCGCGGGCGGTGTTATGTCTTTGTAAGCCATGATGGGAGTGTGGGCGGTTTATTTCGCGGGCCTCAAGCCTTGAGGCTCTTGCAGAAGTTCGCGAGCCTATCGATTCCCTTGACGATGATCTCGTCGCTCGTGGCGTAGCTCATGCGGAGGTACCCCTCTGCGCCGAAGCCCAGCCCGGGAACCGCCGCGACCTTTTCGGAGTCGAGCAGCCGCTCGCAAAATCCGACCGAGCCGATCCCGAAGCTCGAGACGTTGGGGAACAGGTAGAACGCGCCCTGGGCGAGGACGCATGACACCCCGGGAATTCCCGAAAGACCCCGGTGCAGCAGTCGGCGGCGCCTGTCGAATGCGGCGAGCATCATTTCCAGGGAGGCCCTTGTCTTCTCCTTCTGCGTCAGGGCGGCAAGCGCGCCGTACTGGGCGAAGCTGGTGGCATTTGACGCCATCTGGCCCTGGATGTCGGCTGCGGCCTTTGCTATGGGCGCCGGAGCGACCATCATCCCCAGCCGCCATCCGGTCATCGAATAGGTTTTTGAGAACCCAGAGACGACGATCGTTCTGGCCTCGGCCTCCGTGCCCAAGGTCGCGAGGCAGGTGGCTGCGGCCCCGTCGTAGACGAGTTTCTCGTACATTTCGTCCGACAGGACGTAGAGATTGTGGCGGATAGCCACCTCCATGATCGCCTCAAGCTCGGAGCGCGAGTAGACGACGCCGGTCGGATTGCAGGGGGAGTTGAGGATCAGGAGCCGCGTGCGGCCGGTTATGGCCGCCTCGACCTGCGCTGGCGTGATCTTAAAGCCGGTCTTGTCCGTGGCGAGGACCGGCTTGGGAACCGCACCCGCCAGCTTTGCCATCTCGGGATAGCTTACCCAATAGGGTGCCGGGATGATGACCTCGTCGCCCGGCGAACAGGTGGCCATGACGGCCAAGTAGCACGAGTACTTGCCGCCCGGGCTGACGACCACCTGGCCCGGAGCGACCTTGAGCCCGTAGTTGGCTGCATACGACTCGGCTATCGCCTTTCGCAAGTCCTCGATGCCGGCGGTGGCGACATACTTGGTCTTGCCTGATTGAAGCGCGGCGATGCAGGCGTCCTTGATGTGCTGGGGCGTGTCGAAGTCCGGCTCGCCGGCAGCGAAGCTGCAGACGTCAGCGCCCGCGGCCAGCATGGCCTTGGCCTTGGCGTCGACGGCAAGCGTCGGGGACGGGGCGATGTTGCGGGCCCAGGTCGAAAGGGGCTGTGGAGGGGAGGATGACATCGTGAGCGAAGAGCCCATTAAAAAAACGCGTTGGCATCGAACGCAAGATGGGAGCTTCCCAATCTTAGCAGCCAGCCATCCCGCGCGGTGCGGTCAGCGGGATTTCGACTTTTTGGCCGGCAGAGCCTCGAGGGCGAACCGGAGAAGCTCCCCTACGCTTGCGTCCTTCTTTTTCGCAAAGCGCCGGAGCATGGCGCGCTGATTCGAACCCAGCCTCACCGAAACCTGGCGGTGGGGATCGCGCGCAGGCTTGCAGCCCTCGAAGTCAAACTTGTCGATCGCCAGGCGAACGACCTCGCTCGCGGTCTTGAGGCCGTACTTGCGCCTGTGGCCCTCGATCTTTGCGATCAGGGAGATCGGCAAATCGAACGTTAGCGGAGCCGAAGCTGAGCGTGTGGCCATGGCATTATTGGAACCGGAGCGGGCCATGAGCAGGCACACGAGAAGGCCCCGCCGCAACGAAATTCTTAAAATTCCGTCACTGCGGTATACGCAGGAGCTTACCGGCCGGAGGAGGCGCCAGCGGAGTCCCTAACCGGTCCGGATCGAAGGCAGACGAGGCTATGGGAATGCCCACGGCGACTGCTGTGAGGGAGAGGCGGGTCTTGTCGCGAGTGGCCTCGTTGCGGACGTCCACGTCCTTTGGTATCCACCGGTCGCCTACCTTTCTTAGCTCCAATAGCGAAAGGGTCTTAGAAGGGCTTCCGTCCTTCGCGGCGATCTCGGACTGGACCAGTGCATCGTACTGGGTGTCCAAGTACGCCCGCACCGACTTGACCGTGGGATTGCGGGCGGAAAAGTCCGCGGACGGCGTGAAGACGTAGCTGTAGGCCGGCCGGCCGCGGATTCGCTCAATGCTAATGAGCTCCGCGTCAAGCCAGTAGAGGTAGGGCATTGGCAGGATGTCGAACGGGGCCATCTCGACGCCCGGGACGAGCGGCGCCAGGGCTGCGTCGGAACTCGACGCGCCGGGGGCGCCCGCATCAGACGTCCACACCCCGCCGTCGGCACCGCCCTGGACCAGAAACCGGTGGGTGAACCCGCCCTTGCCGATGTCGAGCTCGAGCCGGGTTACCGGGCCCCGCTCGTTCCTTGCGCCCCAGAACCGCCCGTGAAAGGCGTGCTCGGCCCCCCGACGGGGCATCTCGCGGAGGTCAAACTCGGCATAGATGGGCTCGGTCCAAATCGACTGCTTGAAATGGTCAAGGAGCAGGCCTGCCGTGGAAGCGTCCGGCAGGTCGGCAGCCCGCGCGGGAATCCCCTGGCCCGCAAGGCAGGCAACAAGAAGGGTGGCGAGCGCGGCCGCGCGCGAAGAGCGCGCCGGGCCCAATCGCGACGACGGCTCGGCCGAGCTCTTCAAGAGCCGATCAGGGCTTCGCCGCCGGGGCCGAAGTCGGGGGGACATTGACCGGCACCGTTACGGCTGTCGGGCCCTTCGACGCCGTCGCCGAGATGGGGACCGAGATCGTCGGCAGCCCGGCGCCCGAAGCGGCATGATGCTTTCCCTCGTAAATCCGACCCAGATAAAGCGCGAAGCTCAACACGAAGAACACGATAGAGGCGTTGATGGTCGCCTTGCTGAGCACGTTGCCGGTGTCGGCGCCGAAGGTCGCCTCGGCCATCCCGCCGCCCATGGCGGCGCCCATCCCGCCGTCCGACTTCGCCTTCTGCAAGAGCACAAGCAGGATAAGGAGGAACGAGGTGAGTATGAGGATAAAAGTGACTATGCCGAGGAGGATGCTCATGATCTGGGAAGGGTCAGCCAAGCAGAACGGCCCGGGGAATGTCAACGCCCGGTCGAACGGCCCTGCCGGGCGTCAAAGGGGGTCCGCCCGCTCCACCCCGAGCCTTTCGAGGAGTCTCTGGAGGTCCTCATTGCCCCTGTATTCGATGACGATCCGGCCCTTTTTCGGCGTATGAATGACGGCCACCCTCGCGCCGAGGTGCGAGGTGAGCCTCTTCTCGATGCTGTCGAGCGCCGCGGCGTCCCGGGTGGCCAGGGCGCGCCGGCGCCCGGGCGATTTGGATCCGCCCTGCGCCTTGGTGGACTTTCCGAGTTTCTCCGTGTGCCTCACGCTGAGGCCCTCCTCGATTACCCTGCGGGCGAGCACCGCGCGCGTCGCCTCATCCTCGACCCCAAGGAGGACCTTTGCGTGGCCCACGCTCAGGATGTCCTTCGCGATGTAGCCCTGAATCTCGGCGTCGAGCGAAAGCAGGCGAAGCGCGTTGGCGACGGAGGCACGGCTCTTGCCCACCCGTTCCGCCGCCGTCTCCTGCGTCAGGTCGAAGTCCCTGACGAGGCTCGCAAACCCAAGCGCCTCCTCGATGGCGTTCAGCCCCTCTCTCTGGAGGTTCTCGATGAGCCCGATCGAGGCCGCCGACGCGTCACTCGCCTCCACGACCCGGGCCGGGATCGACCTGATCTTGAGCTGCTGAAAGGCGCGCCAGCGCCTCTCGCCCGCTATCAACTGAAATTTATCTCCGTGACGCCGGACCACGATTGGTTGCAGGAGGCCCTCGCTGCGGATACTCTCCGCAAGCTCCGCAAGCTGCTCGGGGGCTATCTCGCGTCTTGCCTGATAGGGGCTCGGCTCGACCAGGTGGACCTGGATCTCAAGGTATCCCGGTGCATGGGGAACATGGGCGGCCGGGGGCACAAACGGCGGCTTGGCCGCGGATATCAGGCCGCCGAGTCCGCGGCCCAGTCTGGATTTTTGTGGGGATGCCATGTTGGTAAATCTTGTGGGGAGCGGTCTATTTCCCGCCCGGGACGAACAGCACCTGCCCTGCCTGTATCTTGGAGGGATCCATGAGCTTGTTGGCGTCGATGATGTCCTGTGACTTGGCTCCCGTCTTCTTGGCGATGAGGCCGATCGAATCGCCCTTCTGGACGGTGTAGCTCACGCCCTGCTTGGGGTACGCGTCACTGAATGCAGCCTTCGCGGCCGTGACCTGCGGCTGTGCGGCGAGCCGGGCGGGAGCCGGCGCACCCTGCTTGGCAATGGCGTCAAGGGCGGCGTTGGTTTGCTTCGCCAGGTTTTCCATCTGGGTCGCCACCTGCTGGAGAATCTCGGAACGCGAGGCGGCGACAGCGGCCGTCACCGACGCGTTGATATCCGCCACCGCGCCGTTCAGCTGGGCCGTCGTCACGGCATCCTTGCCGCCCTGCGCCGCGGCGATCTTCGCCCGGAGCTCGATGTTCTCGTGTTCAAGCTGCTCGACGCGGAGCGAGATTTCGTTGAGGCGTTGGGTAAGGTCGCGCACATCCTCCCGCAGGTCGGCGACCTGGGCCTGGGCCGAAGCCCGCGGCGTCGCCGCGGACGCCGCAAGGGCGGCGCATGCGAACATCAGACGGCTAAGGGCGGACCTGCCAGGCATCGTGCGCGGATCTTGCCCGAAGCCCCGGTTAAAACAAGCGGCATGTGTCGGCCGCGCTCAGCGCCCGAAGGGCTTGGGGGATACGAGCGCGGGCATGGGCCGGGAGGCAATCAGCGTGCCGGCAGGAACGGGGAAACCGCGCAGGAATTCCGGGGCCGCAAGCATCCGGCCCCCGGGACGCTGAAGCCTGCGCAGGCGAAGGACGCCAGAACCCGAGGCGACAAGCAGGCCATCGCTATCGGAGCCGTTGACCGTCCCGGGAATGCCCGGGGACGAGCCCTCCAGGGAATCGGCGAGGCCGAGCTTGATCGAATCTCCCGCAATATCGATCGACACCGACGGCCACGGGTGGAGGCCGTTTATCCGCGCCGCGAGAACGGGCGCCGGGGCTGAGAAGTCCAGGACGCCGTCGGCCTTGACCAGGCGCCGGCAATAGGTCGCCTGGGCGTGCTCCTGGGTGCGAAAGGCAAGCTCCCCTCGCCCAAGCAGGGGGAGGCTCCTTGCGATGAGAGGAACCGAGGCGCGCGCCAGCCTGGCCTCGACATCGGCCGCGGTGTCGAGCGGCGAGACCTCGACGCGCTCGTCGCCGGCAGCGGGACCTGCGTCCAGCTCGCGCACGATGCGCATGAGGGTCATGCCCGTCTGCCTTTCGCCGGCGGCCACCGCCGTTTGTATTGGCGATGCGCCGCGGTACTTCGGAAGCAGCGAAGCGTGCAGGTTGAGCGTCCCCAAGCGCGGGACGGAAATGAATTCCTCCTTGAGGATGTGGCCGTAGGCGACGATCAGAGTCACGTCGGGACGAAGGTCGCGGAGCGATCCCAGCGCGGTCGCATCGAGTTTCTCAGGCTGGTGGATCTGGATAGGACGGACGGACGCCCAAGCCTTCACGGCATTTGGGTTGACGGATTGGCCCCGACCGGACGGGCGGTCGGGCCCCGTAAAGAGTCCCACCAGGTTCCCCACCGCCGCACCCTCGCCCGCCAGCCAGTCCAGGAGCGGAAGTGCCACCGGATCCGAGCCCATGAAGACAAGGCGGAGCGGTTCTGCCATGGTCACTGCTTCCAGCCGCTGCGGTCGACCGCGGCGCCGCGGGCCTTGCCGACGAGCTCAAACTCGACCGGGCAGCCGTTGAGCTCGAACTCCTTCACGAGCCCCGCCTCGAGGTAGCGCCGGTAGCTTTCCTTCAGGGCCTCCTCCTGGTTGCAGAAAATCTTGATCCGGAACGGGCGGTTTCCCGTCTGGGTCGCATAGTAGATCTTGAACCGCCGGTTGCCTATAGAAGGTGGCGGCGTGCGCTGGGTCAGGAACGAGAGGGTGTCGTTGAGCCGGGCGGTCGGTAGCTTCTTGTCCAGCGTCCGGTGAAGTTGGACGGCGGCGTTCAACATGCGTGAAACCTCGAATCCGCTCATGGCGGACACGAAGATGACCGGGGCGCCGGGCGTGAAGAAGAGACGGTTGAAAAGCTCCTTCTCGTACTTCTCGCGGTAGTCGCGCTCGCTCTTGGAGCCCTGGATTCCGCCCTCCCTCCTGAACACCTCGTGCACGAGATCCCACTTGTTGACGATGATCGCGATCGGCTTGCGCTCCTTGACGGCCTCGCCCGCGATCGCCTTGTCCTGCTGGGTAACGCCGTCCAGCGCGTCGAGCACAAGGAACACGACGTCCGACTTCTGCATGGCGTCAAGCGACCTTAGGCGGGCGAAGTATTCAACGGAGGAAGCGAGCTTCGTGGCCGCCTTGATCCCGGCGGTGTCGATGAGCCTGAAGGGGTGCATCTTCTTGTCGCGCCCCCTGAATTCGAAAGGGAGTTCGACCGAGTCGCGCGTCGTACCGGCTACGTCGTTCACTATCAGTCGCTCGCTCTTCAGGAGCCGGTTCGCGAGCGAAGACTTCCCAACATTCGGCCGGCCGATGAAACTGATGCAGATGGGGCCCGGCGGACGCTTGTGCGCAGCCTTCTCCTCGTCAGAGCGCTCCGCGGGTTTCGCGGGCGCGTTCCCGATCCTCGCGAGGATGGCCTCCCGGAGCTCGCTCTCGCCGCGGCCGTGCTCCGCCGAGACAAAGATCGGCTCGCCGAGGCCGAGGCGCGCAACGCCCTCGTGGTCCGCCTTCTCGTCGCCGAAGTCGGCCTTGTTGACAACAAGGATGACCGGCTTTCTGCCGTTCCTGAGGCGCTTGGCGATCCGGTCGTCGAGCGCGGTCACCTCGTCGAGCCCGTCGATGATGAAGAGGATGAGGGCGGCCGTATCGATCGCGAATCCAACCTGCTTCTCGGACGCCCTGATGATCTCTGCGGACGAGGTCTCGCCCTCCTTCAGGCCGAGTCCCCCCGTGTCCATGAGCGTGTAGCCGTCATCAACCTCGGCCGAGATGACGTCGCGCGTCACGCCCGGCTGGTCGTGGACGATCGAGATCCTCTTCTTGGCGAGGCGATTGAATAGCCGGCTCTTGCCGACATTCGGCCGGCCTACGATGACGACGGAGCGGAACATGGTGTCGCGGTGTTCACGAACCGTTCGATCCGGTCGCAGGCCTCCACAAGTTGGTCGAATCCAGTGGCGAAGCTCGCGCGGACAAACCCGCGGCCATTCTCGCCGAAGGCGGTGCCGGGGACGACGGCCACGCTCTGGGAATTGAGGAGACCATAGGCAAAGTCGCGGTCCGCAAGGCCCGTCGCGGCCACGCTTGGAAAGACATAGAACGCGCCTCCGGGCGGTCGGCACGAAAGGCCCGCGGCGTTCAGGCGGCCGACGACCATGTCGCGCCGGCGGTGATACTGCTCGCGCATGGACTTCACGCCGTCCTCGCCGCGCAACAGGGCCTCGATCGCCGCCTCCTGGGACAGGATCGGGGCGCAGAGCATTGAATACTGGTGGATCTTCATCATCGCGTCGATGAGCTCGGCCGGCCCGCAGGCATAGCCCACGCGGAATCCGGTCATCGCGAAGGCCTTCGAGAACCCGTGCAGGAATATTGTCCGCTCCTTCATGCCCGGGAATACCGCGATGCTCGTGTGGGGGCCGTCATAGACGAGCTCGGAGTAGATTTCATCGGAGAGGACGATCAGGTCCTTCTCAACCGCGAAGCGCGCAATCTTTTCCAGGCGCGCGCGGTCGCACGTGCCGCCCGTGGGATTGCACGGCAGGTTGACCATGAGGACCTTGCAGCCCGGCTGCCACGCCTTCTCGATGTCCTCCGCGTTGAGGGCGAAGCCGTCGTCGGCGCGGGTCGGGACGGGGATTGCGATCCCGTGAGCCAACGCGACGCTCGGGTTGTAGGAAACGTAGCAGGGCTGGTGATACAGGACCTTGTCTCCCGGGTTGATGAAGGCCCGGAGGGCCAAGTCTATCGCCTCGGACACGCCCACGGTGACGAGCACCTCGTCGTCGGGTCGATAGGCGAGCGAGTAATGCGCTTCCGCGTAGGTCGAGATCGCTTTGCGAAGCTCGAGGAGCCCCATGTTGGACGTGTAGTGCGTCTTGCCCTTCTCCAGGGCGTAGATCGCGGCCTCGCGGATGTGCCAGGGCGTGTCGAAGTCGGGCTCGCCTATGCCGAGCGAGATGACGTCCTTCATCTTGGAGACGATTTCGAAGAAGTCGCGGATGCCCGACTTGGGCAGGCCGGCGACGTGGCGTGCGACGAAGCGCTTCATGGCGACACTTTCAGCCTGTCCGCCTCGCTGGCGGAGGCGTCAATAAGGAAGGAGCCCTCCTTGTAGGAGCGGAGCATGAAGTGCGTGCTGGTGGAGAGCACGCCCTCGAGCGTCGAAAGCTTCTCGGAGACAAACCCGGCAACCTTCTGGAGGCTAGGGCCGTTGACGAAGATGAGAAGGTCGTAGGACCCCGACATGAGGTAGCAGGACTCGACCTCGTCAAATCGGCTCAGACGCTCCGCCAGCCGGTTGAATCCCCCGCCCCTTTCCGGGGTCATCTTGACCTCGATCACGGCGCGCACGGCGGCCGCCGACTCCCGTGAAAGATCGAGCACCGGGCGCCAGCCAAGGAACACCTTGTCCCTCTTCAGCTGCTCAAGGTGCCTGCTGACCTCGGCTTCCGGGATGCCTGCAACCTGCGCCATCTGCGCCGTTGTGAGGTGACCGCCTTCGATTAAGAGCTTGAGGACTGGGTTCATAAGGGAGGCCATCGTCGCATGAGCCGGGCCCTGTTAGCCATCCCAAAAGCGATCCCGGGGGTTGCGTCCGGGTGCCACTTCATGCATCCGGTGGGTTCCTATGTTTGAATCCCTGACCGACAAGCTGTCCTCCGCGCTGCGCAACCTTCGCGGCGTCGGCAAGCTTTCCGAGGAGAACATGGCCACCGCCCTGGCCGAGGTGCGCGCCGCGCTCCTCTCGGCGGACGTCCATTTCAAGGTCGCCCGGGAATTCGTGGAGCGCGTCCAGGCCCAGTGCGCCGGCCAGGAGGTCCTGAAGGGCGTAACCCCCGGCCAGCAGGTGGTCAAAATAATCCACGATGAGCTCGTGCGCCTCCTCGGCGAGGGATCGACCGCGCTCTCCGATGCCCGGCCATTGAGGGCGATGATGGTCGGCCTCCACGGCTCGGGAAAGACCACCTCCACCGCGAAGCTCGGCAGGCTGCTCAAGAAACGAGGCTACAAGCCGTTCGTGGTCGCCTGCGATGTGCAGCGGCCGGCGGCCATTGACCAGCTTGAAATACTCGCACGGCAGGAAGAGATTGGATTTTACTGCGACCGAGAGTCGAAAGACGTCCCTGCGATCGGAAAGGCCGGACTCGCGGCCGCAACGGCTGCGGGCGCCGACGCCATCCTGTTCGACACCGCCGGGCGCCTGCAGATAGACGAGGGCCTCATTGAAGAGGTGAGGCGACTGCGGGCCACGGTAGATCCTGACGAGGTGCTCCTCGTCGCGGACGGCGCGCTCGGCCAGGAGGCAGTCAATGTCGCAAGGGTCTTCCACGAGGCCCTTCAGCTGACGGGACTCGTCCTGACGAAACTCGACGGCGATGCCCGCGGCGGCGCAGCGCTGTCGATCAAGGCGATCACGGGAATACCCATCAAGTTTGTCGGAACCGGGGAGAAGACCGATGACTTCGAGACCTTTTATCCCGAAAGGCTCGCGTCGCGCATCCTAGGGATGGGCGACGTCGTCTCGCTCGTCGAGAAGGCGAAGGAGTCAATCGACGAGAACGAGGCGGAGCGGATGGCGGAGAAGATGCGGAAGGCCGATTTTAACCTGGAGGACTTCCTTTCCCAACTGCAGGCCGTGAAGAAGATGGGCTCGATGCAAAGCATCGTCGGGATGATACCCGGCATGAGTGGCGTCCAGCTCGGCGACGATTCAGAACGCCAAATGGTGCGAACCGAGTCGATCATCAAGTCGATGACCCTGCAGGAGCGCCGTAAGCCGGACATCCTAAACGGAAGCCGGAGGCAGAGGATTGCTAAGGGCGCCGGCGTCAAGATCGCCGACGTGAACCAGCTCCTTAAGCAGTTTCAGCAGATGCAGAAGATGATGCGTATGATGAAGGGTGGAAACCAGAAGAAGCTCATGCGCAAGATGGAGGCGATGAAGGGAAAGGGCG
>CAAGKR010124004.1_pt1 | contig 36977 bp, 36 predicted proteins | sample 2556971 | NCBI WGS metagenome assembly CAAGKR01 (sample SAMEA5207829, study PRJEB30636) | soil metagenome | biome: forest; feature: boreal; material: soil | place: USA | collected 2011-09 | depth 1 m | reverse complement strand
CGGACTGTCGTCCATGAACGGCCTGTCGTCCATCAACGGCCTGATGACCACCTCGGCTGGCCGCCGGACGACTTCCTACCTCGTCAAGTGCGCCCTCGCCGCCGGCGACTCGCTCGTCAAGCAGGACCAGAATGGCAACACCTACACCTACCCGGGCTCGATCGGCCTCTGCCCGGGCTGGAAGAACGGCTCCGTCGATGGCAACGCGGCCTGCCTGGAGGGCGTCTCGGCCTGCATGATGGCGCATCTGAACACCGCGGGCGTCCACGTCCCCCTCTGGCTCGACTCGCCCAACCCGGCCGTCGGCTGGGGCGTGGATTTGACCAACTTCCCGCTGCAGGAAGGGACGTTCTTCGGCAACATCATCGACACCGGCTCTCTGGCCAGCACCGGCAAATCGGGCCTCAACGGCCCCGCCGCCTACTACTGTGACGGCGCGAGCTTCAACTCGGGTAGCAATGGTGTCGTCGCCGGCCGTCTCGGCGCGAATCAAGTGGGCGCGCCTTACACGAACCCCTTCGGCTCAGGCACGCTCTGCCAGAACGTGGCCACCAGCGACGGCTACTACAGCAACGGCGGCTCGACGCCGGACGGTTACTCAAAAATCGGCAACAAATACATCTGGACCAACTCGCTCACCGTGTGGCGCAATCCCAACTACACGCCGGTCTTCGACGCGGGCTACGTCTACCGCCTGCAGCCCTACATGCCGACCTACTACGGGACCGCCAGCATCGCCATCGACACGGTTGGCGCCCACACCGCCAATGGCACCGTCGTGCAGCAGTACACCACCAATGGCACCACCGCCCAGCAGTTCCTGCTCCTCGCGAGCGGCTCCAGCTGGAAGATCGCGATGGTGAACAACAACAACAAGTGCGTCGATTTGGCCGGGGGCGCCACCGCCAACGGAACGGGTCTGGTCATCAACGACTGCAGCAACAGCAACACTCAGAAGTGGAACATCACGCCGGACTCGCAGACGGGCTCCTTCTACTTCCAGAACGCCCAGGCCGGCCGGTGCATCGACGAGAACGGCTGGAGCGTGGCGAGCGGCCTCCCGATGGACATCTGGGACTGCAGCAGCCAGGGAAACCAGAAGTTCTTCGTCCAGGCGTATCCGACCAACTAACCAACGCGCAGGCAACCACCTAAGCTAGGCAAACTTAACGGCCGGTCCGCCTCGTGCGGACCGGCCGTTTCCTTTTGTGTCGGCACGATTGGCGCCCCCCACCGCGATGGGCCCGGCCGGACCGGGGCCCCCACGTGCGTCTTCGCGAGCGGGGTTGAAGCGCCCTCCCGTCGCCGAGATCTAGATAGCCGCGTAAGCGCGCGCCGCGGGGACGGACACGAGATCTCCGCCCGGCAACACGAGCGCGGTCAGCTCGCGGCCATAGACGCAGCCGCTGTCGAGACCGGTGGCGAACGGGTGCCGTTGCAGACCTCTCACGGCGTCATGTCCGAAGACGACGTGCTCGGGACCGGGCCAGAGCGCGGCCCACGGCGTTCCTTCGACCTTCTTCGAGGGCCGGCCGTCTGCCGTGATGCTCCGCAGGTTGAGCAGGTGCTCCCGTTCTTGCCGCTCCATCGCGACACCAGGGATGAGACCGCCGTGAACGACAACGTGGGTCTGAACCGTCTCGGTCGCAGTCCGGTCGAGGCGCAACCACAGGGGGAGCGCTTCCAACCAGGCAATGTCGGCCCCGCCCAGAGTCTCGGCGATGGCGAGGTGCTTGGCCCTCACGTCGCTCTCTCCGCGGCGCGCCCTCAGCACGTGCGCGTCATGATTGCCCAGCACGGCGTCGGCGCGCGATTCGCGTGCCCACTGCACGACTCCAGCGGAGTCTGGACCTTTCGCGACCAGATCCCCGACCAGCACGACCCGGTCGTCCGGCGCCCGACCGCAGCGCCCGAGCAGCGCGAGCAGCTCGTCGAGGCAACCGTGGACGTCGCCGATGATCAGCGTGCGCATGTCAGGTATTTGCCACGCCGAGACGGACTTGGCGACCAGATGCGTCGCCGGCGGCACCGACGATCGCGAGAGGGACTACGCGCCTCCCCGGGCACCAAGGTCAGTCGGCGATCGAGATCTTGTTCATTTTGATCGGTGTCTTCGGGCGATCGTTCGCCGCGCGCGGCGCCTTCGAGATCTGGTCGACGACGTCGAGTCCTTCGATCACCTTGCCGAAGACTGGATGTTTCGATGCTCCCGGAGTGAACCAGTCCAGATACGGGTTGTCGACGACATTGATGAAGAACTGGCAGCTCCCACTCTGCGAGCCCTTGTTCGCCATCGACAGCGTGCCGCGCGCGTTCGAAATCTTGGCGCCTTCGGGGTGCTCGTCGGGGATCGTTCCGTGCGGCGAGTCACCGGTGCCGGCGCGCGGGCTCGACGGGTCCTTGCTGTGGGGGCAGCCGAACTGCACCATGAACTTGTCGATCACCCGGTGGAAATGTTGGCCGTCGTAAAAGCCGCTCTTGGCGAGCTTGACGAAATTGCCGGTAGTGATGGGCATCTTGTCGGCGAAAAGCTCGACTTTGACGTCGCCCAGGGAGGTGCTCAGCGTCGCGATGGGGTTGGCCATGGCGCGAGAGTTTAACGCAATTCGAGAGTCGCTACGACGGAATCGAGCGTGTCGAACGGCAGCGCCTTGAGGCAGAGCTGGTGCAGCGGGCTGCCGCGGACGGCGAACACCCGATCGCAGGTCTCGGCGGCCGGCAGATCGAGGCGCCCGTCGCCGATGTAGACGGTCTCCTGCCCGGAATGCTGCGCGCGAAGCCCGGCCACGACGTGGCTTTTGAAGTCCTCGCCGGGCGACAAGCGCAGCTCCGGCGGCAACGCCACCGCCCAGCGCCCGCCGACGAAGGTGCCGGCGAAAGCGGTGATTGGGATCCCCGCGGGCAGCAAGGCCTCGATGTAGAACGTGAGGCCGTGGCTGACCACCGAGAACGGCCAGCCCCGCCCGCGACAGAGCTCGACCAGCGCGGGAAGCCCGGGACGCAGGCGCACCGCCGCGCGCGCTTCGGCGAGCAAGGCCTCGGGCGGTAGCGAGATGTCGGCGTATCCGCGGGCCATCATCTCGAGCGGCGTCGAGGCGTGGGGCAGGATGTCGTGCCGCCAGTCGTAGGGCAGATGCCGGTCCCAAAAGAGATTCGTGACGTCCTCCATCGTCAACGTCCCGTCGAAATCGGAAACGACGATCATGTCCCCGGCCGCGGGCTGAACGTCGCCATCACCGGCGCGTGATCGCTGGTCCCGACCTCGCGCAACGAGACGCAGCTTTCGGCCGCGGCCGCCAGGCCGCCGCTCGCCAGCAGGTAGTCGATGCGCCAGCCGATGTTGCGCTGGCGAAGGTTGCGCCAGGGCGCCCACCAGGTGAAGAGCGCGTCATTGTGGGGATCGCGCTCGCGCGCCACGTCGTGAAGATCGCCGTCGGCGAGGATCCGCTCGAACAGCGCGCGCTCGTCGGAACGCTGACCGACCAGGCGGACATCGCGTTCCTTGGGGTGTACGTCCAGGTCCGTTCGCGCGATGTTGATGTCGCCGCACAGAACGACGGGCGTGCCCGTCGCGCGCTGCGCGGTCGCATACGCCGCCAGCGCCTCCAAAAAACGAATCTTGGCCGCGAAATCCTTGCCGCCGTTCGGCACATAGATCGACGCGATCAAGATGCCATCGACGATCGCGGCCGCCACCCGTGTCTCGAAGTCGAAGTCCGGATGAATGATGATCGGACGGTCGGGCGCCACCGTCTTGCGCACGTGCAGGCCCACACCCGAGTACCCCTTTGTCCCGTGCCAGGCGCACCAGTACCCCGGCAACTCGGCGATGGCCTTCGGGATGTGATCGGGCGCGGCCTTGATCTCCTGCAGGCACAGGACGTCGGGCTCCTCGCGCGCGACGAACGACAGGACCTCTTGTTGCCGCGCGCGGATACCGTTGACGTTCCAGGTGGCGATCTTCATGCTCGTGCCGCGTTGATCTACCGTTTCTGTCGCCGGCGGTCACGCGCATGAGCGCCCCCGACGCCGAGCCCTCGGGCCGGGCGGAGGTTCGCGTGCGACCGCTCATCGCCGTCATCGCGACCGGCATCTTCGTGACCGGCTTCGGTTGGCCGGGAATCATCGGGCGGCTGCCGTTTAGCCTGCTCCTCAAGAATCAGCTCCACATGCCGGCCTACAAGGTGGCCGCGTTCTGGGCCATCGCGACGATCGCCTGGTACGTCAAACCCCTGTTCGGGCTCACCGCCGACGCGTACCCGATCTTCGGCACGCGTCGCCGCGGCTACCTGTTGGCCGGCACCGCGCTCTCGGGCCTGTTCTGGCTGGCCTTCATCGTGGTGCCGCACGACTACGTTCCGTTTGTGATCGTCACGACCTTGCTCAACATCGCGATGGCCTTCGTGAGCACGGTGGTCGGGGGCCTTCAGGTGGAGACGTCGCAACGGTACGGCGCGACCGGCCGCCTCGCGTCGTTGCGCACGGCGCTGGAGGGCTTGATGAACCTCCTCGCGGGCCCGGTCAGCGGTTGGCTGGCCGTCCGGGCCTTCGGCTGGACCGCGGTCGCCGGCGCCGTCGTGTTGTGCTCGTTCCTGCCGGTCGTCGCGATCTACTACCGCGAGCCGAGTGGCGCCAAGAGCAACACGGCGGTCTGGGTGGCGGCCAAACGCCAGCTCGGCGTCATCGTGGGCTCGCGCGCGATGTGGGGGGCGACGGGCCTCCTCTTCCTGGTCTATCTCGCCCCCGGCTTCCAGACGCCGATGCTCTATTACCAGCAAGATGTCCTCAAATTCGATCCGCGTTTCATGGGCTTCCTGCAGCTGCTCGGCGGGGCCGGAGGGATCTTGGGCGCGCTCGCCTACGGCGTTCTTTGCCGGCGTCTTCCGCTCCGGTTTTCTCTCATCGCCGGCATCGCCCTCAACGCCACGAGCACGCTGCTTTACCTGCGCTACGACGGAGCCGCTGCCGCGATGGTCATCGACAGCGCGGCCGCCGTGCTCGGCACCCTGGCGACGCTGCCGCTTTACGACCTGGCGGCCCGCGCGACGCCTGCTGGAAACGAGAGCTTCGGGTTCGCGCTCATGATGAGCGTCCGGAACGTCGCGATCTTCGCGATCTCGGACCCGCTGGGATCGTATCTCTACGATCACTACCACCTGGGGTTCAAGAACCTCGTCTGGCTGAACGCGGGCTCGTCGGCCGCGGTGCTGGTGTTCATTCCACTGCTCCCGGCCGCGCTGCTGGCCTCGCGCGAAGAACCGCGTCCAGGCTGACGGATAAGAAAATTGCCCTCGCTGCTAATATCGTGGCGGTGCCGAGGGGGAAGGCTCCATGCGCCACCTGGCGCGCGTCCATCTGCGTCTGCCTGGCGCTCGCCTGCGCGACCCTGCCCTGGCCCGACGAGCCCGGCGTTCCGGTGGCGGTCAGCCAGGCCGCCAACGTCGACGCGGGCGACACCTTCCTGGCGACGTTGACGGAGAAACGACGAGCGGCCGGCCTGCCCGCGCCGTTGGTCACGCCGCGTTATCAGCCTGACATCCGGACCTTTGCCGAGGATCTCCAGATCGGGAAGATCTCGGCTGTCGTTGCACGGCGCGCGATCGACGCCTGGGGCCGAGCGGCGTATCAGCGAACCGTCCAAACCTGGGTGATCGATTGCGGACCTGGAGACAAGATGCAAATTCCGGCGGGGCTGGTGGAGCTGCCCTCGGCTGTCATTTCCTACGCGGTGGCTCATTTCCATCCGCGCTCGCTGGCTCGGGAACAATGCGCCGTTCTGGCGGTGTCGCTGACCGGCAGCGAACCGGTCCTCTTCACGCCGACCAAGTGATGCAACCGTTGCAGGCGTCGCCGATCGCGACCTCGTCCGCCTAGAACCGCACTTGAATCTCGTAGCGGCGGTTCTTGGCCTTCTTGGCCGGCGTCTCGTCGGGGGTGACCAGCGGTCGCTCGGAGCCCATCCCGACCGAAATGATCTCGCCGGGCGAGATGCCGCGCGCGACGAGCTCACGCACCATCACCGCGGCGCGCTTGCCCGACAGATCCATGTTGTGGGCGGCCTTGCCACTCGAGTCGGTATGCCCGGAGACCTCGAACTTGTAGCTGGTGACGCCCGCGACCTTGAGGCGCTTCTTGACATCGACCAGCGTGCTTGCGAGCTTCCTGACCTTCTTGTCGCAGCCGGGCGCAAGCTCGTCGCTGTCGGTCTTGAAGCTGCACTGATCCTTTCGCCCCTCCGCGAGCAGCTTGGCGTTGACCTCCTTGACGACCTTGTCGCGCGCGGCGCTACCAGCCGAGCCGGCCGCCTTCCCGGCGAGACTTCCGAAATCGACGGCGCGAGCGGCTCCCGCCAGAACAAAGGTGACTGCGATGCCCGCGGTTACCGCCCCGATACTCGTTCGGCGAGTCATGCTCGGAACCATAGCGCGAAAACGCGGTTTAGCCGCCGAGCGTGAGATCCAGAATCGTCTTGAGCCCCGGGGCCGCGGCGATCACGGCGGGAATCGCGCTCAAGACGGCGCCGACGGTGCCCCGGTCGCCGTGCGTGCCGCCCCGGACCAGGACATCGAGGGGCGGATCGCCTTCGATCACGATTCGGTCATGTGGCTCGGGCGCTCCGACGGACATCTCCAGATCGAGCCGGACGATCTCCTGCCCGTCGCGCACGCCCGCGGCGAGCTGGTGCAGGCCGGCCACACGACCGGGCGCGATGCCCGGACGCTCGGCCACGACCGGCTCGATGGTCGAGCGGATCTCGTCGAACACCCGTCCGAGACCGAGACCGATGAGCGCGCAGGATTCCCGCAAGCCGCGGTGTCCGAGCCAGCCGGCGGCGACGCCCGCGCGAAATTCTTCGACGGTCATCCCGGCGCCGACCTTCGCGCGCAGCGGGGCCCGCCGTTTCGCGGCATCCACGACGCGGAAGACCCGCACGCGATCCACGCGTACGCAGGCGGCCGCCAGGGTCAGCGGCAGGCGATCCATCACGAAGCCCGGGTTGACGCCGGTACCCACGACGCTGATCCCCGCGGCGCGTGCGCACGCGTCGAGGCGCCGCGCCAGATCGAGAGTCGCGAGATCCGCGTAGGCGAGATCCTCGCACGTCGAGATCACGTCGACACCTTGGGCGGCGGCGGCCTCGACGATCGGCAGCACGTCGGCCACCCCGGAACCGGTCAGGACAAGCGCGACATCCGCACCGGCGAGCGCTTCGGGCGTGGTCGCGGCGACGGTCAGGCCCACCGGACCGGCCGCCACTTCGGCAACCTCCCCCGCGTCGCGGCCGGCGAACACCGGATCGGCGACGCCGGTCAACAACAGCCCGGGTCGCGCGCAGACGGCCTTGAGAACCTCGCGCCCGATCGCGCCGAGGCCGACGATCGCGACCCGCACCAGCGGCCCACGCTTCTCGGTGGTCACCCGAGCTCCGCCAGATCCTCGCCCAGCTCTTCGAGAAACCCGGACAGCTCCGCGTGCGAAAGCGAATCGAGGCGGCGACGAATCCCCTCGAGGTCGTCGCGCAGCCGGCCCGCGCGTTGCCGGTAGTTGCCGAGCGTGTTCTCGAGCCGGCTCGCGACCACCTCAGAGGCGCCAGATGCGGCGGTGCCGAACGGCGGGACCGTGCGTCCTTCCGGCGTCGAGTCGGGCCGCTCGGCCACCCCATGTGCTCGGCCCAGGTCATGGCCATTTTTCTGGCTCGCCCCGGCGGCGGCCGCTTCCAGCAGCCCGACCCGCGCACGGAGATCGTCGCGTTCGCCTTCGAGCTCGCGGAGGCGGTGGTCCGCGTCCTCGGAGCCATCGTGGCGTTCGGCCGCGTTCTTGCGTTCGTGCTCCAGCCGCAAGAGCTTCCCTTCCAGCTCGGCGAGGCGTGAGCGCCGGCTGCGATCGGCCTCCTCGAGGTCCTTGGCCGTCTTGCGGAGCGCGGCCGTATCGGTCCCAGCGATCGAGGCGCGCTTCTCCGCAGCGGCGACAGCGTCCTCCAGCTCCGCAATCAGAGCCATCTGTTCGGAAACCGAGGCGCGCAGCTCGGTGATCTCTGCGACATGGGCCGACGACGCGCGGTGGAAATCCTCCATCGCCCGATCCCGCGCCTGCCGCACGACCGCGGGCTCGTCGCCGGTCATCCGTTCGTTTGGCGCCACGGCCGGCCCATTGGGGCGAGCCACTCCGCCTTGCACAGCGCGCGCGATCGCCTGGCGCAGCTTGTCTTCCAGCTCCGCGAGGCGCCAGATCAAATCCTGCTTATCGCCCTCGAGACGCGCGATCCGCTCGTCGCGCGCGGCCAGCGCCTCCGCCTGCTCGTCCAGCCTCCGCCGATCGACGACCGCCGCCCGGGCTTCGGCCTCGAACCGCGCGGCGTCGCGTCGCGCGCGACCAAGCTCGCTCTCGGCAAGCCGCTGCCGCTCGAGCGCGTCGTCGAGCGCCACCTGCCGCTGCCGTGACGCCGCGGCGACCTCCTCCAGGCGCTGCTCGGCCGACGCCGCTCGCGCGTCGCTCTCCGCCAACTTGACCCGCAAGCGATCGGCCTCGTCCCGGGCGCGCGAATCCTCCTGCAGCGGCGCCCGCAAACCCGCCGCCAGCCGATCGGCGACGGACGCCATCTCTTCGGTGGTGCGCCGGGTGAGGTTCATGACCGACTCGTCCGCCTCGGCGAGCGCCCGGCGCAACTTCGCGTTCTCCCCGTCGAGCGCCGCGCGATCCTCTGCCGCCCGGCGCAGGCGTCCGCGCAGCTCCTCGATCTCGTCACCCTGCGCGCGCGCAACCCGCATCGCGGACTCGGCATCTTCGAGCTTTCGGCTCTGCTCAGCGGTCAGGTCGGCATCGGGGCCCCGGCTCTTGGAGGCGCCCGTCGCTATCGCCGCTTTCGTCCAAGGCAGCTGAACCAGCGCGTAGCCAAGGTCCGTGATCGGCTCGGGGCCGGCGATCGCGACGTACGAAGCGGGCAGCTCCGGCTCCTTGACCAGGCGGGAATCGATCCGGAGCGCGTCGATCGCCCCGTCGAACTGGACCACCCCGACACCGAGGAACGGCGTCACCCCCAGCATCTGCACGCCCGGCAGGTGCGGCTCTATCGCGTCGTAAAGCTCGTAGTAGCTTAGACCGCCCGAAGCGCCGGGCCTCTCCGCGTTGCCGACGGCGACCACCAACCGGCCCCGCTCCGCCAACAGCTGACGCCACGCCGCCACCGTCCCCGGCCGCCGCACGAGCGCGTCCGCCTGCGGAACGACGACCACGTCGAACCGCTCGCTGATGCCGGCGAGATCTCCCTCGGAGATGACCACGTGGGCGGCGCCGAGCGCGAGCAGGACCTCGGCACCTCCGCCCGTCTGCCCGCTTTGCCCGATCTCCAAGACGCGCCGGCCGACCCAGAGGGGCTCCAGATACGCGTAGAGCGGCAGGCGGTGGTCGATAGCGGCGACGGCTGAATGTTCCGGCATGAGCGGCTGCACTATACCCGACTTGCATCCGCGCGTTTCGCCCACTATAAGACCCGTTTCCCGAGACCACCATCATGGCAAAAAAAGGAATTCATCCAGTCTACAAACCGGCGACCATTACCTGCGCGTGCGGCAACAAGGTCGAGACCTATTCGACCCGCCCGACGTTCATGGTCGAAATCTGTTCGAACTGTCACCCGTTCTACACGGGCAAGCAGAAGTTCGTGGACGCCGCCGGGCGCATCGAGCGCTTCCAGAAGAAGTACAGCAAGACCAAGACCAAGACCGAAGCCGCGACGTAAGCGGTCGCCTTGCTCGACCAACTTCTGCTTGGCAAGCTCGCCGCGGTCGAGGCGCGCTACGAAGAGCTCTCCGCGCTCCTGTCCGATCCGGCGGTGCTCGCAAACCGCCAGCAGATGCAGAAGCTCAGCAAGGAGCACGCCGACCTGCGCGAGCTGGTCGATGTGCTGCGCCAGCACCGCACCGTCTCGGGCCGGATCGCGGAGGCGCGCGAGCTCTTGAAGGATCCGGAGATGCGCGATCTGGCCCGGCAGGAGGAAACGGAGCTGGGGGGCGAGCAAGAGCGCCTCGAAAAGACGCTCAAAGAGCTGCTCATGCCTAAGGATCCCAACGACGACAAGAACATTCTCCTCGAGATCCGGGCCGGCACGGGCGGCGAAGAAGCCGCGCTGTTTGCTGCCACCCTGTTCCGCATGTACACCCGCTTCGCAGAGCGCCGCCGCTGGGCGGTCGAGATCCTGTCGACGTCCAGCGCGTCGGCGGGCGGCATCAAGGAGGTCGTCGCCGGCATCACCGGTCGCGGCGCCTACGCGCAGCTCAAGTACGAATCGGGCGTCCACCGCGTTCAGCGCGTGCCCGCCACCGAGGCGCAAGGCCGGATCCACACCTCCACCGCCACCGTGGCCGTGATGCCCGAGGTCGAGGACGTCGACATCCAGATCGATCCCAAGGACCTGACCATCGACGTGATGCGCTCAGGCGGCCCCGGCGGCCAGTCGGTCAACACCACCGACTCGGCCGTGCGCATCCACCACCTGCCGAGCGGCCTTATCGTGCACTGCCAGCAGGAAAAGTCGCAGCACAAGAACAAGGCGATGGCGATGAAGCTCCTGCGCGCCAAGCTCTACGAGATCGAGCTCGAGAAGCGCGAAACCGCGGAGCGCGAGGCGCGGCGCAGCCAGATCGGCTCGGGAGACCGGTCGGAGAAGATCCGCACCTACAACTTCCCTCAAGATCGCCTCACCGATCACCGCATCGGTCTCACACGCCACAATCTCCCCGGGATCCTCGACGGCGATTTGGAGGATCTTATCAGCAGCCTGCGCGCGCATTTTCAAGCCGAGGCCCTGAAGTCGCCCGACGACGAACCGGGATAAGGTCGCGCGATGGACGAGACGCTACGTCCCAAAATCGTGGTCCTCGACAGCTTCGCCGTCGATCAGGGTGAGCCCGAGACCACCTGGCACGAGCTGCGAGAGCTGGGCGAGCTGGCAGTTTATCCGCAGACCGCCGAGGAGGAGATCGTTGCGCGCTGCCGCGGCGACGTGGCCGCGGTGATCACCAACAAGGTCATCATCGGCGCGGGGGAGCTCGCCGCGCTCCCCGCTCTTCGCTACGTGGGGGTGACGGCGACCGGAACGAACGTCATCGATCGCGAGGCGGCGCGCGCGGCCGGCATTGCCGTCACCAACGTCCCTGGGTACGCGGCCGAATCGGTCGCCGAGCTCGTGTTCGCGCACATCCTGAATTTTTCGCACGACGTCGCGGGGCACAGCGCGGCGGTGAAGGCCGGCCTGTGGGCCGCCTCGTCGGACTTCTGCTTTTTCCGCAAACCGCTCGTCGAGATCGCCGGGAAGACGCTGGCCGTCGTCGGCAGCGGCGCGATCGGCAGCGCGGTCGCGCGCATCGGCGAGGCTTTCGGGATGCGCGTCCTGCGCGCATCGATTCCCGGCGCGCCGGTGCGAGCGGACGCGCGGCGGGTGCCACTCTTCGAAGCGCTGTCGGTCGGCGACGTGGTGTCGCTGCACTGTCCCCTCACCGAGGCGACGCGTGGGCTTGTAAGCGCGGCGTTTCTGCGCGCGATGAAGCCCGGCGCCCTCTTGATCAACACGAGCCGCGGCGCGCTGGTCGACGAAGAAGCGCTCGTCGGCGCGCTCGGCAGTGGCCACCTCGGCGGCGCCGGGCTCGACGTTCTATCCGCCGAGCCGCCACCCCCGAATCACCCGCTCGCGGATCCCCGCGCGCCCTGGGCCAGCCGGGTGGTCATCACGCCGCACATCGGGTGGGGGACGGTCGAAGCCCGGCGGCGTTTGGTCTCGGAGGTCGCCCGGAACCTCGAAGCCTTCCTCAACGGGCAAGCGCGCAACCGGGTGGTTTAAGGCTCTCAAGTTCGGGACCCTGGGAGGGTCCCGCGCCCCCCCCCGACGAGCGATCGGGCCAGCAAAGCTGGCCCTCCCTCACGCGATGGGGGCGGGCTACTCCCCGGTCAGCGTCGCGACGACGGTGCGGGCGCCGCCGCGATCGCGGTGCTCGCCGAGGTAGATCCCTTGCCAGGTGCCAAGCGCGAGGCGGCCGTCGCGAATCGGAATAGTCACCGACGCGCCAACCAGCGTTGCCTTGACGTGCGCCGGCATGTCGTCCACTCCCTCGGCGGTGTGCACGAAGTAAGGCGCGTCCTCGGGCACGGCACGATCGATCCACCGTTCGAGATCGGCGCGCACGTCGGGATCGGCGTTCTCGTTGACGCCCAGCGACGCGGAGGTGTGCTGGATGAAGAAGTGCGCCAGGCCGACCTTGAATTTGGCCACCTCTGGCAGCGCCGCCAGCAGCTCGCTGGTGACCAGGTGAAAGCCACGGGAGCGCGCCTTGAGCCGGATCTGGGCCTGGTGCCAGAGCATTTTCGTCGTCCGTGGCCTTTAGCACGTTCGCGGGCGCGTGACCTTGGACATCGTTTTTCGGCCCAAAGGTTGCCAAAATCCAATTCGTCACTCTAATTGAATCGTCTGCCGGCATCGCCGGGCTTATTTTTCCGACAAGGAGACTCTATGAGACCCCGAAAAAACCAGGTCGTCGGCCTCGGCATCGCGCTCCTGACGCTGCTGGGATCGATCTCCGTGGCGCAAGCGCAGTATGGACCCCCACCTCAGGGATATCCCCCGCCGCCTTACTACCCGCCGCCACCGCCGCCCCCACCGCGTGGCGTGTTCCGAAGCGGCCTGGTCTACGGGTTCTCACTGGGCTTCGGGTCGTTTTCCTTCAGTGGTTGCGGCGACATCTGTGGCGTCGCCGGGATGGGCGAGTTTCACGTTGGCGGAATGATAGGGCCGCGGCTGGCGCTGGAGGGTGACTTCTGGGGCGGGATCCACGCATTTTCCGACAACGCCCTCGGCGATGGAACGACCTTCAACGGCATCTACACCCTGGCCCTCCAGTACTGGCTGGCCGACATCATCTGGGTCAAAGGAGGCCTCGGCCTCGGCAACGTGCAGATCAGCGTCAACTGCGACATCGACACCTGCAACGTCGACGACGAGACCGGATTCGCGTTCATGCTGGCCGGCGGGATCGAGATCGTGCAGAGTTACAATTTCGCCCTAGACCTCCAGCTCCGCTACGGAAACGTCGTCTACAAGGCCGCTGACAACGGCGGCGTGGGCGACGGCGACACCAACATGTTCGCCCTCATGATCGGCTTCAACTGGTACTGACCAGCGATCGCGTCGGGGGAGGTCGGGCTCCGCCCGATCGACCCCCATTGCGAGGAATTGGAAACCCTCCCAGGGTTTCCATCACAGCGAGACAATCTTGGAGGCGTGCGTCGCACGGACCGCGCCGGTCGCGTTGCGCGTATCGACGACCAGCTGCGCGCGCGCGCAGAGCGCTGCGTAGTCGACGTCCTCGTGATCGGTGGTGATCACGACGCAGTCGAAGCGGCCGACGTCTTCGAGGGAGATGCTGCGCATCGCATGCTCGCCGAAGCGCAGCGTCGGGACGTGGGGATCGGAATAGGCGACCTCGGCGCCGCGCCGCTGGAGCAGCTCGATGATGTCCAGCGCCGGCGACTCGCGGACGTCGTCGATGTTGCGCTTGTACGTGACGCCGCAGATCAAAATTTGCGAGCCGCGCACCGCCTTCTTGCGAGCGTTGAGCGCGTCGGCAACCATCACCCCGATGAACTCGGGCATCGCGGAGTTTATCTCGTCGGCCAGGGTGATGAAGCGGGCGTTGTACTTGAGCGTCTTGAGCTTCCAGGATAGGTAAAGCGGATCGACCGGGATGCAGTGCCCGCCAAGCCCCGGGCCCGGATAGAACGGCATGAAACCGAATGGCTTCGTGGCCGCCGCCTGGATCACCTCCCAGGTGTCGAGGCCGAGCCGCGCGCACATGATCGCCATCTCGTTGACGAGGCCGATGTTCACCGCGCGGAAGGTGTTCTCGAGCAGCTTGACCATCTCGGCGCTGTCGGTGGACGAGACCGGCACCAGCGTCTCGATGAAGCAAGAATACATCGCCCGCGCGATCTCGAGGCTCTTCGGCGAGACCCCAGCCAGGACCTTGGGCGTGTTGTGCGTGAAGTATGTCGGGTTGCCGGGATCGACCCGCTCCGGCGAAAACGCCAGGAAGAAGTCCTCGTCCGGCTTGCGGCCGGCCTGGACGAAGCGGGGCAGGAGAACCTCGCGGGTGAAACCCGGAAAGGTCGTGCTCTCGAGGACCACCAGCTGCGGCCGTCGCTTGCGCGCCGCGATCATCTCCGCCGCGTCCAGGATGAACGAGTTGTCCGGATCCCTGGTCTTGTTGAGCGGCGTCGGGACGCAGATGATGATGACGTCCGCGTCCCCCAGAACCTCGGGCTCCGCAGAGCTCGCCAACCTCCCCGCGCGAACCAGGGGTTCGAGCTTGGAGGACGCAACATCGTTGATGTAGGAAACACCGCGCCCGATCGACGCGACCTTCTCGACCGACGTGTCGTAGGCCGTGGTCTTGAACCCCGCGGCGGCGACCTCCACGGCCAGGGGCAGACCGACGTAGCCGGCGCCGACTACGACCACCCGCGCTTCTCGCGCCTGGATCCGATCGAGCAGCGTCATAATTGGGCGCCACAGCTACTCACGCGTCCCGCTCGGCTGTCAACGCGGGCGGGCTTGCCCACATCTGGACCAGCGACCCGGCCGACCGGCTGGACGCTTTATCCGACATATCGGACATCCCCCTACGAATCGACGTCCTCGGGCAACGGTCGCTTGCCTTGATCCGGCGGTCGAGACTATCTTCGACAGGCTAGGATGGCTTTGTGTGGCGGCCACGTCCGCCCGCGCGGGGTTAGGCTCACCGGGATCGGTTGGGGCGCGACGATTCCTGAAGCCTTTTGATTGATAAAATGATGCGTCGGAAACACGAACAGGCGCTCCTCGGTTTTCTGTCGCTCGTCCTTCTCGCCTCAGCTTGCGCCGGACGTGGCGGAAACGGGGCTAGCCCTGGCAGCGGTAGCAGTGGCGAAAGCGGCGCCAGCGGTTCAAGCGCCGGTGGCTCTGGCACGACCGGAACCGGCGGCTCTGGCGCGACCGGAACCGGCGCCGTCGGCGGATCTGTGACTCAGCCCCCATCGGTGGGTCTGGCGCTCTTCAACAATGCGTCGCTCTGCAAAAGCGCCGGGCCTGTCACCGTCGGGTCCACGCCGATGCGACTGCTATCGCGCATCGAATACAACAACATGCTCCGCGACCTCGGCCTCGATCCCGGAAACACGCAACCCGCGAATCAGTTCGTCTCCGAGCAGAAGATCGACGGCAACTTCAACACCAACAGCTACGCCAAGATCACGGGGACGATCTTCAACGCGCAGTACCTCGCCGCCGCCGAAACCCTGGCCGCAAACGCCGTGGCGACAAACCTCGGCTCGCTCGTCAGCTGCACAACGCAGGACGCGACCTGTGCGAGCCAGTTCATCAGCGACTTCGCCGGGCGCGCCTTCCGGGGCCAACTCGACAGCGACGAGTCGGCGGCGCTCCTGACCCTCTACAACAACGTTCGCGCCGCGCCGCTCGACTTTCCGACCGGCATCCAGGCAATTATCGAGTCGGTCCTGACCTCGCCGCGCTTCCTTTTCGTGCTCGAGTTCGGGCAGCCCCCGCAAGGCGGGATGTCGGCTGCGATTCCGCTGACGCCTTTGGAGCTGGCGACGCGCCTTTCCCTGTACCTGTGGCGCTCGCTGCCCGACCAACTGCTCACGACCGCCGCGACCACGGGACATCTCGTGACTCCGAGCGACGTGGCGACGCAGGCGTCTCGGATGCTGGCCGACCCGAAGGCGACCGCGGCGCTCGCCGACTTTGCGAATCAGTGGCTCGACATCGAGAACATGGACACCGTCACGAAGGATACCCAGTTCGGGAGCTGGACCGCCGCGCTCGCCCAGGAAATGCACATGGAAACGCTGACGACGTTCAGCTCCACCGTCCTGGCAGCGACCAAGAATGGCCTCGGCGACCTCTTGTCGTCGTCGTCGTCGTATGTGAATTCGGATCTGGCGAAGTTCTACAACAGCCCCGCCAGCTACGGCGTGAACACCGCGGGGCCCGGGGTCGCCAGCGATTACCAGCCGACGGCGATCGGCTCCACCGGCGCGCCACGCATGGGAATCCTGACCGACGGCAGCATCTTGGCCGATCACGCGCATACTTCCTTGCCGTCTCCCACGAAGCGCGGCCGGATGGTCCGGCAGCAGATCCTGTGCGAACAGGTTCCCGACCCGCCGGCCTCGGGCTCGGTCGCCGGCGTGCCAATCGGGCCGCCGCCCGCCACCATCCCGGCCGGCCAAACGACGCGCAGCCAGTACCTGATGCACGTGGCCGCGAGCTCCACCTGCAACGCTTGCCATCAGTACATGGACTGGATCGGCTTCGGCTTCGACAACTACGACGCGACGGGCGCGTACATCACGGCAGAGAACGGAACACCGGTCGATTCCAGCGGACAGTTCATCCAGATGAATCCGCCCAGCGATATCAGCGGCTCCTTCAGCGGGACGGCCGACCTCATCACCAAGCTGTCGCAGAGCCCGCAGGTCGACCAATGTTACGCGCTGGAGCAGATCCGTTACGCGCTCGGCCGCGTCGAGAGCAACGCCGACGCCTGCTCCGCCCAACAGATCTATCAAACCTTCTCATCGAACGGCTTCAACCTTCAGCAGCTCCTGGTCGCCGTCGTCAGCAGCAATTCGTTCATGTATCGGACGCCGGTGAATGCAGGGGGGGCGTGCCAATGAACAAGCGTAAGGTCGAGCTCGCTCGGCGACACTTTCTGCAGATGGTGGGGGCCTCGGCGCTCACCACGCCGTTCTTGCGCGGCGTCCCCAGCTACGCTGCCGCCAGCGGCACACCACCGACATACATGATCTTGGTCTTCACCCCGTGCGGCTGCGTGCGGCCGGTGTGGGGCGCGACCGACGCCAACGGCGCAACCGTCCCCCGGCCAGCCTACGGAAGCCCTGCGACGGTGACCAGCAACTTCGTCTTCCGCAACACGCTCGCGCCGTTCGCGCAGGGCGGAACCGTCGGCGGCGTCCCCTGGACGACGAGCTTGCAGAGCAAGGTCATCGTCCTCGACGGCTTGAACAACAAGGCCGCGCAGGGATCCCACGAAGCGGGCATGGCTTCCCTCTGGACGGGGCAAATTTCGACGGGCAGCCCAGCGACCAGCATCAGCATCGACCAGCAGATCGCCGCCATGCTGCAGGCGGGAACACCGAACCAGACGATCCAGCTCATGGTCCGGAGCCCAGCAGATTTCACCGATCGCGAGGTCAAGACGCGGATGCTCTATAACGCCGCGGGCGGGTACATGGATCCGTTCGACAACCCGTCGGACGCGCGCAGCAACCTATTTCCCGCCACGGCGTCGACTGCGGTGGCCGGACCTGACAAGACCACGTTCATCCGGCAGCAGCTTTTCGGCGGAGGCACCGGTCAGCTCAACAGGGAGCTGGCCGCGCTTCTGCCCAGGGTCTGCTCCGACGATCGGGCACAGCTTCAGGCGCTGCAAGACGGTTGGAACAACCTGGACACGCAGCTCAAAGCGTCGGCGGCGGCCACCGCGAACTGTACGGCCCCCCCCGCCGTCACGCCGTCGACGGATTTTCCGACCAACGCGAAGCTTCAAATGGACATCCTGGCCCTGGCGCTGGCTTGCGATCTCACCCGCGTGGCGAGCCTGCAGTTTTCGACCGCAACCAGCCAGGTGACCCACACCTGGCTGGGATCGAACCAGACCGACTGCCACCACACCTACTCGCACGACGGACCGACGTACATTGGCGCCCTGACCCCGTGCGCGGGCTACAACAACATGGGGCAGTGCAGCTCCGTAGGAGACATGTACAGCGCGAATAACCTCAACCTCTACACAAACGCACCGCAACAGGAGGCGATCGACAACTGGTATGCGACGCAGGTGGCCTACCTGGCGCAAAAGCTAAACGGCCTGACCGGCACCAACGGCACGTTGCTGGACCAGTCGGTGATCTGCTGGTCGAGCGAGCTCGACATGGGGGCGGCGCACAACCACGACGACACGCCCTTCCTGCTCGTCGGTGGCGCCAACGGGCGGCTCAAGACCGGCCAGCTGGTCACCTTCCCGCTCGACCTGACCGACGGCAGCGAAAGCGTCGCCGAGACAAAGGACCGCGCGCACAACGATCTCCTGCTGACCCTCGCAAACGTGATGGGAACACCCCTCGCGTCTTTCGGCGAGCCCACGTACTGCACCGGGCCGATCACCGAGATCCTGACCTCCTAGCCCACCGCGAGAGCCCGCGGCTCGGGGCGAAGCTTGGGGCGTTGGGGTGTATGCCGTCACCAGGTGACGCGCTGGCGGCGGGAGAGATATCTCCAAAGACCAGCCACCGCGGCGACGTTGAGCACGACGAACGACCGCGCGAGCCCGGCGACCCGCCCGGCGCGAAAGCCCAAGGCCGCCGCCAGGTAGAACGCCAGCTGGGCAGCGAGCACCACCCGCATCGGCGTCCCACCGGCCGCGCGCGATGACCACGCGGCCGATCCGGCCGCCGACGACGACGCCACAAGCAGCGCGAGCAGCAGCCACGGCGCGCACAGGCGCAATACCTTGTGCGAAAAGGTCTCCAGCCAGATCGGATTGCGGAACGGCACCAGCAGCGCCGGCAAGAGCGCGAAGAGCTGGTAGTTCCCCGCCAGGGTCCGCACCTTGCGTCGAAACTCGCGCTGGTCGTCGAAAGCAGCGTCGTGCGCCGTGGCGTCGGAAACCGATACCACCCGCTTGCCGGCGAGCGCGAGGCGCATCGGGATCCACACGTCGTCGAGGATCAGGGCCTCGGGAAGCGGCACGAAATCGGTGCGCCTCATCATGGAGATCGCGCCGGTCATCCCGACGACCCCTCGAAAACGAGACTCCTGCGTCCGGATCCAGTCTTCGTAGCGCCAATAAGCCCCGCTCGCCGCGCTGCCGTCGAGGACAAGACGCCCGGTCGCGCAGCCGACGCGGGAATCCGAAAATGCCACCGCCAGCGCGCGGGCCGCGTTCGCCGACAGAGGCTGGCGAACGTCGTTGAACAGGAACAGATCGCCGCGCGCTTCGGCCGCAAGCCTATTGATCGCCGCAGGCTTGCCACGACGGACAGGGGCTGCGAAGACCCGGATCCGGCCACCGGCCTCCGGGCGGGCAGCGGCCGCGCGCGCCGCCGCTTCGCTGTGGTCGCCGCAGCCGTCGCAGTAGACCAAGATCTCGATCCGCGAAGCGGGATGGTCCTGGGTCAGCAAGCTGTCGATCTTGCGCGGCAGCGCCGCCGCCCCGTCGAACACCGGAAGGAACACGCTGATGAAGGGCGCCGCGCGAGCTGGCTCGGGATCGGTCCGAGGACGCGCCGCCTTGTCCAGCGCCTGGCGCTTCGCCGACGCCACGCGCGCGCACAGAGCGATGAGCGCCGGATAGCCAAGGTAGGTGTACCCGAGCGCCACCAGCGCCGAGACCACCAGCACCACCCGCGCGTCGCACACGACGCCGCCTCAAGTCCCGCGCGCGCGCAACATCACGAGCGGTGTCTTTACCAGAATCGACAGCTCGATCGGCAGGAAGGTGTGCAGGCTCTCCATCGCGCCGCCGTACGCGAGGTCGTAGAGCAGCTTGATGCGCATGTGATCCGCGACCGCGTCCTCGGCGCCGGCCACCCTGAACGGATTGGTCAGATCGCGCGCGAACGGTATGAGCTCGCTCCCCGGTGGCGGTTTTCCCGAATAGCCAAGGGTGACCTGGGCCAGCCCCGTGATTCCCGGTTTGACGTCGCGCATCCGTTCCTCGAAATAAGGAATGGCGAGCGCGAGCTGCTCGGCCAGCTCGGGACGCTCCGGCCGCGGACCGACGATGCTCATGTCACCGACCAGCACGTTCAGGAACTGCGGCAGCTCATCGATGTGGGTTCGTCGCAAGAAACGTCCCACCCGCGTGATCCGCGGATCGTCCTGGATCGCCAAGACCGGTCCCGTGAATTCCTCCGCGTCCGGGCGCATCGAACGAAATTTGAACATCAGGAACTCGCGAAATCGCGGGGTTGACGTGTCGCCACCGGCGCCGTCATCGAGACCCGGACCGAGCTGGCCGGCTCGCTTCTGACGAATCAGGATCGGCCCCGGTGAATCGAGGTAGACTGCGGCAGCAATCAGGGGGAAAAGAGGTAAACTAATGGCCAGGCCGAGAAGCGAGCCAACCACGTCAATAAGTCTCTTTGCGACGCGCACCGATCGGACCACGCCGTTACGCTACACCGAAACGTCCAGCCTCCGATATGACACCGTGGACGGACCTGCCGACGAGGCTCCCGCATTGATTCGGCTCCAGCTGGCCGGAATACTCGAGCATCGGGACGTTGCCCTTCGTGCGGTATCGACGGCGTGTAAGTTGGTCACGCCTCGCCCGCAGGGGCGCTCATGGAACGAATTCCAAATGCAGGTGGTCTCCGCCGTCGGCGAGGCATTCAACAATGTCGTCCTCCACGGGTACGCCGGCCGGAAGGAGACGAGCATCGACTTGCGAATCCAAACCCGCCGCGGCCTCATCCGAATCGAGCTGCGCGACTGGGGCGCGAGCTTCGATCCCACGACGGTCCCGGCGCCGGCGCTCGACACGCTCCCCGAGTCCGGCCTTGGCCTTTACATCATGCAGTCGTTCATGGACATGACCTACCGCCCCGGCCGGCCCAACCTACTCACCCTGAGCAAGCGTTTCGCGGAACGCGCCGCCGCCGCCCGCAGGACCGAAGGTGCGACATGAAATTCGAGATTGCGGCCAAGGATGGGGTGACCCGCCTGGTCATCGAGGGCGAGCTCGATGCCGTCAGCGTCGCGGAGCTCCGCGCGGACCTGGATAAGCTGGTGAAAATGCGTCCGGCCCTGGTCGATGTGGATCTGTCTTCGCTCCGGATGGTCGACAGCTCGGGGGTCGGCGCGCTGGTCTCCCTTTACAAGCGGGTGGGCGCGCAGGGCGGCCGCGTGGTCATCAAGGGGTTGCGCGATCAACCGCTGGCGATCTTCAGGCTGCTCAGGCTCGACCGCGTGATGCTCAACACCGATTCCCGAGTGCCACCCTCGCCGTCGGCGCACAAACAGTCGAAATCACGGCACTAGAGAGGCTTGGTGAATGTGTCTGCAAACGTTTGTACACTGTTAACCGAAATACATTTTCCAATTGTATAGTGTAGTAAATAGAGTATTCTGAAATACCTTTTATGTGGATCTTGGGCGTAAAAACTGAGGAATAAAAATGGCCATGAGTACGATTAACCTGACGGCGCCAATCCTGGTTGATGGGTCGAATGCCGAGGAGACGCCTGGATCGAGCTCGGTGGAACAGGCCATCGCGGCGCTTGGCGATCCAAGAACGCCATCGGAGCTCGCGCAGAGGCTCGCGGTGGTGATCGCGATGATGTGGCCGCAGGTTGCCGATGCCGATCTGTTCCTGCCCGAGAAGGGGCGCCCGTTGCGCGGCGTGCGCGACGCCCGGGAGGGCGCGGGCTTGCTCGCGACGCTTAACGCGGTGTGGGGACCGATCGCGGCGCAGGGGCTCATGCCGGTCACTCCCACGCTCCTTCCGGGCGACCTGCCGACGGGACGCGGGTCGACGATGTCGACTCCAATTTTTTCCGGGAAGTCGCTGGAGGGGTTCCTCGTGGTCCAGCGGGAAGCCGACGCTCCGGCGTTCACCATCCAGAACCTCGAATTGTTGGTTTCGCTCGCGGAGGGCGTGGGCGGGATCTTGCCGGTCACTCGATCCCGAGATTCGGCGTCGTCGGCTTCGTGGCTCGAACAGGACATGGCGGCTGCGGGCGGGGTGCAAAGGACGTTCCTCCCCGAGCCGATCGGCGAAAATTCCGCCGCCGTTCGAGTGGTCACGGAATACATGCCGGCCTACGCGGTCGGCGGAGACTTCTACGACTTCGTCGATCTGGGCGGCGGACGCGTGATGGGCGTGATCGGCGACGTATCCGGGAAAGGCGTGACGGCGGCGCTCACGATGGCGCGCGTGAGCGCCGACGTCCGGCGCCTCGCCACCGAGGTGTCCGGTCCCGCGGAGCTCCTCGATCGCCTCAATCACACTCTGGTCGCCCGCATGCAGGACGATCGCTTCGTAACCGCCCTCTGCGTGCTCCTCGACGCGCCGAACCGAAAGTGGATCTTCGCCAACGCGGGCCACGTGCTCCCGCTGCTCCGCCGCTCGACCGGCGTGGTGTCGCGTGTCGCTTACTCGTCCGGGCCGCCGCTCGGGATTGTTGCGCACGCGCAGTATCGGGAGGAGACGATCTCGGTGGCCGCGAAGGACATCCTGTTGCTCGCCACCGACGGGGTGTTCGAGGTGCTTTCGGCGCCGAGACGCCCCTGCTCCACCATGGGGCAGTGTCAATTCACGGAGCTGGTGGGGAGCGCGCCGCACGATATCGGTGAGATCAGCCGCCGAATCGTCGCCACCGCCCGGTCGTCGGCGGGTCCGCGTGACGACCTCACGCTGCTCGGCCTGCAGATCGGCGGCTGACCCAGGCCGGACTCGTGGGGCGGCCCCGCGCCGCCCCGTGTATAGTCGGCGCGATGTCCGGGCGCGCTCTTTGGATCGGCGGCATCGCGTTCGGAATTGGGCTCCTCCTTACGGGCGCGCGGGTGCTGTGGAGCCCGCACCTTTATCGTTCGTCGGCCCTGATCCTGTACGAGCGCGGAGCGCTGGAGGTCGAGCCCAGTGCGCCCCAGGTCATCGGCGCGCGCCTGAAGGACCTGTTGATGTCGCGCGAGCGACTTCAACGACTGATCGAGCAGATGCGCCTCTACCCCGCCGTGATCGAAGGACGGGGATTGGCTGCGGCGATCGACGAGATGAGCGCCCACCTCACGTTGATTCCTTTGGCGAGCTCCAACTTCGCGGTGTCATACGACGCCGACGACGGCGACCGCGCGCGCGAGGTGCTGACGCGGTTGGTGAGCCGGGTCATCGACGACGACGTGCAACGACGGGAGCAGGCGGCCGAAGCCGCCCGGAGGGAAAACGATGCCGAGAGCCGCCTAGCTAACGCGGATCTCAAAACCAAGGAGGCTGCGCAAGCGGAATTCTTCGCGCAACACCCCCAGCTGGCACTGGATGGATCGGGCCATTTGGCCAACTCCGGACGTGACAGCGCAGCGGAGTTGGCGTCGCTCGAGCAGCGGTCGGCGGAACTCGAGCAGCAGCTCGCCGACGCGAGCCGACAGGCGGCCCCGGCGGCCGTCCCCGGGACAGCCAACCCGGCCGTGGTCGCCGCCCAGGCGAAAGCCGCCGCCGACCTCCGGGCCGCTGAGGAAGATCTGAACGACAAACAGACGCGCCTTTCCTACCAACATCCTGACGTCAAGATCGCGGAGGGGCGCGTAACGGAGCTGCGAGAGGTGCTGCACAGGGCCGACGTGGCGGTGGCAGCGTCGGCGGCAGGGACATCGCGACCGGCCGCTGCCGGGGGCGCCGACGATCAGAAAGTCTCCTCATTGCGGCGGGCGCTGAGCGCGGTGCGATCGCGGATTGTGACCCTCCGAGCGCCGAGTGAGCCGCGCCCGCAGGTCCCGCGACCCACTCGATCCGCGCCCGCGATCGATGCCGAGGGGACACGCCTCGCGCTCGACGTCTCGGAGGCGCGCGAACGACGGCGGAAAATCGATGCGAAGTTATTCCAAGCTCAGCTTCTGTCGACGCTCGGGAGCGCGAAACAGGGCGGCGGGTTCGTGGTCAAGAACGCCCCGGACCAGCCGAGGCGGCCCCTCACCAGCGCTGGACCCAGGCTGGCGCTGGTCGGCGGCGCGACCTCGGCGCTTATCGCGCTCATCGCGCTTATCGTCGCCGGACGTCTCGACGGGCGCCTCTACGACACGCGCGACGTCGCGCGTGTCCTCGGTCCGAACCTGCTGGTGGTCGTCCCGAAGATGGGCTTCAAGGTCGCGGGCCGCCTTTCAGCCAAGCCGATGGACAGCAGTGCCTAACCACGGCGACAGCAACCTACACGACGGCGACGTCGCGGGCCGGGCTTCCGGTACCTCGCCCGAATCCATCGAATCGTCGCCACTCGTTCCGCGCGACAGCGGCAGAGCGATCGGTGTCTCATTCGTCCGCTTTACGCCCCGGGCGCCGCACGATCCCCGGATCGTCCTTTGGAGCAAGCGCGGCGCACCCGCCGCAGCGGCATTTCGACGAATCCGCCAGCGGCTCATCGAACGGAGCGACCCGCGAATCATTCTCTGCACCAGCCCCAAACCCGGCGAAGGGAGGACCACTCTCGCGACCAACCTGGCGCTGGCCTACGCGGAGCTCGGCCGGCCACGCGTTCTCCTGATAGAAGGCAGCCTTCGCGCCGCAGCCCTGAGCAAGCTCTTCGGCTTCAAGCCGCCGATCGGATTCGGAGCGCAACTGATCCGCCACCGGGAGCAGCCCGACGAGCGATGGGTGGTGGCCCAGATGGGGACCGAGCCGCTCTTCGTAATGGCGGCCAGGCCGCACGCCTGCACGCAATGCTCGGCCGTGCTGCCGGACACCGCGAGCTTCTGCGGCCGGTGCGGTACCGCCGTGAATCACGTCGCCCCCGACGCGCTCGATGCGGGCGCTTTCGCGGCGGCGGTGCGATGTTTTCGCGAATCGTTCGACTATCTGGTCATCGACGCCCCCCCGGTGCTCGCAAGCGGCAGCGTGACCGAAGTCCTGGGGGTTGCCGACGCGGTCGTGCTCGCGACCCTCAAGGGGCATTCGCGGCGGCGCGATCTCCGCCGCGCCGTCGAGCAAATCGCGCCCAAACCCGTCGCAGCGGTCGCGCTGCTCGACGAGTAACCGCACACCCGGTGTGGACGGCTGGCCGTCGGGGCCCAAGGCCGGGAGGCGCTGAACCGCCCAGCGGTGCTCTAGCCGCTGGCGCGCGCCGCGTACCAGGAGACGGTGCGTTCGAGGCCTTCCCGAAAGGAAACCGCAGCGTGGTAGCCTAGCCGACCGCGGGCGGCCGTGATGTCGGCCAGGGAATGCCTGACGTCGCCAAGCCGCCCGGAGGCATACGTCACGCCGACCGCTTGTCCGACGATCTCGCTGAGCAGACGCACGACCTCGTTGAGGGTGGTCGCGACGCCACAGGCAACGTTGAACACCCCCCCCGACGCGTCCGGCGCGACGGCCGCGGCCAGGTTCGCCTCGACCGTGTTGTCGATGTAGCAGAAGTCGCGCGACTGCGTGCCGTCACCGAAAATCGTGACGCCCCTGCCGGCAAGCGCGGCGGTGACGAATCGCGGGATGACGGCCGCATACTCCGACGTCGGATCCTGGTGCGGCCCGAAGACGTTGAAGTAGCGCAGGCAAACCGTCTCGAGGCCATACGCGCCAGCGAACACTTGACAGTAGTACTCGGCCGCCAGCTTCGACACGGCGTAGGGCGATAGCGGCGCCGGGCGCATCGTCTCGATCTTGGGCAGCGTAGGCGAGTCGCCGTAGGCCGAAGAGGAGGCGGCGCAAATCAAGCGCCGAGCGCCGGCTCGTTTGGCCGCCGCGAGCAACCCGAGCGTCGCCGTCGCGTTGACCTCGTGGCTCGCGATCGGATCGACGAGCGAACGGGGAACCGACGCGATCGCGGCTTCATGAAAAACGAGTTCGACGCCGTCGAGAGCGCGGCCGAGCGCCCGCTCGTCGCGGATGTCTCCTTCGATGAGGTCGACGTCGGCCGCCACCTCCGCCAGGTTCTCGCGGCTGCCGCTGAAAAAATTGTCGATGACGCGGACCCTGTCCCCCCGCGACAGGAGGGCGCGCACCAGCGCCGACCCAATGAACCCAGCACCGCCGGTCACGAGACAAGATGAGGCCATGACGGCAACGTACCCGATTAAAGACGGGGTTTCACCGCCAACCCCGAAGTGCGAACGGGATTGCACCCAGAGGCAACCAAACGACCGACCCGTCCGATGAGCGGACATGAGTTCCACGATAGAGTGCCGGCGCCGATGCCTCTGCGATTGCGCTTGATTCCCGCCCCCCTCCAGGGCGCCGACCAGGGACCGACCGCAGAGCGCGCCGTCGAGTTTGCCGACGGCACGAACGAGGTTCGGATCGGGCGCCGGCCGGACGTCGAGTTGCCGCTCCCGTTCCCGGCCCTCTCCGGGCTGCATGCGCGGCTCACCCGATCCTCCGACGGCTGGCACATCGAGGATCTCGGGAGCACGAACGGCACCCGCGTTGACGGCGAGCGTCTCGGACCGGGTGAGTCGCGACCGCTGACTCCGGGCACGCTGGTCGCGCTGGGCGAGGTGACTTTGATCTTCGATGGAATGGTCAGTCCCATTCTGGGCGCCGAAGGTACGGCGACCATCGCGCGGCGCCTGGTGAGCGATCTCTTCGCCGCCGCGCCGGGAGCGGCCGCCCCGACCTTCACCATCGTCTCGGGTGTGTCTGCCGCGCCGGCCCTCCGGATCGAGGATCTCAACCGCCGCTACCTCGTCGGGCGGGTCGAGACCTGCGATCTGCGGCTTTTGTCCGAAGAGGTCTCCCGTGAGCACGCCGCGTTGGTCCGGCTCTGGGACGGCGTGGTCATAAAAGACCTGGACTCGAAGAATGGCGTGCTGGTGAACGACGCGTTGGTTGTCGAGCGGCGACTCCGGGACGGCGACCTGGTGCAGATCGGTCCGGCCACGCTTCGTGTGTCGGATCCAGCCGACAGATATCTCCGCGACTTCGAGGCGCGTGCCGAGGCGGGTGTGGCCAAACCGGCGGCCCAGGCATCCGACGCCGTGTCCGCGGTGGGTGTAGGCGACCCACCCGCAGCCGCTGCCGCGACGCGACCCGTGTCAGAACAACCACCTCGACCGAGCGAGGCACCTTCGCCACGGTCCGCCGGCTCGCGCACCGCGATCGCCGTCGCCGCGATCGTCTTGTTTGTCGTGGGCCTCGTCGTCCTGGCATTGGCCCTGGGTTAGATCCCGGACGCGCGATCCTAGCGGCGTTTGCGGGACTTCTTGCGCGCCTTGCGGGCGTCCTTGCGCTTCCGCTTTTCCTTCCCGCGATCGACGTTACGCTGGGCCGCCTGGAAGTGGCCCCGCTCCGCCGACGGCGTCTGCATCATATTGGCGAGCTGTTTGACGTCGAGGCCCATCATCTTCTTGGCCTGCGCAAGCTGCTTGAATCCCGGGATCTTGCCGAGCAGACCGGTCGACATACCGATCTGCATCATCATCTGGCGCATCATAGCGAATCGGTTGAGCAGGTCGGCGACCTCTTGCTCCTTGTGGCCCGAGCCCTGCGCCACGCGCCGCAGGCGGGTCGTGTCGTAGAAGGCGCTGCGCTTCTTCTTGCGCTTGCCCCCTTCGACCAGCTCTTCCCAACTGGTCACAATGAACCGCTCGGGATGGCGGCGCTCGTCGTTGGTCATCGACGAGATCATGGCGTTGATGCGCACCAATTCTCGATCGTCGACCTGCACCCCTTCCGGAATGGCCTCCGACGCGCCAGGGATCTTGTCCAGCATGTCGCGCAGCGGCCCCATCTTCTTGAGCACGCCGATCTGTTCGCGGAAGTCCTCCATGTCGAACTTCCCCTTGAGCATCCGGACCGCGTCCTGCTCGGCCTTCTCCTCGTCGACGACCTCCTCGAACTGCTGAACCAGGCCGACCACGTCGCCGCGGCCCAGGATGCGGCTCGCCATCCCGTCTGGGCGGAACTCCTCCAGCCGCTCCGACGACTCGCCCATACCGACGAACTTGATCGGCTTGCCGGTGACCGCCTTGACCGAGAGCGCCGCGCCGCCGCGGGCATCGCCGTCGAGCTTGGTGAGAATCACACCGTCCAAATCGAGGCGCTCGTTGAATGCCTTGGCCGTCCCCACCGCGTCCTGGCCAATCATCGCGTCGACGACCAGCAGGATGTTCCCGGGGTGGACGCGGCGGTCGATCTCCGACAGCTCTTCCATGAGGGGCTCGTCGATCGCCAGGCGACCGGCGGTGTCGAACAACAGGACGTCGCGTCCGGTCTCGGCGGCGACGCGCACCGCCTTTTCGCAGATCTCGGGCGGCTTGCCGCCTGGATCGGCGTAAACCGGAATTCCCAGCTGCTCGCCGATGATCTGCAGCTGCTCGATGGCGGCCGGCCGGTAAACGTCGGCGGCCACCAGCAGCGGGCGCTTGTGTTGCTTTTCGAGGTAGCGCGCCAACTTGCCGACGGTCGTCGTCTTGCCCGATCCCTGCAGGCCGACCAGCATGATTCCGGTCGGGCCCTTCTTGGCGAATTTCAGGCTCGCGTCGACGGGACCCATGAGATCGCAGAGCTCGTCGTGGCAAAGCTTGACGAAATGATCCTCGGGGGTGACGCGCCGAACCTTCTCCTTGGTCGAAGCCTTCACCTTGACGATGACACCCACGGCCTTCTCTTTGATCCGCTGGCAAAAGTCCTGCACGACGGCGAAACCGACGTCGGCCTCGAGCAGCGCCGTGCGGACATCCTTCAGCGCCTCGTCGACGGTCGCCTCATCGAGCTCGGCAAGTCCCTGAAACCGCTGCTTGGCGCTGCGAAAACCCTTGGTGAGCGTCTCGAACATAGGGCGCGGAAGATAGCACCGTATTGCGGGCCGGTCTGTCGCGACGTTGAACCTTGACCCCTCCCTCTGTTTTTGAGGGCGAGCGTAGCCGAGCTTCGCTGGGCGCGGCGAGGGGGCCCCGGGACGTGTGAGGGCAGCGAACCACGCCCCCGTGAGATGCCCGGGTCCAAGCTCCCGCTCGCGGGGCCGAGCTCGCCTGAGCCCGCGCGAATCAGCGCCGCTGGCGCGATTGGGTCTCGGTCCACCAGGATTGCCAGCGGGCGCGGGCGGCTTGCCGGTCGCGGCGGGGCAGATCGAAGTGATAGCCAAAGTACTCGCCAGTCAGGGCGCGTAGCTCTTGTTCAGCGGCGGCACGGATTTCCGGCGTCTTGTGGGAGAGCCCCTCGAATAGCCAGTCCACGCGCTCGTCGTCCTGATGGCGTGCCCACCAAGTCGTCCACCGTTTGGGCTTGGGACCGAAATCCTGTTTGGTGATCGCAACCAGCGCGCGGTGCGCGCCTTCGGCATCGTCGCCGGCCAAATCGAGGCGTTCGAGCAACGCGGGGACGGCTGTTTTATCGAGTTGAGGAGCTGCCAGCACCGGCGCGCTCGGTGCTGCTGCGGGCGCCCCTGCCGGCGGCGGCGGTGGTCGCGGGGGAAGCCGCTCAATGGCGGCCGGCGGCGCGGGAGGGGGTTCGGGTGCGTAGCTGGCTTGCCAGATCCGGACCGGTTGCGCCCCAACCATCCGCGCGAAGAGGCGGACGAGACGCGACGTCATGGGTTGATCGAAGACCGCCTGCTGAACCGCGGCCACCCAGATCTCCGGCGCCACGTACAGCGCAAATGGGACCCCAAGCGCCGCGGCGGCCGCGTCGAGCTCGGGGCGCGTAACCGGCTCGCCGCAGAGGATTTGAAGCACGCCGTCCTTGAGCCCGACCGGAACGGCTCGGCAACGCGCCGACCAGGCCGCATCGAGATCGACCGCCGAGCCAGCGGGGTTTGGGTACTTCTCGGGCGACTCGCAGAGCGCGCGGTCCGGGACCGCTAGGTCGCTGGCTTCCGCGAGGGCGTTCCAAAGCGTCGCCTCGTCGAGCGCCTCAATCTCCAGAAGCGCCGTATCGAGGGCGCCACCGTAGACCGCCTGGCGCGCGATGGCGGCGCGTATGGACTCTACCGGCACGAGCCCCGCGGCGGCCAGATAATCGGAGAGCCGTGATGCCATGCCGCGCCCGCGGTCATTCCTCGTCGACAATGACGTAGGTGCCGGCCAGGTGATCGTGCAGCGCGCGGTGCTCGCGATCGAACAGCGCCCACAACCATCCGAGTGCCGCCGGCGCCACGCTGAGAGCGAGCGCCAGCAAACGCAGCAGCCCGCGCGCCGGCCCGGGCGGACGCCCGCGCCGGCAAATGAGACGAATGCCGACGAGACGCATCCCGAGCGTCTGGCCCGCCATGCCCGCGAAGTAGAGCTCGTAGAGCCCCGCCATTCCCAAGAACAGACCGACGGCGCCGACCGCCATGGGATTGCGATCGAGGATCCCCGCCACCAGAAGATCGGGACCGACCTCGCGCAGCCCGGGTATCGGGACGTGCAGGACCATCGCCAGGGTCGCGGTGACGGACGCGGTGAGCGCGAAGAGCAGGGCGAGATCGCAGAGCGCAGCGACCGCGCGACGGGGGAATCCGGTGACGCGAACGCGGAGGATGCGCTCCTCTCGCGGCTGGGAGGGGGGTGAGCTCGATGAGGCGGACATGGCAGCGGCGGAGGCGGTCACCAGCCCATTTTGAGGACCTGGCGCGCCGCCAGCAAGTTTAACGCCTACCCGAGTGCGCCGCAGGCATCCGCGACCATCGCGACGGCAACGATCGCCGCCGTCTCGACCCGAAGGATCAGGCTGCCCAACCCCACCGGAACGAACCCCGCCTGACAAGCAAGGTCGATCTCAGCCGGCGCAAATCCCCCTTCCGGCCCAACCAGCAACGCCGTCGGCCCCGGGGGCGTCCCCGACAGGGCGGAGCGGAGCGATCGTCCACGCTCCCCCTCGAAGAGCACGAGCCGCCGCGCGGGGAGGTCGGACGCGGCCAGCGCGACCGCGATGGGGAGCGGAGCGTCGACGGCCGGTACGTCCGCGCGTCCACACTGCCGAGCGGCCTCGCTCGCGATCTTCTCCCAGCGCGTTCGGCGCCCCGCTTCCGCGTCCGGACGAGCCACCGAGCGACCGGCAACGATCGGAACCAGCCGGGAAACACCCAGCTCCACCGTCTTCTGAACCAGAAAATCCATCCGTGCGGCGCGCGGGATCGCGGTCAGCAGGGTGATCGACGTAACCGACGCCACCGACGAGCGCCAAGCCCCGAGATCGAGCTCAGTCTCGGCGCGCCCCACCCGCGCGACGCGGGCCTCGACCTCGCGGCCCGCGCCGTCGAACAACGTCACCGGGTCGCCCGGCCTCGCGCGCAGCACCCGCCCGAGATGTCGGTGCGCGGGACCGCTGATCGTCAGCCGCGTGCCGCCGAGCCGCGCGCCCGGGATATGGAGACGCGGGCCCGCCATCACCTGCGCAGGCTCAGCGCCGCCCATTCGTCCTCGTCGCGTCGCGACTCGACCACAAACCCGGCGGCCACGAACGCGCCGGTGACGGCTTCCGCCTGCTCGGCCAGGAGGCCCGACAAGACGATCGTCCCACCCGAAACCAACCGCGCCGAAAAATCCGCTGCCAGAGGGGCCAGAACACCGGCCTCGACATTGGCCAGCACCAGATCGCTGACCTCGGGAACCTCGCGCAGACTTCCCACACGCGTCTCGACCGTCGCGATCCGATTGCGGTCTAGGTTCTCCACGGTCGTCGCCACCGCTTCCGGATCGATATCGACGGCCAGCCCCCTGGACCTGGGCCAGAGCTGCGCGGCTACAATCGACAAGATTCCCGACCCGCATCCGAGGTCCAAGAAGCGCTCAACACGCCGATCCGCGAGCTCTTCGCAGAGCCCAATCACGAGCCGCGTCGAAGCGTGGCCGCCGGTGCCGAACGCACGACCCGGATCGATGTCGATGATCCGGTCGCCATCCGCCGCGGGTTTTGGGTCCCAGCTCGGGCGCACCACGAACGTGCGCCCGACCCGCGTGGCCCGGAAATACTGCTTCCAGACGTCGCGCCACTCGTCCTCGTGGGCCTCGCGCCGACGCACCGACAGGGGCTCCACCGGCACCCCAGCGGCTTTCAACCGGCCCGCCACCGCCTCGACCTCCGCCAACACCTCCGCCTCCACCTCCGGCCGGCATTGCGCCACGATCACCGCTCGCCCAGTCCTCGCGCGAATGATGGTATCCGCGTCGCGAATCTCCACCCCCTCCGTCAGCTCCCCCACGGCCACCGCCATCACCTCCGCCCCCGCCGCCGGCACCTCGATCACAATCTCGATCCACATGGCGAGGGGTCGAGCCCCTTCCGCGAAGCGCTAGCGGATGACCCGCCGCTTGGCTTCGCGACGCCGCCTCTTGCGGGCTTCGCGCATCTTGCGCTTTTTCTTGACCGACGGCTTCTCGTAGTACCGTCGCCGCTTGATCTCCTGCAGTATCCCTTCCTTCGACATTTTTTGCTTAAGGATCTTGAGCGCTTTGTCGACGGAATCCCGAACTTCGACTTCAAGCGGACGGCCGAGCAGTGTCTCCAAGCGTGGGCTCCTTTGAGGAGTGGGGTTCTGACACACTCGAACGGGCATCGTCAAGGCGGAGCCGCCCACCCCACGCGCCTCGCGCCATCGGCTTGGACGCGCCCTCCCTGAAACGAGTCTTTACACCCAGCGGCGAGACGGGTTATGTAACGGTGAAGTTTCGCAATATTCCCGCGGGGTTTACCGGCACAGATTTCCGGATCCTCCGTCAAAAAGGAGCTGACAGAATGGTCATGGGGGCCAAGGTCTTCACCGCGACGAAGGCCAAAGACCGCGAAGAGCTCGGGGAAGTCTTGACCCGCTGGATCCGCGACAATCCGCGGGCGAAGATCATTGACAAGATCGTCACCCAAAGCTCGGACAGTGAGTTCCACTGTCTGTCGATCACGATCTTCTACGAGCTTTCGCCGCAGTAGCTGCGACACCATGCGTTTCGGCTTCCTGCTCAAGCGCGGCAAGCCCGAAGCGCAAGATCTGGCTCGGAGCCTGGCCCGGGTCCTGACCGGGCGCCGAGCGGCTCTCGTCGCGCTGGCCGAAGACGCGGTGGCAATCCCGGGCGCCGCGATCGTGTCACCCGAGAGCTTCGCGACGTCTATTGATGTCCTGGTGGTTTTGGGCGGCGACGGAACGTTCCTCTATGGCGCATCGTTCGCGGCGGATCGCGGCGTCCCGATCTTCGGCGTCAACCTGGGGAGCCTGGGATTCATCACGCCCTACTCTCGCGCCGAAGCAGCGGCCGCGATCGACGACGCTTGCCAGGGACAACTGGCGATCGAAGAGCGAATTCGTCTGGCGGTCAGCATCCGATCGCCAGGCGGCGCTGGCGCGACGCCGACCCGGTCAGCCGTCAACGATGCGGTCCTCAAGCAGGGCTCGATTGCGCGGCTGCTCGATCTGGAAGCGCGGCTCGACGGCGCCGAGATCGCCACCTACAAGGCGGACGGCCTCATCGTCGCAACGCCCACTGGCTCGACGGCCTACACGCTCGCGGCGGGGGGCCCGATCCTGACGCCCGACGTTCAGGCCATGGTCCTGACGCCGATCTGCCCGCACACGCTGACGAATCGCCCGCTGGTCTTCCCCCCGGACTCGCGGCTCGCCATCCGCAACGCCTCCGGCGGCCCGGTGACCCTCACCATCGACGGCCAGTGGAGCCAGGATCTCGCCAGCGACGCCTGGATAGACGTGCGCCGCGCCGACCGACCGCTGCGCCTTTTCCAAGCACCACGTGGCTTTTTCGGGATCCTGCGCGAGAAGCTCTCCTGGGGCTCGCGCCGGGTGGACGACGAATAGCCCGGCGCCGCGCAAAGCCTGCAACAGTCTCGGCCGTCCCGGCGATAATAGGCCGCCTCTGTGCTGACGCTCCTTCGTATCTCCGGTTTCGCGCTCATCGATGAGCTCGAGATCTCGTTCGGGCCAGGGCTGACTGCCGTGACCGGCGAGACGGGAGCCGGCAAGAGCATCCTGGTCGAAGCGCTGGGCCTGTTGCGCGGCGGGCGCGCGGGGGCCGACCTCATTCGGACCGGGCGTGACGAGGCCCAGGTGGAAGGGCTCCTCGAGCTGCCCGCGCAATCCGAGCTGCGAGCACGGCTCGCCGCCGAGGGGCGCGATGTCGATCTCCATGACGGGCTGGTCGTGCGCCGGGTGATTCTGCGCGGAGGGCGCGGGCGAGCATACTTGGGCCGTAGCCTGGCGACCGCGGCTGACCTCGCCGCGACGATCGCGGGCCTCATCGACGTCGCGTCGCAACACGACCAGCAGTCGCTGACCGATCCGGAGAGCCAGCTCGCCATACTGGACGCCTTCGCCGAGAACCCGGCGCTGCGAACCGAAATGGCGGAGGCGTACGTGGCAAGCGTGGACACCGCCACGGCCCTGACGACGTTTTCGGCGGACTCCCGAGCCCGGAGCGAGCGCGAGGATCTGCTGCGTTTCCAGCTCGGCGAGCTGGAGGCGGCGCGGCCCGCGCCCGGCGAGGATGAAGCGCTGACCGCGGAGCGAGAGCGGCTCAAGGGGGCCGAACGCTTCTTCGCGGCCACGGCAACGGGCGAGGAGACGCTGTATGCGGGCGACGGCGCGGTGGCCGAGCGCGTCGCCGGTGTGGTCCGCAATCTGGCGCCGCTGGCGGCGCTCGATCGGACACTCGCGCCGCTGGTCGAACGACTTGGCGAGGCCCAGGCGGCGATCGAGGACGCGGCGCGCGAGCTCGGCCGGTACGCCCGCGGCATCCGGTCGGATCCGGCGCGGCTCGTCGAAATAGAGGAGCGTCTGTTCCTGCTCCAGCGGCTCTGCCGCAAACACGGCGGCACCGTCGCGGACCTGGCAGCCCGACAAGGGGTGCTGGCCGCCGAGCTCGACGAGATGGGCTCGTACGAGGAAGGCCTTTCCGCTCGCCAGGCCGCAGCGGCGGCGGCAGAAGCCCGCGCGATCGCTGCCGCCGCCGCGCTCAGCGCTTCGCGCCGCCAGGCGGCTGGCAACCTCGAGCGCAAGGTGGGAACGGTCCTGCGCGAGCTCGGATTCGCGTCGGCGCGACTGCCCGTTGCCGTGGAGACCCGCGAGCTCGGACCCTCAGGCGCCGATCGCGTGCGTTTCCTGTTTGCGCCCAACCCGGGCGAAGAGCCACGCCCCCTGGCGAAGATCGCCTCGGGGGGCGAGCTGTCGCGGGTCATGCTGGCGGTCAAACAAACGCTGGCCCGCACCGATGAGGTGCTGACCTATGTGTTCGACGAGGTCGACGCTGGCGTTGGCGGCGGCACCGCCGAGGTGCTCGGCCGCAAACTAAAACGGTTGGCGACCGACCGCCAGGTCATCGTGATCACGCACCTGCCCCAGGTCGCGGCCTTCGCCGACGCGCAGGTCCGGGTCACCAAGACGACCGCGCGCGGCAAGACCCGGGTCGAGATCGTCCGCCTCGCCGACACCGAGCGTGCCGGCGAGATTGCGCGCATGCTCGCCGGCCGAGCCCCCTCGGCCCAGGCGCTGGCGCACGCCGAAGAGATGCTTCGCAACGCACGCCAACTCGCAAGCTGACCGTAACAAGCTAACCGTTAATTGATCTGGATCGGCCCGCGTGCTACGTGGAGAGACTGGCCTTACCGCCGGCCCCCAGCCTTCCCACATTCCCGCAAGGTCGCGATTGGCACGAAAACGACGTAGACGGCGCTCCGGCGAGATGAAGAGCTCGCTTCGTCTGGGAGTGCTGCTGATCGGCTTGGTCGGCGTCAACGTCTACGTCTTCTTCTTCAATCGCAAGACGGCGCCGCGCGATGTCCTGAACATGCAGTCGACCGCGAGGACGATGGAAGTCTCGAGGCACGAGATCTTCGCGTCGGACGCTCGGATTATCAACAGGATGGGGACCCTCAAAGCGTCCCAAAGCCCCCCCGCTACGGGCTCCCGCGAGCAAAGCTCGTTCGCGCCGACGCGATTGGCCCTCAACGGATCGCCGAATCCACCGATCGTTCTGGCCAGCGCGAAAGCGGGACCGCCGGTGATTCAGGTGCCGTTCGCGCCACCGCCGGAATCCGTGGCTCCGCGGGCGCCAACACCACATGCGGCGTTCCAGGTTCCGTTCGCTCCCCCGCCAGAGGACAACGGCGAAGCACACGACGACACGATCGAGAAAAGATTCGGCAGCGCCGACACGCTGGGCCAGGTCCTGGCGCGCGAGGGTTTCGGCCCGGCGGGACCGCAGGTCGTGGCCGTGCTCGCCAAGCTGGTCGATCCGCGCGGCATCCGTGGCGGGCAAAAATACATCGTCCGGCTCGGCGACGACGGATCGCCCACCTCGTTCGAGTACCAGCCCTCCGCCCTCTTGCGCTATCTGGTCGAGAAAGACGAGGACGCCGCCGTTTGGAAAGCACGCAAGCTTGAGGCCGCGGTCGAGCTCAAGACCGCCGACGTTGGCGGCGTCGTCGAATCATCGCTCTACGAATCGGTGCAAAAGGCCGGCGAATCGACCGCGCTCGTGAGCTTGCTGGTCGAGCTGTTCGCGTGGGACGTCAACTTCTACACCGACACGCACCCCGGCGATCACTGGAAGGTGGTGGTCGAAAAGCAGTTCCTGGGCGGTCAGTTCTACAAGTACGGGCGGGTGCTGGCGGCGGAGTACGGCGGCAAGGCCGGGACCTTCCGCGCCTTCTTCTGGAACGGCAAGGGCGCGCCGCACGACAAGCCCGGCAAGTACTACGACGATCACGGCCTCGCGAACTCGAAGACGATGCTCAAGACGCCGCTGCGCTTCGTGCGCATCAGCTCGAAGTTCGATCGCAAGCGCTTCCACCCAATCCTGCACGTCGAAAAAGCGCACCTCGGCATCGATTACGCGGCACCGACCGGAACGCCTGTCTGGGCCTCGGCGAGTGGCCGCGTCGTCGAGGTCGGCATGAAGCGCGGCTCGGGAAACACCGTAGTCCTCGCCCACGCGAACGGGCTCTCGACCCGATACTACCACCTGTCACGCTATGCGCGCGGCCTGCACGCCGGCCAGCAGGTGAAGCAGAAAGAGGTCATCGGATTCGTCGGCATGACCGGGCTGGCGACGGGCCCACACCTACATTTCAGCGTGACCAAGAACGGCGCCTTCGTCGATCCGAGCAAGCTCCAGGTCAGCCGCGACGCACCGGTCCCCGACCGCGCCGCCTTCCTGGACGCCATCCGCCCGCGCATCCTCGCTCTGCGAACGATCCAACCGGGCGCCGTCGCCCGCAACTAACGCATCCCCCGGCAAAGCCGGGGGGTTTCGATGTGTGAGCCGCTCAAAGCGGCTGGATTTGGGG
>CAAGKR010314214.1_pt1 | contig 37121 bp, 38 predicted proteins | sample 2556971 | NCBI WGS metagenome assembly CAAGKR01 (sample SAMEA5207829, study PRJEB30636) | soil metagenome | biome: forest; feature: boreal; material: soil | place: USA | collected 2011-09 | depth 1 m | reverse complement strand
GGGCGGAAGGAGTCGAACCCTCACACACGGGACCAGAACCCGCCGTCCTACCATTAGACTACGCCCCAATGAGGCTTGGCTCGCTGCGCCCGGGACGCGGCGCGGAGTGAGATTCTACGGATGGGTGAGTGGGCCGTCAACCCCGCCGACGGTCGCTGCATCGAAGCGAGCGAGCGCCTTGTCGCGCCCCAGCAGCTCCAGCGACTCGAAGAGGGGCAGGCTCACGGTGGTGCCCGTCACGGCGACCCGGACCGCCTGGAACACCACCTTCGGCTTCAGGCTGAGCTCCTCCGGGACCGCCCGGAGAGCCTCCTCGATCGACGGCGCGTCGAACGACGCCAGGTCGGCCAGCGCGGCGCGCGCGAACGCCAGCGCCTGCGGCACGCCCTCGACGGCGAGCGCCTTCGCGCGGGCCGCCGGTTCGATCACGACCGCCGTCTCGAACAGGAATCGCACCATGGGCGCGATCTCGTCCAGGCGCTTGATACGCTCCGAGATGAGGGGCACCAGCTTCAGCAGCCATTCCCGGCAGTTCCCAAGGTCCTCGACGGTCGCCAGCCCGGCCTCGACGAGCCACGGCGTCATCCGGTCGACCAACTCATCGGCGGGAAGCTCCCGGATGTAGGCACCGTTCATCCAATCGAGCTTGTCGGTGTCGAGGATGGCGGGGTTGCTGGAGACCCGCTCCAGCGAGAACGAATCGCAGAGCGTCTGCGCCGAGATGATCGTCGTCTCGCCATCCAGCGACCAGCCGAGGAGCGCCAGGTAGTTGAGCACCGCTTCGGGCAGGTAGCCGCTGTCGCGGTATGCCTCCACCGAGACCGCGCCGTGTCGCTTGCTCAGGCGCTTGCCGTCCGGGCCCCAGATCATCGGCAGGTGGGCGAAGACCGGCACCTCGTGACCGAGCGCCTCGAACAGCAGGATCTGGCGCGGGGTGTTGGAGAGGTGATCGTCACCGCGAACCACGTGGGTGATCTCCATCAGGGCGTCGTCGACCACGCTCGCGTAGTTGTAGGTGGGGGTGCCGTCGGTGCGCAGGAGCACGAAGTCGTCCAGCGCGTCGGCCGGAAAGGACATGTGCCCGCGGATGGCGTCCTCGAACGCGACCTCGCTGCGGTCGGCCGGAACCGCAAGGCGCCACACGTGTGGCTCGCCGGCATCAACGCGCGCCGCTGCCGACACGGCGTCCAGCCGGCGGCACGTGCGGTCGTATCCGGCGAACCCGCCTCTCGCGCGGGCGGCGCCGCGGTTGGCTTCGAGTTGCTCGGCGGAGCAGAAGCAGGGGTATGCGTGACCGCCGGCTCGCAGTACCTCGAGGGCCTCCAGGTAGGTGAACGCCCTGAGCGTCTGGAAGTAAGGGCCGTGCTTTCCACCGATCTCCGGTCCCTCGTCCCAATCAAGTCCGAGCCACCGCAGACCCCGCAGGATCGCCTCTACGTTCTCCTCGGTAGAGCGCTCGGGATCCGTGTCGTCGATTCGCAGGATGAAAGTGCCGCCAGTGTGGCGGGCCAGCGCCCAGTTGTAGATGGCGGTGCGGGCGCCCCCGATGTGCAGGTGGCCGGTCGGGCTGGGTGCGAAGCGGACGCGGACGGGCGTGGACAATGCTGCCTCCGTCGGGACTGACTCGTTGCGGGTTCTGGCGAGACTACATGGTACCGCGCCGCGCGGCCGGCCCCGCAAACCGCACGCGTCGAGGTGTTGGCGCGACGGCGGCGCGAGTGCTATCTTCGCAGGCGACTCATCATGAGGCGCCCCCGGAGACGGGGGTGCAGAGGGCCGAGGGACCGCACCCGGTGACGCCCCGGCAACCTGCTTCGAAAGTGGAGCGAGGTGCCAAGTTGCGGCAGGTCTTGGACTTGAGGAGACCTGGCAGATGAGGGAAGAGCGAGGCACGCCCGAACGCGTGCCCTCACGAGGCCCTCGTCCGCATGCCGGCGAGGGTCTTTGTCGTCGGGGACAGGTATCTGTGCTCGCCGCCTTCAACGACGGGAGCACGAGAGAAGGAAGGAAGACGCATGCCGGAGCGCGAGTACCTGTTCACGTCGGAGTCGGTCACGGAGGGCCATCCCGACAAGATGTGCGACCAGATATCGGATGCCGTGGTCGACGCGATCATCAGCCGCGAGGCCGACCTGGCCGCCGAGGGCTACTCCACGGACAAAGGGAGCGCGGCGGATCCGTCCTACGTCCGCTGCGGCGTCGAGACGTTCACGACCACGGGGCTCATCGTGGTCGGCGGCGAGGTGCGCACGCACGCCTACGTCGACATCCCGGCGCTCGTACGCGAGACCGTGAAGGACATCGGCTACACCGACGCAAGATTCGGCTTCGACTACGAGACCTGCGGAGTGCTGACCGCGATCCACGAGCAGAGCGCCGACATCGCGTTGGGCGTGGACGACTCGCTCGAGTCCAAGCACGGCGACACCGACCCGCTCGACCTGATCGGCGCGGGCGACCAGGGCATGATGTTCGGCTACGCGTGCAACGACACCTCCACGCTGATGCCGATGCCCATCTACCTGGCGCACCGGCTCGCCGAGCGCCTCACCGCCGTCCGCAAGGCCGAAGTGCTGCCGTACCTGCGGCCCGACGGCAAGACGCAGGTCACGGTCCGCTACGTCGACGGCAAGCCCGTGGCCGTGGAGAAGATCCTCATCTCGACCCAGCACGCCGCCGAAGCGGACGTGGACACGCTCATCCGCCCGGACCTCATCGAGCACGTCATCCGCCCCGTCTTCGAGACCGAATCCATCGCTTGGGAGGTCGGCGACGAGGACATCTTCATCAACCCGACCGGGCGCTTCGTCGTAGGCGGCCCCATGGGCGACTCGGGCCTGACAGGGCGCAAGATCATCGTTGACACGTACGGCGGGATGGGCCGTCACGGCGGCGGCGCGTTCTCCGGCAAGGACTGCACGAAGGTCGACCGCTCCGCTTCATATGCAGCGCGCTGGGTCGCCAAGACGGTCGTCGCGGCCGGCCTCGCGGACCGCTGCGAGCTCCAGCTCGCATACGCCATCGGCGTCGCGCACCCGCTGTCCGTACTGCTGGACACGTTCGGGACCGAGACGGTCGACACCGCGCTCATCGAGAAGGCCGTGGCGTCCACGTTCGACCTGAGGCCGGGCGCGATCATCCGTGACCTCGACCTGCGCCGCCCGATCTATCGCAAGACCGCCGCCTACGGCCACTTCGGCCGCGACGACGCGGACTTCACCTGGGAGAGGACCGACCGGGTCGAGGAGCTGCGCGCCGCCGCGGGGGTCTGACCGGAATCGCGCCACGCATCGCCAAGGAGGCCGCCGGCATCCATGTCGGCGGCCTCGGCTATGCTGCTGACATGGTCAGCAGCCCGCTCAAGCCCGTTGCACGCGTCGTCGTCGACGTGCCCACCCGCGCGCTCTCCGAGCCCTTCGACTACTCGGTCCCGGAGACGCTCTCCGACGCCGTTGCCGTCGGGGTACCGGTGGTCGTCCCATTCGGGGGCCAGCGTGTCGTCGGCTACGTCGTCGAGCGCGTCGCCTCGAGCTCCTTCGAGGGTCGGTTGCGCGAGATCGAGGCCGTCCTCGGCGAGTCGCTCTTCGGCGAGCACGGCTACGGCCTGGCCGCCTGGATATCGCACGAGTACGTGTCCACGCTAGCCGACGCGATGCGACTGCTCCTCCCGCCGGGCGGCTCGCCGTCGGCCGTCGCCGCATACTCAGCTGGCCCAACATGCCCCGCAGGTCCGCTGCGTGCGGCGGTCTTCGACGCCGTGGCCGAAGCGGGGGAGCTGACCGCCCCCCAACTGAAGACGATCGACGCACGCTTCCCCGCGACCGCGTCCACGCTGGCCCGCGCGGGCGCGCTCGCGCGCTCGTGGCGCCTGCGTCCAGCCGCGGTCGGCGCGGTGGACGACCGCTGGGCCCGTCTGGAGGAGGGTGTGGCGTTCACTCCTTCCTCTCGCGCCACGGCTCAGCGTGCGCTGCTCGACGCCCTCAGCGCCGGACCCGTGAGGGTCGCCGAGCTCGCCGCGGAGCTGGGCTCCGTCGACGGACCGCTGCGAGCGCTCGCCGCCGCGGGCGCCGTGAGGATCGAGCGCCGCCGCAGGATGCGTGAGCCGACGTCGCCGGTCCGCGCCGCGCCGAGGCACGAGAAGCTCTCCGACGGGCAGATCGCGGCCTTGGAAGCGATCGCGAGCGCCGCGCCCGGCTCGGCCGTGCTCGTCGACGGCGTGACCGGCTCCGGCAAGACCGAGGTCTACATGCGGGCGATCGAGGAGGTCCTCGCCGATGGGGGCTCCGCCATAGTCCTCGTGCCGGAGATATCGCTCACCCCGCAGACGGTCGGGCGCTTCCGGGCACGCTTCGGTGACCTGGTGGCGGTGCTGCACAGCCGGCTGCCGGCAGGGGAGCGCTACGACCAGTGGGACAGGGTGCGCTCTGGCGACGCCCGGGTCGCGATCGGGCCGCGTTCCGCACTCTTTGCACCGGCAAGGAACCTGCGGCTCGTCGTCGTGGACGAGGAGCACGACGGCTCCTACAAGCAGGGATCCGCCCCGCGCTACCACGCGCGTGCCGTCGCCGAGCGTCTGTGCGCCGCGGCAGGCGCCGTACTGGTGCTGGGGAGCGCGACCCCTTCGTTCGAGAGTCGCCTGGCCGCGGACGAGGGCCGATACCTGCGGGTCCGCCTTCCGGATCGGGTCGCGGGCGGCTCGATGCCCCCCGTCGAGGTCGTCGACATGGCCGAGGAGTTCCGACAGGGCGGGCGGTCGATGTTCTCCCGACCGCTCACAGCCGCGCTCGAGCAGGTCCGCGACACCGGCGCCAAGGCCGTGTTGTTCCTCAACCGCAGGGGCTTCGCCTCGTTCGTGCTGTGCCGCGAATGCGGGTTCGTCCCGCATTGCGACAACTGCTCTGTCGCCATGACATATCACGAGGTTGGCAAGCGCCTCGTCTGCCATCACTGCGGGGCCGTCCGCCCCCTGCCCGCCCGCTGCCCGAAGTGCTCCAGCCCCTACCTGCGCCAGTTCGGCACGGGAACCCAGCGCGTGGAGGCCGAGCTCGCAACCGCGGTGCCGGGGCTTCCGGTCGTCCGCATGGACGCGGACACCACGGGCGGGAAGGGGGGGCACGAGAGGCGTCTCGCCGAGTTCGAGGCCATGCGCAGCGGAGTGCTGCTGGGAACGCAGATGGTCGCGAAGGGTCTGGACTACCCGGAGGTCGAGCTCGTGGGGGTCATCAACGCCGACACGACCCTGCACATGCCGGACTTTCGGGCGGCCGAGCGGACCTACCAGTTGCTCGAGCAGGTCTCCGGCCGGGCGGGCCGCGGTGCCGCCGGCGGGAAGGTGGTGATCCAGACCTACTGGCCGGATCACCCCGCCATCACGGCGGCCGCAGCTCACGACCCTGAGCCCTTCTACGCCACGGAACTCCCTTTGCGCCGCGCCCTGGGATACCCGCCGTGCGGCCGGCTGGCACGTCTGGTGCTCACCGGCAAGGACCACGCTGCGACACGCTCTTCGGCCATCGCCGCCGTCAAGGCGCTCACGGCCGCTGCCGCGAACCTGCCCGGATGCGTGGTGCTCGGCCCGAGCCCCGCGCCGATCGCCAGAGTCAAGGGCGCCTGGCGGTGGCAGGCGCTCCTCAAGGCCCCTGCCGGCTCGGACATCGCGTCGGTGCTGCGGGAAGGGCTCGCGCGGACCCGCGTCGCAGACGGGGTGTCAGCGGCGCCCGACGTCGACCCCGTCGACATGCTCTAGGCGCCAGCCGCGGTGTAGAATCCGAGGTGGGGCGTCGCGCAGGAGGTCCACGCGCGACGCCTGAGTATCGCTCCGACGGCACACAGGACACTATGGACATCCTCGAGCACCCCAACCCCGCTCTCAAGCAGCACGCGTCCGAGGTCGACCCGGCGGCGGACACCACGCTGGCGTCCCTCGTCCAAGCCATGGCCAAGGCGATGTACGAGGCGCCGGGAGTGGGGCTCGCCGCCACACAGGTCGGCGTGCAGAAGCGCCTCGTGGTCCTCGACGTCGACGACGGGCTGATGGCGCTGTGCAACCCGCGCATCGTCGAGACGACGCCCGAGACCGAGACCGAGGACGAGGGTTGCCTCTCCCTCCCGAACGTCTACATCCCGATCGAGCGTCCTATCGGCTGCGTCTGCGAGGCGCTCGACCTCAAGGGCGCACCGGTCCGCATCGCGGCAGAGGGCCTCTTCGCCCGCGTCCTGCAGCACGAGACCGACCACCTCGACGGGCTGCTCATCCTCGACCGGGCCACGCCCGACGAGAGGCGGGCGGCGCTGCGACGCTACCGCGAGGCCAACGAGGCTCGCTGACGCCGACGGAGGGGGAGCGGTGAGAGTCGTATTCATGGGCACGCCACCGTTCGCAGTGCCCACGCTCGACGTACTGCTCGACGCTCACGAGGTCGTCGCGGTCTACACGCGCCCCGATGCGGCCACCGGCCGCGGTCGCCGCATCACGGCACCGGCCGTCAAGGTGCGGGCTCTCGAGGCCGGCGTCCCCGTCCGGCAGCCCGCCTCTCTGCGCGATCCCGCCGTCGTCGCGTCGATCCGCGCCCTGGGAGCTGACCTGATCGTCGTCGTCGCGTACGGCGCCATCCTGCCGCCCGAGTTGCTTCAGTCGCCCCGGTTCGGCTGCATCAACGTGCACGCTTCGTTGCTGCCACGCTGGCGCGGCGCCGCGCCCATCCAGCGCGCGATCCTCGCGGGTGACGAGCTGACCGGCGTGTCGATCATGCGGATGGAGGAGGGTCTCGACACCGGTCCCTGGTGCGCGCAGGTATCCACCCCCGTGGATGGCAAGAACACGGCGCAGCTCACGTCCGAACTCGCGGCGCTCAGCACGAAGGCGCTGCTCGACGCATTGCCCCGCATCGCGTCGGGCCAGTGCGTTTGGACGGCCCAGGATGACGCCGCGGCCACCTACGCATCCAAGATCTCGGCCTCCGACGTCGCTCTGCACCCGGGGCTTACGGTCGATGAGGCGTGGCGTCGAGTCCGGGCGTCGGGCGCCAGCGCCCCGTGCCGCGTCGTCATCGACGGCCGCGGGGTCACCCTGGTCTCCGCGGACCCGTCGCCTCGCGGGGCGCCCTCCGGCCGCGTGACGGCCGATCGCGTCCTCGATCTTGGCTTGTCGGACGGCGCGCTGCGCGTCGTCGCACTCATACCTGAGGGCCGCGCAACCATGCCGGCATCGGATTGGCTGCGCGGCGCCCGCCTTGGCCCCGATGCCACCTGGAGTGCAGCGTGAGCGTGGCACCCGCCCGGCGCGCCGCGCTGCGGGTCCTGCAGCGCGTCAGGGAGAGAGGCTCCTTCGGTCCGGAGACTCTCGATGCCGTCCTGCGGGCCTCCGGCCTCAGCGCCAGGGACACCGCCCTCGCGACGCGCCTCACCTACGGCGTCCTGCAGACGCTCGGGACGCTCGACGAGGCCGTCGACCGCTTCGCCGAGAGGCCCGGCGCCCTCGAGCCCACCGTGCGCGACGTGTTGCGGTTGGCCTCCTACGAGATCCTGTTCATGCGCACTCCCGCGCGCGCGGCCGTGCACGAGGGCGTGGACGGCGTCCGCGGGGTGCGCCCGCAGGCGGCCGGGTTGGCCAACGCCGTGCTGCGGCACATCGCCGCCGAGGCGGACTCCTTCCCCTGGGGCGACCCGGCCACCGACGACGACGCGCTCGCTCGAGCGACGGGGCACCCGCGTTGGCTGGTGGACCGCTGGATCGCCGAGCTGGGCCGCGAGCGCGCCACGGAGACCCTCTACGCCGATCTCGAGCCGGCGCCGCTCTACCTGTGGGCGAACATCTTCAAGGCCACGCCGGTTGAGATCCTCGACGCCTTGGAGGCGGACGGCGCCGACCCCGTGGCCGACGTCCCGCCGGGCTGCCTCCGCGCGGGCGACGCCTCCGCGGCGGTCCGGGGGGAGGCGGTCCGGTCGGGCATTGCGCTGGTCACCGATGCCGCTGCACAGCTGGCGGCCCGGGTCCTCGGGCCGCACCCGGGCGAGATCGTCGTGGACGTGGCCGCGGGCCGCGGGACCAAGACGGCTGAGGTCCAGGAGTGCAGTGTCTCCGCAGGAGCGCCGTGCGACCTGCGCGCCGTGGACATCCACCCGTTCAAGGCGGACGTGTTGCGCCGTCGCATGGACGACCTCCGCGTTCCCGGCGTGACTGTGCTGGTCGGCGACGCCACGGCCGCCGCCTCGATCGAGGGTCTGCCGGAAGCCGGCACGGCCGCCGCGGTCCTCGTGGACGTCCCCTGCAGCGGGCTGGGCGCCCTGAGGCGCCGTCCCGAGAAACGCTGGCGCGTCACGCCCGAGGACATCGATCGACTGGCCGTGTTGCAGCTCAAGATGCTCGGCGAGGCGGCGACGCTTGTCAGCGTCGGCGGCGCGGTGGTCTACTCTACCTGCACCGTCAGCAGGGCAGAGAATGAGGACGTCGTTTCATCGTTCCTGTCCGACAACGAGGGGAAGTTCGTGGTCGGCGACCTGTCCGCCTCCGTTCCCGAGCAGTGGAGGGGCGACATCGCAAAGGAAGGCCACTTCCAGTCCACGCAACGCGTGGGCGGGCCTGACGGGCACTTCGTCTCTCTGCTCGTTCGCGTTTCGTAGGCAGGGCTGCCGCCGGCAGCAGGTAACAGGCAAGACCCAGGGGAGGTCGCCATGCGCAGCACCAGGATCGTCGAGATGCTCGAGGTCACGGAGGCGGCAGCGCTGGCCGCCGGCCGCTGGATGGGCAAGGGCGACAAGCACGCTGCCGACGACGCCGCGGTCGAGGCCATGCGCGCGGCCTTCAACGATGTCGAGATCGACGGGACTATCGTGATCGGGGAGGGCGAGCGCGACGAGGCGCCGATGCTCTTCATCGGCGAGAAGGTGGGGAAGGGCGGCGAGAGCATCGACATCGCCGTGGACCCGCTGGAGGGCACCAACCTCACGGCCTACGGGCAGTCCAACTCGCTGGCGGTCCTCGCGTTCGGCCCCAACGGGACGATGCTGCACGCGCCCGACACCTACATGAACAAGGTCGCGGTCGGACCCGACGCCGCGAGCGCGGTACACATCGACGCCAGTCCCACCGAGAACGTCCGCAACGTCGCGAAGGCCCTCAAGCGGGATGTCGAGGACCTGGTCGTGTGCATCCTGGATAGGGAGCGTCACATCGAGCTGATCAAGGAGGTGCGCGAGGCGGGCGCCCGCATCAGGCTCATCTCCGACGGTGACGTGTTCGGCGCCGTCGCCACCGCGATCGAAGGCACCGGCATACATCTCTATCTCGGCATCGGCGCCGCGCCGGAGGGAGTGCTGGCGTGCTCCGCGATGAAGTGCATCGGCGGGACCTTCATGGGCCGCTTCGCCTGGCGCAACCCGGCCGAGAAGGCGCGTGCCGTGGAGATGGGCACCCCCAACATCGACGGCGTCTTGGACATGGACACCCTTGTCAACACCGACGAGGCCGCCTTCATAGCCACCGGCGTCACCGACGGCGAGATGCTGCGCGGGGTCAAGTACTTCGGTCACGGCGCCCGCACCAACTCCGTCGCGATGGACGCCCGGACCAAGACCGTCCGCTTCATCGACACCATCTACAACACCGGCGACGAGAAGTTCTGGGTCCGCAGGGACTAGTCGCGCGGCGATCGGGAAGCGAAGAAGAGCGGCCCATCCGGGCCGCTCTTCTCATTCGCACATGTCCGCCCGGGGACCTACTCGGCTGCGGGGCAGCCGGCGCACTCCGGACCGCCGGCCCCACACGCCGGCGCCGCGGCGGGCTCGTCCTGCGACGCCTTCCGGTTGTCGGTGTTGTGGAAGCCGCTGCCCTTGAAGTGCACGCCGACCGGGTGGAAGACCTGCTTGGTCGCGCCGCCGCACTCGGGGCACGGGACAGGGGAGTCGTCGCGGGCCGGACGCGTGACTTCGCAGACGGCGGAACAGCTCACGCAGCGGAAATCGTAGGACGGCATGGGCGACCTTCGGCCTTTCGGTTCGTGAACATTCGGGCGGTCCGGCTCTGTAGTCCCCGCAGACGGGACGCGCGGCATGATACGTCCCTGAACGGGCAAACGGCAAGCGCGTGCTGATATACTGGCCCGCATGACACGTCTTCCCGGCACCCTCCTTCGCGCCGCGCTGACCCTCGTTCTGGGCGTGTGCCTTCTCGGCCCCGCGCCCTCGACGGCGCATGCCGCGACCCTCGCGGAACTCAAGGCCCAGCTCGCGGCGATCCGTGCAGAGGCCGCGCCTGCCGGCGCGGCCTACGAGGACGCGACGACCGAGCTGGAGAACACGCAGTACCGGATCAAGCAGGCCGACGCGCGCATCAAGGCGCAGACCAAGAAGCTCGCAGCCTCGGAAGCCCGGCTGGGTGGGCGCGCCGATGCGATGTACCGCGAGGGCGGAGACGACGGCATCCTCAGCTTCGTTCTCGGGTCCACCTCGTGGGAGGACTTCGTCACCCGTCTCGACTACATCACAATCATCGCCGCGAACGATGCGGCGCTCGTCGAAGAGGTGAAGCTCACCCGCGCGAACCTCGAGAAGGACCGGGTGGACCTGGTGGCCGAGGCCAAGGTCCAAGCGAAGCAGGCCGCGGTTCTGAAGGTGAAGCGTGACGCTCTGGACGCGAAGCTCTCCGCCAAGCGGACCCAGTACGAGCGCGTGCTGGCCGCCATCGCTGCCGAGATGGCCCGCAACAACCCCGGTCACGGGACGTATCCGCCGGGGCCGAACGGCATGGTGTTCCCCGTGCGCGGCGTCTACTACTACCGCAACACCTGGGGAGCGCCGCGGTCGGGCGGCCGCCACCACATGGGCACGGACATCATGGCCTCTCGCGGGACGCGGGTCGTGGCCATCACCAACGGCTACGCCCGTCCGCACTACAGCGGACTGGGCGGGAAGTCCATCACCCTCACCGGTGACAACGGCTGGGGCTTCTACTACGCGCATCTCAACGGCTACGCGGTCAAGGCCGGTCGCGTGAAGGCCGGTCAGGTGATCGGCTATGTGGGCAACACCGGGAATGCGGCGGGCGGCGCCTGCCACCTCCACTTCCAGATGGGGCCGCACTCCAACTGGGTCAACCCGTACCCGTATCTCCGGCAGATGGAGTAGCGTCCTCCACTGCGTGTCCTGGTGCTAAGATCGGACCCGCGGCGGAGGCTCGCCGCAGTTTCAGAAGGACCGTTTCGGGAGCCGCGTGGATCGCGGCTGAGAGGCGGCCGGAACGACGGCCGCGACCGACAATGACGGTGCCGGTAATGCGGCGCCGCACCACGGTACGGGGACGACGGCACGACCCCGTTCGCTCTTCCTCCCGCGGTCAACGATCGCAGACGCCCACTCGGGCATCTGGCGGAAGGAGGACGTCTGTGGCCGCGAACCGTACGCGGGTAATCGTCGAGGCAGGGCTCTCCATCGCCCTCGCCTACGTCCTGGGCAGATTCATGCTCTTCAAGCTGCCGTTCGGCGGCTCCGTCTCGCTCGACATGCTTCCGATCCTGGTGTTCGCGCTCCGCCGGGGAGCGGGGCCCGGAGTCCTGACGGGCGCCGTGTACGGCCTGCTCAACTACACCATCGACCCGGTGGGGGTCGTTCACTGGGCGCAGTTCCTGCTCGACTACGCGGTCGCATACGGCCTTGTGGGCATCGCGGGCCTCGGTTCGAAGGCCTTCCACTCCCGCATGGCCTCGGGAAGGACGGCATCCGCCATGGCGGGGGTCGCGATACCGCTCGCGTTGCTCGCGATGTCGGCGCGGTTCGCCGCCCACTTCCTGTCCGGCGTCGTCTTCTTCGGGGCGTACGCGCCCGCCGGACAGCCTGTGGCACTCTACTCGCTCATCTACAACGCGACCTACATGGGACCCTCCGCTGCCCTATGCTTGGTGGCGACACTCGTGGTGCTTCCTGTGCTGGAGAGGGCGGTCCCTGTTCGATGAGTGAGGTTCTTGTGGTCGGGGCCGCGCCGGCGCCGGATCCCGAAGACTTCTACCGCGGTCTGCTGGCGTCGGCAGCCGCCGTGGTGGCGGCCGACGCGGCCGGCGAGTGGTGCGCCTCCCTCGGACGGCTTCCCGACGTCATCGTCGGCGACTTCGACAGCGCCGATCCGGAAGAGCTCGAGCGGCTGGAGCGCCTGGGCGTGCGCATCGAGAGCCATCCCGCCGATAAGGACGCTACCGACCTGGAACTGGCTGTGGCCGTGGCGCACGGCCTGTGGGCCCTCCCGGTCTGCCTGACGGCCGCGTTCTCGGAGCGACTGGACCACACGCTCGCTGCGCTCGGGCTCGTCATGCGTGCGGGCAAGGGCGCCAGCATCGCGGAGCCGACGTGGCGCGCCTGGCCGTGCTCGCCCGGCCACCCTCTGACGCTCGCGCTCACGCGCGGCTTGACCTACAGCCTCGTCGCCCTCGAGAGATGCGAGGGCGTCACCGCACTCGGTGGCCACTGGGAGTTGCGGGAGGCCGCTCTGGAGCCGCTCAGCGGGCGTGGGGTCAGCAACGAAGGGCTCGGATCCGAGCTGCAGGTCAGGGTGAGGCGCGGCGGCCTCGTCGTGATAGCGAACGACGTCATCATCTGACGTCTGCGTGGCATCCGCCGGCAGACGTGACGAGAGCGCCGGATGCCGGCGCTCTCGTGTTCGAGCGGGTCGTTGTCGGCGTCAGGATCGACGCCCGATCGGCTACCCGCGGGTGACCTTGCCCGCCTTCATACACTTGGTGCACACGTTGATCTTCTTCACGGCGCCATCGACGACCGCATGGACGCTCTGGATGTTCGGACGGATGGTCCGGTTGGTGACGCGATGCGAGTGGCTGACGTTGCGGCCCGCGGAAGGGTGCTTCCCGCACACGCTGCATACCTGCGACATCTTGAGATCTCCTCGGGTCTACCCGTCGCGGTCGAATGCGCGGGCGTGGTTTCGGTGAGGCAAAGCGCACGGCATGGTAGCACAGGAAGCCGATGCTCCTCAAGGCGCTTTGCGCGGCTCACAGACGGTGCGCGACGTGGCCCCGGGCGGTTATACTCCGAAGCGCACCGCGGAGGGCGAGACCCTTCGACGATCCGGGCGCAAGAGAACGGGACGGCCGATGGCGCAGTATACGCGAGAGACGCTCATCCGAGACGTGCTCAACTCAGCGGAAGGCTCCGCGGCTGTCTTCGAGCGCTACGGCCTCGCGTGCCCGATGTGCCTGGCGGCGGACATGGAGACGCTCTCCTCGGTCGCCTCGATGCACGACATCCCGGTCCACGGCCTGATCGCCGACCTGAACGCCCTTCGAACCGATGACGATGAGGTGGGAGCATGACCGCACCCTGCACCGGCGAGATCAAGATAGGCAACGACGTCCTAGCGGACATCGCGGGCTACGCAGCGCTCGAGTGCTACGGGATCGTCGGCATGGCCAGCCCGACCCTGCGCGACGGCGTGGCGCAGCTGCTTTCGCTCGACAAGCTCCGCAAGGGCGTTCGGGTGACGAGCGACGGCGAGGGGGTCGTCATCGACCTCTACGTCGTCGCGGAATACGGGACGAACCTGGCCGAGGTCGCGCACAACATGTCCGACCGGGTCACCTACGTCGTCACATGCAACGCCGAGGTGCGCGTGGACGCCGTCCACGTGCACATCCAAGGCATCAAGGTCCGCAAGTGAGCAACGGTCCGGCTCGCGACATGCCGTCCGCGATATCCCTCATCAACGCCGCCGCCGACGCCCTCAAGCTCAAGCGCGACGATGTGAACCGTCTCAACGTGTTCCCCGTTCCCGACGGCGACACGGGAACCAACATGTCGCTGACGATGGACTCGGTCGTGGCTGAGGTGGGGAAAATCGGCGCCGACGCGCCTTTGGCCGAGGTGTGCCACGCCGTCACCCACAGCTCGCTGATGGGCGCGCGCGGCAACTCGGGCGTCATACTCAGTCAGATCCTCAGGGGGCTTTGCGAGCCTCTGGCCGTCGCGGACCACGTCGACGCCGCGATGATCGCCACCTGCCTCGAACGCTCGGTGGCCGTGGCGTTCCAAGCCGTGAGGCGCCCTGTGGAGGGCACCATCCTCACGGTGCTGCGCGACGCGGCCGAGGCCGCCAAACCGGCAGCCGAGAGCGGAGCCGACATCGACGGCGTGATGGCGGCCGCTGTCGACGAGGCCTACGCATCGGTCAAGCGCACGCCCGACCTGCTGCCCGTCCTCAAGGAGGCGGGTGTCGTCGACGCGGGCGGGTACGGCCTCGCCATCCTGATGGAGGGCTTCGCCTCCGCCATGCAGGGCAAGGGGCTGCGAAGCTTCGACGTGACGATGACATCAGCGATCCCCATCCTCGAGACGGGCGGCGCGAACGACTGGGACGACACCGAGTTCCTCTATTGCACCGAGTTCCTGCTCTTCGGCCACGAGCTCGACCGCGACGCGATCGAGGACTTCATGGCCTCCATCGGCGGCTCGCAGCTCGTGGTCGGCTCTCCCGACGAGCTCAAGATCCACGTTCATACCGACGACCCCTCGCAGGCCCTTTCGTACGCGCAGGCGCTGGGCGAGATCGCCGAGGTGCACATACACAACATGCGCAGGCAGACCGAGCAGCGCGCCGAGGGACTGCGGGCAGCCGCCCCATCGAAGCCTCTCGGCTTCGTCGCCGTTGCCGCGGGCAAGGGCCTCGCCGACATCCTCAAGAGTCTCGGCGTCGACGAGGTCGTCTCGGGCGGCCAGACGATGAACCCGTCCACAGCCGAGATCCTCCAGGCGATCGACCGCGTGCCGGCGCAGGCCGTCATCGTACTGCCCAACAACCGCAACATCATCCTGGCGGCGAACCAGACGATCGGCATCGCAACCAAGCCGGTCGCCGTCGTGCCCACCACTTCCGTCCCCCAGGCGTTCTCGGCGCTTCTCGCGGCCGACCCCGACGCCACGATGGAGGAGGCGGCCGCCGCGATGACGGAGGCGGCGGAGGCCGTGCGCACGGGCGAAGTGACCACGGCCATCAAGAACTCCAAGGGCAAGGCCGGGCGCATCAAGAAGGGCCAGATCATCGGGATCTCTGACCACGAGATCGAGGTCGTCGGCGACGACGTCGCCGACGTGGCGGAGCGCCTGCTCGACATCATCGCCGGGAACGGCGAGACCGTGACGCTCTTGGCGGGCGAGGACCTCGACGACGCCGCGATGAAGAAGATCGCCGACGCGATGGCGGCGTCGCATCCCGATCTGGAGATCGAGACGCATCGCGGAGAGCAACCGCTCTACCCGCTGATCATGTCCGTCGAATAGGGGAGGTACCCGGCATGCCTCGGATCGCAGTGGTCACCGACAGTACGTGCGATCGCGGCCCGGCCGCGCTCGCGGCGATCGGCGTCACGATGGTCCCGCTCAAGCTCCACTTCGGAGACACGACCTACCGCGACTGGACCGACTTCATGCCCAGCGACTTCTATCCGAAGCTGCGCGCCGCGGCACAGCTCCCGACCACCTCGCAGCCGACGCCGGGCGAGTTCACCGACGTCTACCAGCGCCTGGCCAACGAGGGTGCTGAGGGCATCGTCTCGATACACCTCTCGGCGAAGCTGTCCGGGACGGTGGAGTCCGGTCTTATGGCCGCCGAGACGTCGCCCGTTCCGGTGCGCGTCGTCGACACGACGTTCGTCTCCGCCGGCATGGACTTCGCCATCGACGCGGCCTGCGCTGCCCGCGACGCGGGCAAGAACCTCGACGCTGTGGAGAAGGCGGCGATCGACGCGGCCGCCCGCACCGAGCTCTTCTTCGTCCTCGACACGCTCGACTACCTGGTCAAGGGCGGCCGTGCCGGCCGCGCGCAGGGCATGGCGGCCGCGTTGCTCAACATCAAGCCCGTCCTGCAGGTCACGGGCGGCGTGATCGAACCCTTCAAGAAGAGCAAGGGCACGAACAAGGCGATCAGGGAGATGGCGCAGCACGTGGCGGATCGTTCGCGCAAGCTCGGGCCCCTCAAGATCGTCGTCGTCCACGCCGTCGCGCAGAACCTCGCGGACGAACTCCTGAACGCGATCCGGTCCGCGGGCACGGACATCGTCAGTGTGTCGGTCGATGAGATCGGCTCCGTCATCGGCACGCACGTCGGTCCGCGTGCGGTCGGCGTGGCGTACGCTCCCGCAGAATGACCGACAGGTGAGCCGCGCCGGCGTGCAACGCGCGTTGCGGCTCACCGCACTCGATGAGCCCGTCACGGCTGTCAGATTCGTCGACTCTCCTCGCGCGGAGCCGCTTGCGCGCGTGGGTGTGCGCACGGTCGAGGACTTGCTGAGGCACTACCCGAGCCGATGGCTGGATCTGCGCACGACGGCGCCGCTGGGTTCGCTCCCGCTCGGCGCCGAGGCGACCGCGGTCGGGACCGTCCACGAGGTCGTCGTCAAGCACCCCCGCCCGCGGCTGAGCATCACCGAGGTCGCCCTGGTGGACGACAGCGGCGTGCTGGTGGGTGTCTGGTTCAACCAGCCCTACCTTCAGCAGCGCTTCCGCGCGGGCGACCGCGTCGCCTTCGCGGGCACGGTGACGATGGAGTTCGGGCTCCGGCAGATGCGCTCGCCCTTCGTCGAGCGGCTCGGCTCCTCAGAGGACGCCTCGTGGCTCGGTCGCATCCTCCCGGTCCATCCGGCCACCGAGGGGCTGTCGTCGAACTGGATCCGCAGGCTCGTCTCGGAGGCGCTCGATCAGTTCGGCGACCTCCCCGACCCGCTCCCGACCGCCCTGCGCATCGAGCGGGGGCTCGTCCCGCTCTCCTCCGCCATCCGCGCCATCCACTTCCCCGAGGATCTGGAGGCGCGCGACGCCGCCAGGCGCCGGCTCGCCTACGACGAGCTTCTCGCCATCCAGCTCGGCATGGCGCTACGGCGCCATGCCATCGTCGAGGAGAGGCGCGGCCACGCGCACCGCATCGACGGCCCGCATCGCACCGCGCTGCTCGCCGCACTGCCCTTCGAGCTGACGGCGGACCAGGTGACCGCGAGCGACGAGATCCTCGCGGACATGGCCGCCCCGCGGCCGATGAACCGCATGCTCCTGGGCGATGTGGGCACCGGCAAGACAGCGGTCGCGGCCATAGCGATGGCGGCGGTGGCCGACTCGGGCACGCAGGCGGCGATGATGGCGCCGACGGAAGTGCTGGCCCGCCAGTACGCCCGCGCGGTCGGCGAGCTGCTCGACATGGCGGGAGTGACGTGGAGGCTTCTCACCGGTTCCACCCCGGCCGCACAGCGCCGGGAGATTCTCGCCGGCGTGACCTCCGGGGAGGTGTCGGTGCTGCTCGGCACCCACGCGCTGCTCACGGAGTCCGTGACCTTCAGGTATCTGACCCTCGCCATCGTGGACGAGCAACACCGCTTCGGCGTCACACAGCGCCTCGGGCTGCGGGGCAAGGGGGAGGCGGCCGACCTGTTGGTCATGACCGCCACGCCCATTCCCCGCTCTCTGGCGCTCACCCTCTACGGCGACCTCGACGCCAGCTACCTGCGCATGTCACCCCCCGGCCGCGAGCGCGAGCGCGTCACGACCCGGCTCGTCCCGAAGTCCGGGCGCGAGGAGGCCTACGCCTCGGTCCGCGCAGCGGTGGCGCAGGGACAACAGGCCTATGTGATCTGCGCCCTGGTGGACGAGTCCGACGCCCTGGGGGCCAAGGCCGCCGTCCGCGAGGCCGAGCGGCTGCGCACGCGCGTGTTCAAGGGCCTGCGAGTCGGATTGCTCACCGGCCAGATGAGGCCCCAGGACAAGGCCGCGACGATGGAGTCGTTCGTCAAGGGCTCCCTCGACATCCTTGTGGCCACCACCGTGGTCGAGGTAGGGGTGGACGTCGCCAACGCCACGATCATGATCATCGAGGACGCCGAGAGGTTCGGGCTCGCCCAGCTCCACCAGCTCCGGGGACGCGTCGGCCGCGGCGAGCACGGAGGCGAGGTGCTGCTCTTCGCCGACCCGAAGACAGAGGAGGGCCGCCAGCGCATGAAGGCGATCACTTCGACTGCCGACGGCTTCGACCTGGCCGAGCAGGACCTCAGGCTGAGAGGCGAGGGACAGGTGCTCGGGGAGCGGCAGCACGGGCTTCCCGAGTTGCGGCTCGCTTCCATCATCCGCGATGCGGACCTCGTCGAGGCGGCGAGGCGTGACGCGCACGACATCGTGGCGAAGGACCCGCATCTGGTTGACGCGAGGAACGCGCCCTTGATGGCCGCGGTGCGTCGAAGCTACGGACGCGACTGGGAATGGGTGAGCAGCGGATGAGGATCGTCGGCGGAGCGTTCAAGGGCCGGCGCCTCGTCGCGCCCAAGGGAGAGGGGACACGTCCCACGAGCGACCGCGTGCGCGAGGCGCTCATGTCCTCGCTCGTCGGCCGCCTGGGCGCCGATCTCGGCGGCGCTACGGTGCTCGACCTCTTCGCCGGCTCGGGCGCCCTGGCGCTGGAAGCGATCTCGCGGGGGGCGGGCCGGGCGGTGCTCGTCGAGCGGGACAGGGGAGCGCTGCGCGCGATCGCCGAGAACGTCGTTGCCCTCGGCGTCGCCGACAGGGTGAAGGTGGTCGAGGGGGACGCACTCGGCGCTGCCGGCTCCCGGGTCGCCTCCGCCGGACCGTTCGCTTTGCTGTTCTGCGACCCCCCCTATAGAATCGACCAGAAGCGGGTGGCGGGGCGCCTTGCCGCACTCGGCGCGGCCGGTGCGATAATCGTGGGCGCGCCTGTCGCGTGGGAGCATGGAGCGGGAGGTGCGGTGCCGGAGCCGGAGGGCTTCGCGCAGGAGCGCACCTACCGCTACGGGGAAACGGCCGTTACGCTGCTGAGGTACTACGGCGAGGGGAGGGTCGAATGAAGCGAGCACTCTGTCCCGGCACGTTCGACCCGATGACCAACGGGCACCTCGACGTCATCGAGCGCGCCGCGGGCATATTCGACGAAGTCGTCGTCGCCGTAGCCAAGTCCCCGGACAAGGGAGGCGGGCCGCTGTTCAGCGTCGACGAACGGGTTCAGATGGTGTCTGAGGCGACCTCCCATCTCGGCAATGTCACCGTGCGGCCGTTCGATTCGCTTCTGGTAGACTTGGCCCGGCAAGTTCAGGCCACCGTCATCGTGAAGGGACTGCGCGCGGTCACGGACTTCGAGCGCGAGTTCCAGATGGCGCAGCTGAACTACCGGTTGGACGACGCGATCGAGACCCTGTTCATCGTCTCGGTCCCGGAGTACATGTATCTGAGTTCCTCAGCGGTGAAAGAGATCGCCGGGCATGGGGGGTCGGTCACTGGACTCGTCCCCGCCCACGTGAACGAGCGGCTGATCGAACGTCTCGGATAGAGACGGTAGGAGAGGACCGATACGATGGATGTCATGGCCCTGATCGACCGGATCGAAGAAGCGATGGACACCGGTCGCTCCCTGCCGCTCATGCGCGGGCGCCTTGTGGACATCGAGAAGGTCTACGAGATCATCGACGAGATCCGGGGCAACTTCCCCGACGAGCTCAAGCAGGCGCGCTGGATCGTCAAGGAGCGCCAGGAGATGCTGGAAGAGGCCGAGAAGGAGGCCAACCGCATCCTCGAGGAGGCGCGCGATCGCGCCGACGGCATGGCCTCCGAGCAGGAAGTCGTCCGGCGCGCCGCCGAGCAGGCCGCATCCATCCTCGACGACGCCCGCCAGCAGGAGCGCGAGATCCGTCTGGGCGCCGAGGACTACGCCGACGAGATGCTCGCCAACCTCGAGGTCAACCTCGGCAAGCTCCTGACCGCCGTCCAGCGCGGCCGCGACCGCCTCCAGGGCAAGGTCAACCAGCGCCAGTAGGCGCCGAGGAGGCGTCATGTCTTACCGCACCACCGTCCGGGGGCTCTCCGACGCCCTGGCTTCCTCGCACACCCTGACCGGCGAGGTGGACATGGCCGACGTCGAGCTCGGGGGCCAGCCCTTCCACTTCGAAGGGCCGGTGACCTTCGAGGTCACGCTCACCAACGCGGGGACGGGGATAGTCGCAGAGGGCTCCGCCACCGCTAACGTTCTGACTCCTTGCTCGCGCTGTCTTTGCGACGCACACCTCACCGTCGAGGCCGAGGTCGAGGGATTCTACGTGCTGCCGGGTCGCGACGCGGACCTGCCCGAGGAGCAGGAGACCGAGCTCATCGCGGACGATTCCAGCATCGACCTGGAGCCGGCGATCACCGCAGCCGTAGTGGTCGAGTTGCCCTATGCGCCGCTGCACTCGGAGGACTGCAAGGGCATCTGCCCGTCGTGCGGCGCCGACCTCAACGCCTCGCAGTGCGACTGCGCGCTGCCCATGCCCGATTCTCCCTTCGCCGTCCTGCAGGACCTCCACCTGGAAGACGAGGACGGGTCGTAGCCGCACGCATCACCCGTGTGCTAGAATCCGTCGCTGTGTCCCGCAGGGGCTTTGGAGCCCGCGCGTAGATCGAGCCGCCAGTAAGGAAGAGACATGCCTGTACCGAAGCGAAAGACGAGCAAGGCGGTGCGCGACAGCCGCCGGGCGCACGACCACCTCGAAGCGCCGGCCCTGTCGCTCTGCCCGCAGTGCCACCAGCCCAAGCCTCCGCACCGGGTGTGCCCGACGTGCGGATCGTACAAGGGCAAGGAGATCGTCGAGACCGACTAGGTCCCCGGCGTTCGCACGCTATGATGACGGCACCCGCCGATAGCATGCAGCGGGTGCCGTTGCACGTGGGGAAGCCCCAGCCGAGGATCGGGAGTGGTGAGCCGCATGCCGTCCAGCACCGTCACAAGGATCGCCGTCGACGCCATGGGTGGAGACTTCGCGCCGGATGCGGTGCTTCAGGGCGTCTCCGCCGCGCTCGCGGCGGATCCCTCCCTGAAGGTACTCCTCGTCGGAGCGGTCGAGATCGTCGAGCCCTTCGCCTCCGGACGCGATCGTTGCGACGCCGTGGTCACCACCCAGGTCGTCGAGATGGGCGAGCACCCCTCGGCGGCCGTTCGCGGCAAGCCGGATTCCTCGATCGTCGCCGGATGCCGTCTGGTCCGTGACGGCAGGGCCGACGCCTTCTTCTCGGCGGGTAACACCGGAGCGACCATGGCCGCGGCCACCCTGGTCATCGGACGCATAAAGGGGGTCCTGCGTCCCGCCATCGCCACGGTCCTCCCGACGGCCGGGGCGCCCTGCATCCTGCTCGACGCCGGCGCCAACGCCGACGCCAGGCCCGAGCACCTCGCCCAGTTCGCGACGATGGGAGCGGCCTACGCCAAGGCGGCTCTCGGCATCGTCGAGCCGCGCGTCGGCCTGCTGAACATAGGGTCGGAACCCGCAAAGGGCTCGCAACTCGCTCAGGATACCTACGCCCTGCTGCAGGGCATGCCCGGCTTCGTCGGCAACGTCGAGGGCAACGACATCCCGGCTGGCACCGTCGACGTCGTGGTGACCGACGGCTTCACCGGCAACGTCGCGCTGAAGCTCATGGAGGGCATGAGCAAGCACCTATTGGGCGAGTTCAAGTCGGCCATGATGTCCTCGCCGGTCAACAAGGTCGCGGCCGCGGTGCTCGGTCCCTCTCTCTCGACGCTGCGGGACAAGCTCGATCCCGACGTGCACGGGGCCGCGCCGCTTCTGGGCATCGACGGCCTGGCGCTCATCGGACACGGCTCCTCGAGCCCGAAGGCGATCGCCTCGGCTCTGCGCGTGGGCGCCGTGGCCGTCAGGGCGGGACTGGTCGGCAGCATCGCCGCGGCACTGGGCCGCGAGGGTGCGTGACTCACCTCCGTCGTGTACCATTCTCAGACTCCGTAAACCCACACACGACGAGAAGTGAACCAGTGCCCTCTGCCTCCCTGATATCCGTTGCCTCCTGGCTGCCCGAGCGGCGCCTCACGAATGCGGACCTCGAGAAGATGGTCGACACCTCCGACGAGTGGATCCGCAACCGGACCGGGATCGGAGAACGCCGGATAGCCGCGGAGGGGGAGGCGACCTCGGACCTGGCGGCGCACGCAGGAACCCTCGCCTTGGAGCGGGCCGGCCTGGCGCCCGCGGACATCGACATGCTGGTGCTGGCGACCTCCACGCCCGACATGGTCTTCCCGTCCAGCGCGTGCATCACCCAAGCCAAGATGGGCCTGACGTGCCCCGCGTTCGACGTGAACGCGGCGTGCACCGGCTTCATCTACGCGCTCGACGTCGCCACGGCGATGATCGAGTCCGGGCGCGCGCGAACGGTCCTCGTGATCGGCGCCGACGTCCTGTCCAGCGTCATCGACTACACCGACCGCTCGACATGCGTGCTCTTCGGGGACGGCGCCGGCGCCGTCGTCATGCAGGCGTCCGACGAGCCGGGCGTACTGAGCATCCATCTGGGCGCGGACGCCTCGGGCGTCGATCTGCTCTACGTGCCCGCGGGCGGGAGCGCTGCGCCCATGACGGCCGAGCGGCTCGCGGCGGGCGAAGGCTACCTCAAGATGAACGGCAGCGAGGTCTTCAAGTTCGCCGTCCGGATGATCCCGAAGGTTACCAACCTGGCCCTGGCCGACTCGGGACTCACCGCCGCAGACGTCGACTGGCTGGTGCCGCACCAGGCCAACCAGCGGATCACGGACACGGTGGCGCAGAGACTGGGAATCCCCCACGAGCACGTCGTCTGCCGCATCGAGGACACAGGCAACACCTCCGCCGCCTCGATACCTATCGTGCTGGACTTCCTGCAACGTGACGGCCACCTGCGTCCCGGCAACATCCTGGCGCTCGTCGGCTTCGGCGCGGGCCTCACCTACGGTGCCGCGATCGTCCGCTGGACCCGGGAGGACTGACCTCATGGCCCTAGAGACCCGCCTCACGCGTCTGCTCGGGATCGAACATCCCATCATCCAGGGAGGCATGGCCTGGACGGCGACGTGGGAACTCGTCGCCGCGGTGAGCAACGCTGGCGGCCTCGGGATCATCGGCGCCGGCCAGATGCCGACCGACCTGCTGCGAGAACAGATCCGCGCGGCGAAGAGAGCTACCGATCGCCCGTTCGGCGTCAACCTGATGCTGCTCACACCCCACATCGACGAGCTCGTTCAGATGGTGCTCGATGAGGGCGTTACGGTGGTCACGACCGGTGCCGGGAACCCCGGCAAGTACATGAGCGCGCTCCAGGAGAAGGGCATCAAGGTCTTGCCGATCGCTCCCTCCATCGCGCTCGCGCGACGGCTGGAGCAGGCAGGCGCGGACGCGATCATCGGGGAGGGGATGGAAGCCGGCGGCCACATCGGCGAACTGACCACCATGGTCCTCACGCCGCAGCTCGTGGACGCGCTCTCCGTCCCGGTCGTCGCGGCGGGCGGCATAGCCGACGGTCGCGGCATCGCGGCTGCCTTCGCCCTCGGCGCCGAAGGCGTGCAGATGGGGACGCGGTTCATGTGCGCGATGGAGTGCACCATCCATCCCGACGTGAAGGCACGGATCCTGAAGGCACGCGACCGCGACACGGTCGTCACGGGCTCCTCGACCGGACACCCCGTCCGGGTACTGAAGAACAAGCTTTCCCGCCGGATCGAGGAGCTCGACCGCGCCAACGATCCCGAGACGATCGAGACACTCGGTGCCGGGAAGCTTGCGGCTGCGATGCGCGAGGGCGACGTGGACATGGGCTCGCTCATGGCGGGACAGTGTTCCGCCATGGTCGATTCGATCCAGCCCGCGGCGGAGATCATCGCCGAGCTGGTCAGCGAGGCCGAGAGCGTGATGCGAGGCCTCTGCCCCCAGGCGGGCGCGTGAGCGCGCGCGTCGCGCTGGTGTTCCCGGGCCAGGGCTCCCAGCGGGTCGGGATGCTCTCGGACCTGGCATGCGTCGAAGGCGGCGAGCGGCTGCTCGACGCTGCTGAGGCCCTCAGCGGTCTGCCATTGCACGAGATCGCGGAGGCCGGCAGCCCGGAGCAGCTCGCGGACACCCGCGCGGCACAGCCTCTGCTCTACCTCGCCGACTGGGCCGCAGGCGTTCTCGCGACCGCAGCGGGCGTGAATCCCGTGGCCGTGGCCGGGCACAGCCTCGGGGAGTTCGCGGCGCTGGCAACAGCGGGCGTCTTCTCGGCGGAAGCCGGTCTGGAACTGGTCGTCGACCGCTCTCTTCTCATGGCCGAGGTGGCCGCCGAGACCCCGGGAGGGATGGCCGCGGTCCTCGGGCTGGAGCCGTCGGCGATCACATCCGCGCTGGCCGGGATCGAAGGCGTCTGGGTGGCCAACGACAACTCACAGGGCCAGACTGTGATCAGCGGAACGCCGGATGGTATCGCCGCCGCGATCGCCGCCCTCGACGCCGCCGGTGCTCACCGCATCGTCCGTCTCGCGGTCGCCGGACCGTTCCACTCGCCGCTGATGGCGCCGGCTGCCGAGCGCTTCGCCGACGTCCTTGCCAAGGCGGACTTTACCGACGCGACCGTCCCGCTCTTCCAGAACACCGCCGCGGCCCCCACCACGGACGCCTCCACGATCCGCGAGCGCCTGGCTTCCCAGATCGTCTCGCCGGTCCGGTGGAGGGAGACGATGGATGCGCTCAAGTCGTCGGGCATCACGGTGCTGCTCGAGTGCGGCCCCGGAGCGGTGCTCACCGGTCTCGCAAAGCGCGTCGAGGGATTGCAGGCCTATGCCGTCGAAGATGCGGGTATCGAGAAGCTCGTTGAGGAGGTCTGACCAGATGAACGGACTTGCAGGCAAGGTCGCCCTGGTGACCGGGGCTTCGCGCGGGATCGGAGCGGCCATCGCCGTGCGTCTTGCGGATGAGGGAGCGACGCTCGCCATCAACTACTACCCGGGCTGCGAGGACGACGCCGCTGGGGTCGTGCAGCAGATCGAGAGCGCCGGGGGGCGCGCCGTCGCCATCGTCGGAGACGTCTCGGACCCCGAGTCGTGCCAGACGTGCGTGGACGCCACCGTCGCCGAGTTCGGGGCACTCGACATACTCGTGAACAACGCCGGCATCACTCGCGACGGGCTGATGGTCCGCATGTCCGACGCCGACTGGGCGGCGGTCATCTCCACCAACCTCTCGGGCGTCTTCTACATGACCCGTTCGGCCGGCAAGGTGATGATGAAGGCCCGCACGGGCTCGATCGTCAACATCGCATCCGTGGTCGGCATGATGGGCAACGCGGGCCAGGCCAACTACTCGGCGGCCAAGGCGGGCGTGATCGGCCTCACCAAGACCACCGCGCGCGAGCTCGCGTCGCGTGGCGTGCGCTGCAACGCCGTGGCTCCCGGCTTCATCGAGACCGACATGACGGCGAAACTGTCCGACGCCGTGCGTGAGGCCCTGATGGGCGAGATCGCGCTCGGACGCCTCGGCAGCCCGCAGGACGTCGCGTCCGCCGTCGTCTTCTTGGCGAGCGACGATGCGGCGTACGTCACGGGACAGATACTGGCCGTCGACGGAGGCATGACCTTCGCCTAGACTGCGTATGCAACCGGGCTAGGGACCCGGTGCCGGAAGGAGAGCAGAGGCACCATGGACCGCGATGAACTGTTCGAGAAGATCAAGGCCGTCGTCGTCGACCAGCTCGGCGTCGAAGAGGACGATGTCACCGAGGACGCCGCTTTCGTGGACGATCTCGGCGCGGACTCGCTCGACATCGTCGAGCTCGTCATGGCGCTCGAGGAGGAGTTCGGAGTCTCGATCCCCGACGAGCAGGCCGAGAAGATCAAGACGGTCGGCGACGCGGTCGACTTCATCACCGAGAACGCCTAGACCGACTGCGGCTCGCCTCGCCCGCGACCGGCATGGCCGGACGGGCGGGATGCGCTGCCGTTCTCCAGCAGGCCCGCGCCCGTCGCCGCCTCCTTCGCGGCGGGCGTCCGCCTTGTCCGCATGATCGGCGTCAAGCGAGGAAGGGTCACGAAGAGTGGAAATGCCTAGTCTCAAGATAGGTCGCGTCACCCCGCGGCTGCCGATCATCCAAGGCGGCATGGCCGTCCGCATCTCGCTGGCGCCCTTGGCGGCGGCCGTCGCGGAGGCTGGCGGCATCGGCGTCATCGCCGGATCGGGGCTGACCCCCGAGGAGCTCCGCTCGGAGATCCGCGAGGCACGCGCAAAGACGAAGGGCTTCATCGGAGTCAACGTCATGGTCGCGGTGCGCAACTTCGCCGATCTGGTCAAGGCCGCGCTCGCGGAGGGGATCGACCTGGTCATATCCGGCGCGGGGTTCTCCCGCGAGGTGTTCGGCTGGACGCGCGAGGCTGGGGTCCCGATGGTCCCGATCGTCAGCTCCGCCGGGTTCGCCAAGCTCTCCGAGAAGTTCGGCGCGACCGCGATCGTCGTCGAGGGGGGAGACGCGGGCGGGCATCTCGGCACCGACGTCCCCGTGCGCAAGCTGCTCCCGAGCGTCCTCGAGGCCGTCTCGATCCCGGTCGTCGCTGCCGGCAACATCGTGACCGGCGGCGACATCTTCGAACTGATCAGGGCCGGGGCGTCCGGCGTGCAGATGGGCGCCCGCTTCGCCGCGACGGTCGAGTCCTCCGCCCCGGATGCCTTCAAGCAGATGTACCTGGAGGCGACCGAAGAGGACATTGTCATCATCCGAAGCCCCGTCGGCCTGCCGGGACGCGCGTTGCGCAACCCGCTCACCGACCGCCTCGAGGCGGACATCGAGCCCCGCATCGAGCGGTGCATCGTATGCCTCAAGAAGTGCGGCAAACAGTTCTGCATCATGGACAAGCTCACCAAGGCCCACGAAGGCGACGTCGAGGACGGCCTGGTCTTCACGGGCGGCGGGGTGGCGCGGATCCACGACATCCCCACGGTGCGCGAGCTGATGGACCGGCTAGTCGCCGAGTACAGCGCTGCCGCGGAGATGGGGACTGCATGAGAAGGGTCGCTGTCACCGGCCTGGGCATCGTAAGCCCCGTCGGCGTCGGCGTGGACAAGGCCTGGGAGGCCCTCACGGCGGGCCGCTCCGGGGTCGCTCTCATCACCTCATTCGACGTCTCCGAGTACACCACGCGCTTCGCGGCGTGCATCGACGACTTCAATCCCAGCCCGGTGCTCGACGCCAAGGAGGCTCGCCGCCTGTCCCGCTTCCAGCAGTTCGCGCTCGTGGCCGCCGCCGAGGCGCTTGCCGACGCGGGCATCGGCGAGGTCGAGGGGGCGGAAGCCGAGCGCATCGGCGTGATCGTCGGCTCCGGCATCGGCGGACTCGGGATGATGGAGGAGCAGGCGCGCGTGCTCGCGGAACGCGGCCCGTCGCGCGTCAGCCCGTTCCTGGTGCCAGGCATGATCATCGACGTGGCCGCCGGCCTGATCTCGATCCGCTACGGCTTCAAGGGCATCAACTACGCGGTCGTCTCAGCCTGCGCTACCGGCAACCACGCCATCGGCGAGGCGTTCGAGTCGATCCGGCGCGACGCGGCCGATGTGGTCGTCGCCGGCGGGGTCGATGCCGGAGTCACTCCGCTCGGTCTGGCGGGCTTCGCCGCCGCGCGGGCGCTCTCCACGCGCAACGACGACCCTCAGGGCGCCTCGCGTCCCTTCGACGCGGGTCGCGACGGATTCGTCATAGGGGAGGGCGGAGCGATCTTGGTCCTCGAGGACTGGGACCGCGCCGTGGCCCGCGGGGCGACCATCCGCGCCGAGATCCTCGGTTTCGGCGCGACTGCCGACGCCTACCACGTCACCGCGCCCGCTCCCGACGGCAACGGAGCTTGCCGGTCGATGCGACTGGCGCTCGAGCAGGCGGGCCTCGAACCCTCCGCGGTCGGCTACATCAACGCGCACGGAACCTCCACCCCGCTCGGCGACACCGCCGAGACCGGCTCGATCAGGGCCGTGTTCGGCCAGCAGGCGCCGCCGGTGTCCTCCACCAAGTCCATGACAGGCCACCTTCTCGGCGGCGCTGCGGCGATCGAAGCCGTCGCTTGCATCCGTGCGCTCGAGACCGGCGTCCTGCCGCCGACGATCAACTACACGGACCCCGATCCCGAGTGCGACCTCGACTACGTACCGAACGTCGCCCGGACCACGAACCCGGCGGTGGCCCTCAGCAACTCCTTCGGATTCGGCGGGCACAACGCCTCGATCATCTTCGGGCGCGCCGACCGATGACCTCGGGCGCTGTCGACGCGTTGATCGAGCGCCTCGGCCTTCAGATCCAGGACCGCGACCTCTACAAGCGCGCGCTGACCCACCCTTCCTCGACGCGGGACGGCAAGAAGGCGGGGGACTACGAGCGTCTCGAGTTCCTCGGTGACGCGGTGCTCGTCGGGATCGTCGCCGCGAGGCTCTATCGCGACTTCCCGGACCTGCCCGAGGGCGACCTCACGCGGATGAAGGTGGCCTTGACCTCCGGCCGCACGCTCGCCGCCGTCGCACGCGAGCTGGACCTCGGCTCGGTCATGCGCTTTGGCAAGGGCTCCGAGTACCACGCGACCCTGCCCTCCGTTCTGGAGAACGCCTTCGAGGCGCTGGTCGGCGCCGTCTACCTGGACCTCGGCATCGATGCGGCCACGGACTTCGTCATGGGCGTCCTCGGCGATCGCATCAACCGCGACGCGCTGCTGGCGGCTCCCATGGACGCCAAGAACCGCCTCCAGGAGATCACCCAGGCCGACGGCCTTGAACTGCCTTCCTACGAGATAGTGGAGCGCACGGGCCCCGCTCACGACCCCGTCTACGCCTCCGAGGTCTCCTTCGGCGGGAAGGTACGCGGGCGCGGCACGGGCCCGACCAAACAGCGCGCCGAGCAGGCCGCCGCGGTCGACGCGCTCGAAGCGCTTGGGGAGGCCTGAAGCCCCTCTTTCGGCGTCCTTCCGGGGGTCTTGGCGTGCTCACGCTGTGGTAGGATTCTGCGGTGCGCGACCGCCCGGTCGCGCGCGCTTTGGAGCGCCGCGCCGTCCACCGGGGACCCGTGTATCTCAAGTCACTCACCGTCAAGGGGTTCAAGTCCTTCGCGGACCGCGTCGTGTTGACCCTCGAGCCCGGCGTCACGAGCGTCGTGGGCCCCAACGGCTCGGGCAAGTCCAACATCTCCGACGCTGTTCTGTGGGTCTTGGGAGAGCAATCCGCCAAGACGCTTCGGGGCAACTCGATGGAGGACGTCATCTTCGCGGGATCGTCCGCCCGGCAGGCCGTCGGCGTCGCCGAGGTCGACCTGGTGCTGGACAACACCGACGGCACTCTGCCCCTGGAGTTCACCGAGGTCACGATCAGCCGGCGCATGTATCGCAACGGCGAGAGCGAGTACCTGATCAACAATTCGCCCTGCCGATTGATGGACGTGCAGGACCTGCTGCACGACTCCGGCCTCGGACGCGACACACACTCGATCATCAGCCAGGGGCGCCTCGACGAGATCCTGAACTCGCGGCCGGAGGACCGGCGGGCGCTCATCGAAGAGGCCGCCGGAGTCCTGAAGCACAAGAAGCGCAAGGAGCGCGCTCTTCGCAAGCTCGGCTCGATGGAGTCCAACCTCGAGAGGGCGCGCGACGTGCTGGCGGAGGTCGAGAGGCGACTGCGACCGCTGCAGCGTCAGGCCGACAAGGCCCGCCAGTACGACGGGCTGATCGCCCAGCTGCGCGATCTGGAGGTCTCGCTCGCGGTCGACGACCTGCGCGCACTGCACGAGTCGTGGGACGCGGTGCTGAAGCAGGAGCGCGAGCACGACGCGGATCTGGAGCTGGCGCGCTACCGCCTCGCTGAGAAGGAGCGCGAACTAGGCACCTTCCAGTCGCTCCTGGAGGAGAAGGGCCTGTTCGTAGGCGATTTGGGCGAGCAGCGCAGGCGCATCCAAGCGGTGCTGGAGCGGCTCAGCTCCGGGCTTCTCCTTCTCGAGGAGAAGGGCAAGAACCTCGTCGAGCGTATCTCCGAGCTTCGCGCCAAGGTGCACGGCTCCGCGGCGCGCGGGGAGCGCCGCGTTCAGGAGGTCGACAGGCTCAACGAGGAGCGCTCTTCGGCCGACGCGCAGCTTAAGGCCCTCTACCAGCGCCTCGGCGAGGTCCGACGCGAGTCGGAGGCCGCCCGCAAGGAGCGGCTCGCCGCCGAGGCCGCCCTCTCCGATGTCACCGCCTCCATCCGCCGCCTGCGCAAGGAGGCGGATGATGCCCGCTCAGAGCTGGCGACGGTCGAGCAGTCACTCTCCGCGTTCACCCTCGAGGAGAAGCTCCTCGCCGAGCGGTCCGAGATGCTGGCGGGCCAGAAGCAGTCCCTGACCGCGACCCTGGCCGCGCGGCGCACCCGCCTCGACGAGGTCGAGCGGGTCCGCACTCACATGATCAAGCAGACCGCCCTGGCGGAGTCGGATGTCGACCGCAGGGTGCGGGTCGTCGAGTCGCGCCGCCGCGAGCTGCAGGAACTGCGCGAGCGGCTCACCCAGGTGCGCGCGGAGGCCGTCGGTCTGGAGGAGGTCGATCGCGCCTTCGCGACAGCCACTCCGGCCCTCGCCTGGGTGCTCTCCTCGGACCGCAAGGTCAAGGGACTGGTCGGCCCGCTGACGGACGCGATAACCGTCGAGCCCGACATCGAGAAGGCGGTCGAACTCGCGCTCGGCTCCGACCTCTTCTGCGTGCTCGTATCCGACGCGACGGCGCGCAACGGCGTCCTCTCCCTCCTGGCCGAGCATGCCGCGGGCGACATCTCGATCATGGCCCTCGATTCGGCCATCCCGCAGGAGGTCCGCCCGGGGGCGGGCCGCCGGCTCTCAGACGCCATCTCGTGCGACGCGTCGGTGCGCCCGGCCATCGAGGCTCTGATCGGCGACGTGTACCTCGTGCCCACCATCGAAGAGGCCCTCGACGCTTCCGCGCGCTTCCCGGGCAGCCGCTTCGCCACCCCCGACGGGCACATGGTCTGGCCGTCCGGTAAGGTCACCGTAGGCCCGGGGCTCGACCAGAGCGCATCGGTGCTGGAGCGCAAGCGCCGCATCAACGAGCTGCACGACGACGAGTCCGCCGCCTCCGCCATGGTCGGAGACTCGGAGGCGGTGCTCGCCGAGGCCGAGGAGGCGCTGCGCGCGGCGCAGCAGGACGCGCTCGAGCTTGGGCAGCAGATGGCGACGCGCTCCGGCGAGCACGAGTCCATGCTGGAGGAACTCACGCGGCTCGAATCCGCGCTGGCCGACCTCGAGTCCGAGTCGCGTTCGCTGGAGCAACGCGCCGCGACGATCGCCGAGAAGACCGCCAAGGACCGCCCGGCACGCGAGCAGCACGCCCAGAAGATCAAGGCGGCCGAGCAGGGCGTCGAGGAGCTCGAGGAGCAGGAGGCCGTCAAGCGCGAGGCGCGCGACGACCGCTTCCGTCAGGAGACCGTCATCTCCGACCGTCTGGCGTCGTGCCAGGTCGACATGGCCACCGTCTCCGAGCGCGAGATCCACCTCAAGCGCCAGATGTCCGCGGCCGCGGCGGACCTCGCCGAGATCGAGGAGACGCTCGCGTCATCCGAGAGCACGGAAGAGGCGCTCGAATTGCTCCGCGCGCGCATCCAGCCGGTTCACGACCTCTACGCGGCGCTCCTGGAGCGCGCCGAGGAGTGGGCCGTCAAGCTGCGCGACCGTGCCCGCTTCGAGCAGACCGACTCGCAGTCGCTGCGCAACACGATCCGAGCCGCGCAGGAGGCCGTGCACGAGGCACAGGACGCGCTGGACGAACGAGTCGGCGCCATGGGGGACCTGCGCGTCGAGAAGGGCCAGCTGCAGGTGCAGGTGGACGCGGCGGTCTCCCGCATCGTCGACGAGTTCGACGTGCCTCTCGTGCGCGCCTTGGAGGGCGACCCGTGCATCGACCGGGAGAGCGCCGCCGAGCAGGCCCACAAGCTGCGCAAGCAGATCGGCCAGATCGGCCCGGTCAACGAGCTCGCCGTCGAGGAGCACGCTTCGCTGGAACAGCGCCGCGAGCATCTGGCCTCCCAGATCGAAGACCTCGCGTCCAGCCGAACCGCGCTCACGAAGGTCGTGCGCGCCATCGACCGCAAGATGCGCGACCGCTTCCTCGAGACGTTCGAGCAGGTCGCCGGCCACTTCCAGAACGTCTTCTCGCTGCTGTTCCCGGGCGGCCACGCCGAGCTGTCCATGACCGACCCGGACGACGCGGAGGAGACGGGCATCGAGGTCGTGGCCCAGCCTCAAGGCAAGAAGCTTCAGAAGATGACGCTGATGTCGGGCGGGGAGAAGTCCCTGACCGCGCTGGCTCTGCTCTTCGCCCTGTACCGGACGCGCCCGTGCCCCTTCTACATCCTCGACGAGGTCGAAGCGGCGCTGGACGACTCAAACCTGCGGAGGTTCGTGGCGTTCCTGGACACCATGCGCTCCCACACCCAGTTCATCGTCGTCACCCACCAGAGGCGCACAATGGAGATGGCCGACGTCCTCTATGGCGTCAGCATGCACTCCGACGGCGTCAGCAAGGTCGTGAGCCAGCGCCTCGATCACGCGACCGGACGGCCCGTCGACGCGGACGGCGCCGCATGACGGCCGCCTGGTTCGATCGGCTCTCGGCCGGATTGAGCCGTACACGCGAGCAGATCGGCGACCGGATCGCGGAGCTCGTGGGGCGCGGCCCGGACGTCGGCGATGAGTTCTGGGAGGGCCTCGAGGAGGCCCTCATCGCCGCGGACATGGGCGCGCCGGCGGCCGCCGATGTCGTCGAGCGCCTGCGCGCGCGGGCGCGTCGCGAGGACCTTCCCGACGCTGCGTCCGTTCGCGAGGCGCTGGCCGACCTCATCGCATCGGAGCTACCGCAGAAACCGGACCCGCTGGCGGCAAGTCCGCTGACCGTCCTGTTCGTGGGCATCAACGGGACCGGGAAGACCACCTCCGTGGGCAAGATCGCCGCAGAGGCCGCAGCCGCGGGACGCCGTGTCGTCATCGGCTCGGCCGACACCTACCGCGCCGCGGCGATCGAGCAGCTGCGCGTGTGGGCCGACCGCGCGGGCGTGCCGGTGGTGGAGCGCGAGCGCGGCACCGATCCCGCCTCGGTCGTCTTCGACACCCTGGCCGAGGCGCGCAGGACCTCGGCGGATCTCGTGCTGGTCGACACGGCCGGACGGCTCCACACCTCGGCCGACCTCATGCAGGAGCTGCGCAAGGTCCAACGGGTAGCAAGAGCACAGAGCACTGCGCCCGTGATCTCGCTTCTGGTACTGGACGCCGGCACGGGTCAGAACGGGCTGCAGCAGGCACGCAGCTTCAACGACGCCCTGGAGCTCGACGGCATCGTGCTGACCAAGCTCGACGGCACCGCACGCGGAGGCATCGCAGTGGCGATCGCGAAGGAGCTCGGGCTGCCCATCGTGCGCATCGGCGTGGGGGAAACGCTGGAGGATCTCCATACCTTCGACGCGGCCGAGTTCGCCTCGGCCCTGACCGGCACGCGATGAGCGATCTGCGGTACGCCGAGGAGATCGCCGCCGCACCGGACCCCGACGCGCCCGGCCCCGACGGCCTGACGCCGAGCCAGCGCCGCTCCGCCCGGATAGCCCTGTGGCTCGTGGGCCCGCTCACCGCGCTCCTGCTCGTCTTGATCCTGGTGTTCTTCGTGTTCTTCGACACGACCACCGTCGACGGCACCTCGATGTTCCCGACGCTCTGGGACCACGACTACGTCCTCATCACCAAAGGCCTGAAGACGCCGGTATGTGGCGACATCATCGTGCTGCACGTCATCTACAAGGGCAGGACCGAGGAGTGGGTGAAGCGGATCATCGCCGTGGGAGGCGACCGCGTGAACGTGGCGGGCGACATGATCACCGTCAACGGACAGGGCGAGAAGTTCCCGCATCTGATCATCGACAGCGGCAACACTCAGCCGGTCGAGCAGCTGGTCGTGCCGGACGGGCAGATCTTCGTGGCAGGCGACAACCGCGCGGTCTCGCTCGACAGCCGCTTCGTCGGGACGTTCGCAGCGAATACCATTCATGGCCGCGTCGTTGCCATCTACGCGCCGCTCTCGCGGATCGGGACCGTCCCGGAACCCTGACGCGCGACGTCCACCAGATCGGAAGGATCCTTCGTGTTCGAGAACCTCACCCAGCGGCTCCAGGGCGTCTTCTCGCGGCTGACAGGCCGCGGGCGCCTGAGCGAGGCCGACATCGACGCCGCCATGCGAGAGGTGCGGCTGGCGCTGCTGGAGGCCGACGTCAACTTCACCGTCGTCAAGTCCTTCGTCGCCTCCGTGCGCGAAAGGGCCATGGGCGTCGACGTCATGCGCTCGCTCACGCCGGGGCAGACGGTCGTCAGCATCGTGCTCGACGAGCTCACCGGCCTCATGGGGACGAGCGAGAGCAAGCTGGCGTTCAGCGGGCGGATCCCCAATGTCGTGATGCTCGTGGGCCTGCAGGGATCGGGCAAGACAACCGCGGCCGCCAAGCTCGCGAACCTCCTGCGCAAGCAGGGGAGGCGGCCGCTGATGATCGCGTGCGACGTATACCGGCCGGCCGCTATCGATCAACTCGAAGCCCTCGGCCGAGAGCTCGGCATCCCCGTCTACCGGGGCGAGGCCGGCGCCGACCCGGTGGTCATCGCGAAGGCCGGCGTGAAGGCCGCCGTCGCCGACATGCGCGACGTCGTGATCGTCGACACTGCGGGTCGGCTGCACGTAGACGAGGAGATGATGGACGAGGCGGCGCGCATCCGCGATGCGGTGCACCCCGACCAGGTCCTCATGGTAATCGACGCGATGACCGGCCAGGACGCGGTCACGGCGGCCACCGCCTTCGCCGAACGTGTGGACTTCGACGGCGTGATCGTCACCAAGCTCGACGGCGACGCCCGCGGCGGCGCGGCTCTGTCGGTCCGTGCCGTCACCGGCAAGCCCATCAAGTTCGTTGGAGTGGGGGAGAAGCTCGACGCGCTGGAGTCGTTCCACCCCGACCGCATGGCCCGCCGCATCCTCGGGATGGGCGACGTCGTCTCGCTGATCGAGAAGGCGCAGGAGACGGTGGCGGTCGTCGACGCGGAGGAGCTCGAGAAGCGCCTCCGGGCGAACGAGTTCACGCTCGACGACTTCCTCTCGCAGCTGCAGCAGGTCCGCAAGATGGGCTCGCTGAAGGACGTGCTCGGGATGATCCCGGGCATGGGAGCTTCGCAGCGGGCGCAGATCGCCGACGCGCAGATCGACAAGAAGGCGCTCGACCACACCCAAGCGATCATCCAGTCGATGACGGCCGAGGAGAGGCGCAAACCGGCCGTGATCAACGGGCACCGGCGCTCGCGTATCGCGCGCGGCTCGGGCACGACCGTGCAGGAAGTCAACCGGCTGCTCGACCAGTTCGCCCAGGCCAAGAAGATGATGAAGCAGATGCAGAGCAGCAAGGGAAAGCGCCGGGGGATGCCGCAGATGCCGTTCTAGCGGCGCTCCTTCGCGTGCTTCACAGGTTCCTACGCATGCCCTATAGTGAGCAGTCGCTCTATCAGACACGCATGAGTCACGAGGCCCGGACCGGGCCTCGCTCACATGACCCGGAGGTGAAGGTTCTTGGCAGTCAAGATCCGTTTGGCGCGCGCAGGCGCCAAGAAGGCGCCGTTCTACCGCGTGATCGCCGCGGACGGCCGCTCTGCTCGTGACGGTCGCTTCCTCGAGATCCTCGGACGATACAACCCGCGCTCCGAACCCTCGTCCATCGAGCTCGATCTGGCGAAGGTCGACGCGTGGATCTCCAAGGGCGCCCAGCCCACGGAGGCCGCAGGCAAGCTGATCGCCATCGCCCGCGGCGAGAAGACCGTTCCCGCCAAGGTCGCTCGCGTGTCGAAGAAGGTCGCGTCGAAGGCGGAGGCCGACAAGAAGGCCACCGCTGACGCGAAGGAGAAGGCGAAGACCGAGAAGAGGGTCGCCGCTGAAGCTCCCGTCGAAGAGGCCGTCGCCGAGGCCGAAGAGACTCCCAACGAGGAAGCTCCTGCCGAAGAGGCCGTCGCTGAGGCCGAAGTCGTCGCCGAGGAGGCGCCTGTCGAGGAAGCCGCAGCGGAAGAAGCCGCGGTCGAAGAGGCAGCAGCCGAGGAGGCTTCCGCTGAGGAAGCCCCCGTCGAGGAAGCCGCTGCCGACGCCGAGCCGGATGCCGAGTAGCCGTGGCAGCCGACACCGCGACACTGATCGACTACCTCATCCGCTCTCTGGTAGATGACCCGGACGCCGTTTCGATCACCCGCACCGAGACTTCCGGCGGCGAGCTGTTCGAGATCAGCGTGGCGCCGGATGACGTGGGCAAGGTCATCGGACGCTCGGGACGCATCGTCAAAGCACTGCGCACCCTGATGCGCGCGGCCGGCTCGGTCGACGGCCGCAACGTCGACATCGAGATCCTGGGGTAGCGAACACCGCATGGAAGCCGACGCGTTCGCCCCGCTCGGGCGGGTCGCCAAGACGCACGGACTGAACGGGGAGGTCTCGGTCATCATGGCCGTCGACCTCCCCGTTGAACGCATGGCAGGACTCGAGGTCTGGTTCGTCCCGCCTCCCTCTCGCGTGCGCACGGGACGGATCACGGGCGTCCGGCCGGGTCCGAAGGGCCCTTTGCTGGCCATCGACACGGTCCCGGATCTCGGGACCGCGGAGACGCTGCGCGGATGCACGGTACTCGCCCGGATCGGCGACCTCCCGGAAGCGGTCGACGAGTTCGACCCCGTCGGCTTGCGGGTCGTGGATGGCGAGCGCGGGCCCATCGGGGAGGTCACCGAGGTCATCGTCACGGGTGCGAACGACGTGTGGGTCGTCCAGGGCCCGTTCGGCGAGGTCCTGATCCCCGTCATCGACCAGGTCATCGACGAGGTCGACGAGGGCCTCGGCACGATACGCGTCTCGCTCCTTCGCGGCCTCATGGAAGGGGAGTGAGGCCCGTGCGCATCGACGTCGTGACCGCCTTCCCCGAGGTGTTCGAACCCGTGATGGGCTCGGCGATGCTCGGCATCGCGCGCACCAAGGGTGCCCTCGAGTTCTTCGCCCACGACCTTCGCGAGTGGGCGCTTCCCGGCGTGCACCGCCAGATCGACGACGCGCCCTACGGCGGCGGCCCCGGCATGGTCCTTCGGCCCGAGCCGGTCTTCGACGCCGTGGAGGCCGTGACGGTCATGGACGCGCGGCCGCCCTTCGTGGTCCTCATGAGCCCGCAGGGCGAGCGCTTCACCCAGGTGCGGGCGGAACAGCTGTCGGAGCGCGAACGACTCTTGATCGTCTGCGGCCGCTACGAGGGCTACGACGAGCGCATCCG
>CAAGKR010385069.1_pt1 | contig 37197 bp, 32 predicted proteins | sample 2556971 | NCBI WGS metagenome assembly CAAGKR01 (sample SAMEA5207829, study PRJEB30636) | soil metagenome | biome: forest; feature: boreal; material: soil | place: USA | collected 2011-09 | depth 1 m | reverse complement strand
CTCGATCCGCTCAACCAGCAGGAGTTCGATCGGATGGTCAAAGAGGCACGGGACGAAGGGGGCACCGTCTTTCTCTCCTCACACGTCCTGAGTGAAGTCGAGAAGACCTGCACACGAGTTGGCATCATCCGCGACGGAGGCCTGGTGCGCGTCGGCGGTATGGCCGAGGTCACGGCAATCAAGCGCTACGAGATCACGATCGCGTTCGCCGAGGCAGTGCCCGTCGAGACCTTCAAGAGGCTGGACGGTGTGCTGGAGGTTGAGACGTTGAACCACGGGCACGGGGTACGCCTGGGGATGCAAGGCCCTGCGGACACGGTGATCAAGGCGGCCGCGCGCTATCCGGTGCTCTCGCTGACCAGCCACGAGCCGAGTCTCGAGGACATCTTCCTGCGCTACTACGAGGGGGACAGCGCGCCGCGCACGGAGGCCCACGATGTGGCTTAGGAGCGTCTTCCTCAAGAGCCTCCGCGACTACCGGGTCCCGATCCTCGGCTGGGGTATCGGAATGGGATTGGTGGTCGTATCGCCGATGGCGAGCGTGGGGACCCTGCTCACGACGCCGCAGGCACGAGAGCAACTGGTCAGCCTGGCCGCCACCTTCACCTGGAACGCCGACCTGGTCGCGGTCGACACCATTGGGGGCTACGCCACGTTCAAGATCGGCATCTTCATCTTTCTGATCGCGGTCTGGCCGCTACTCGCCGCCAGCCGCATGCTGCGTGGCGAGGAGGATCGCGGCTCGCTCGACGTGCTGCTCTCGCTTCCACGCAACCGGGTGCGCCTCGCGCTGGAGAAGCTGGCGGCGATCTGGACGGCGCTCCTCGCCATGGGCCTGCTGATCGGGCTGCTTGCCTTCGTCGGCGGCGCCAAGTTCGGGGCCGACTTCGGCCTCGGTGACGCCCTTCTCTTCGGTCTGAACCTCGCCTTGCTCTGTGCGCTGATTGGTGGCCTGGCGCTCCTGATCTCGCAGTTCACCCAGGAGGGAGGCCCAGCGGCAGGGTGGACCGCTGGCCTGCTCCTCATCTTCATCGTGTTGGACATGGTCCACCGCGTCATTCCTGATGCCGGGTGGATCTCCCATTTGTCGCCCGTCTACTACTACAACCTGAGCAAGCCCCTGGTGCCGAGTTACGGCGCCAACGCCGGTGCGATGGTGTTCCTGCTGGCCATGGCCCTGTTCATCAGCGGCGCCGGAGTCTGGCTCTTCGCTCGCCGCGACGTCGGGGGGACGGTATCGCTGCCGCGCTGGCTCCCACGGCCGGTGCAGAGAACGAGCAAAGCGTTGCCCATTGGAGACTGGTCGCTCCGCTCTGTCTACGCGCGCAGCATCGGGACGATCGCCATGCCCACTCTCTGGTGGACGCTGGGCATCGCCGGCTTCGCCGGCTGGATGGTTGCTGTCGTCCACCAGATGGAGGCGAGGCTCTCCTCGCTGTTGTCCAGCTCGCCGACCGTCATGACCCTGGTGAAGAACATCGGCGGAGGTGACGCGGGCCTCAACGCCGGTTTCCTGAGCGCGATGTTTGTCCTCCTGCCACTCTTCCTGATGGCTTTCGCGGTCACCCAGGTCAACGGCTGGTCCGCCGACGAGCAGGACGGCCGCCTGGAGCTGGTGCTCGCGACCCCACAGCCGCGCCTCTCCGTGCTTCTGGGCCGTTTCGCCGCGCTGGGCTCTGCCACCATCGTCATCGCGGTGATTACCCTGCTCGCGTCCGCGATGGCCGCGGCCGCCACCGGGCTCAAGCTCGATCCCGGCAACCTGGCGGCAGCAACCCTGGGCATGATCCCACTGGGGCTGCTCGTCGCGGCGATCGGCTACCTGGCGTCGGGGTGGCTTCGCACCGCGGCCGACACGGGGCTGCTGAGCTTCCTGCTGCTGATCTGGTTCTTCATCAGCTTCATCGGGCCGGAACTCAAGTGGCCCGACCAGACACTGCGACTGTCCGCCTTTTACTACTACGGCACGCCGCTTCTGCATGGGCTGCAGCTGAGCTCTGTCCTGGGACTGGTGGCGGTCGTCGTCCTGGCGTTAGGCCTTGGCGCGCTGCGGTTCGTCCACAAGGACATCGGCGTCTAGGCTGGCGACCCGTCTCGGACGTGTCCCTGAGCTCCACGGGCCTGACAATCCACCAAGTCGGGCGGAAGCGTTTCGCCGAAGCTCAGGGAGTAGCCCGTGGCGGACAGTAATCGAACAAGCCCTGATTGCCGTGTGAAAAGTCGGACAGCTCCTGCACGTTACAACTTTACCTTGGGCTTCAGCGGATCGGGAATGTCGGCACGGGGCCCAGTCGCCGGACCTGTCCTCGTAAGCCTTGGTGGCAGCATTGGAGCGCTCGTGTACGGCCCAATTGCTGGTGTGGTGCACGTGTACGCATATGAGTGGATTGACTTTCCCGCGCTAGCTCTCCCGTCGGTCGCCCTCGCGGCGCTGGGCCTGATAGCAGCCTTCAGGGCTCTGGGCGATCCAGCGGCAACACGGCTAAACCGCTTGTTAACCAGGATAAGCCTGGGAATTTTGGGAGTGCAAATCATTGGCGCGATAGCGCTGTCGATTGGCGCGGTAGTTTCTAGCTTCCGGTCTTTTCCGATCTGAGCGGCTCCGCTGGCCTCGGACGCACTGCACCGAGCTTGAGCTTGGTTTAAGTCTAGCCCGGTAAGGTTGCCGGGCTTGGCCGAAACGAGGCGCGTGAGTCGTCTGCGGCAATTCGTCTATCACCCTCGTAGCCGTTCGGGCGGTTCGCAGAGGCGGACGAGGCCCGCCGGGTTCTCACTGACAGGCCGCGTCGCAGGACTACGGCCACAACCGCCGTTACCAATCCAGGCCGATGCCAAGCTTTGGACTGGCTCTCCCCGAGCCGCTTGCCGGACCGGATGAACACCGGTCCTTCCTTTCGCTCAACCCCGGCGGGCCGAACACCAGCGGGAGGGCGCGCATGCTGAGACCGATCCGCGGCGGGCTCGTGGTCCTCGGCGTCGGACTGGTCTACCTCGCAATCGCGATCGGCTTCTTCGCGACGATCTGGTTCCAGCCCGGCGGACCCTTTTCGACCGCGCTAGGAGTGGGCGGAGACCCGCAGCTGGCCATCTGGTTCCTCCGCTGGCAGGCATTCGCGCTGGCCCATGGCCACAATCTGTTGTTCACCAGCTACCTGGATGCGCCGCAGGGCGTAAACCTTATGTGGAATACCACGGCCCCTTTGATCGGTGTCGCACTGGCGCCGCTGACCCGGACCCTCGGTGGCGTATTCGCCTACAACGTTTCCGAGACGCTCGGTCTCACGCTCTCCGGCCTGGCGGCCTTCGTCATGATCCGGCGCTATACAAAGAAGACCGACGCCATCGGGACCTTCGCCGCATTCATCGGTGGTGCTCTCTATGGCTTCTCCCCTTACATGGCCGCGCATGCGCTCGGGCATCCGCCGGCGGTGACGGTGTTCACCCCGCCCCTGATCCTGCTCCTGGTGGATGATCTGTTCGTCCGGCAGACGCGCCGGGCGACGCGAGGCGGAGTGGCCCTTGGGGTGCTGGCCGCCATCCAGTTGCTGCTCTGGGAAGAACTGCTACTGGCGGAGGCGCTGGTCGGGGCGGTGGGGCTGGTGGTGCTCCTCGCCTTTGAGATGGTCGCTCGGCCGACCGTCCCCCTGTCGACGGTCATCCAGGAACGCTGGCGCTATGCTGCCCGGGCGCTCGTCGCGGCGTTCATCACGTTCGCCCTGCTTGCCGGCGGACCGCTGGCAATCCAGTTCTTGGGTCCGCAGGCCGTGCACGGCGCGGTCTGGGGGCGAAATCAATTCGTGACGGACCTCTTGGCCTTCTTTACTCCCACCCCGCTGCAGGCGGTCGCGCCTGCGTTCGCTGCCCGGTTGAGCCTGGATTTCAGCGCAACAATCTACGAGTGGAGTGGGTACTTGGGCGTCCCGCTCATCGTGTTGCTCGGCTACGCGACCGCCAGCCTTTGGTTTCGTGGCTTTACCCGGCCCGCCGCGCTGGTCAGTGTTTTCGCCGTCCTGGGCCTTTTTGTCGCACTGCTCTCCATGGGGCCCTTGACCAATGTTGCCGGTCACACCATGCCAATCCCAGTTGCGCTGATCGCGCTCGGCATCGCGTTCGCGGTCCGGCAGCGAGTTGCGGACCCGGGCGTCCGGCGAGCCGCACGCCTCATCCTGTGGACATTCTTGTTGGTCTGGGGAGCGCTGACCTTCGTCCCAATTGTCAGCGACATCATCCCCGCCCGCCTGATGCTCTTCGTATTCCTCTTTGCCGGCCTGGTCGTGGCGATCTGGCTGGACCAGGCTCTGCGAAACGCGTGCGCCACCGGCCGCTCCCTAAAATCTTTAGGCCTGCCGCTGGTGCTGACCGGCCTCGCGCTCGTGCCACTGATCCCGCGGCAGCCCTTCCCCAGCACGCCGGTCGAAGTCCCGAGCTTCTTCACTACGCCCTCGCTCGTGGATCAGGTGCCATCCGGCAGTGTCGCGCTGGTGGCTCCATTTGCCTACGACTGGCGACTTGCCGTGCCGATGCTCTGGCAGTCGGAGTCAGGGATGCGGTTTCGGATGCCGGAAGGGTTCGCCTGGATTCCCGGGCCCTCGTACGTCCCGCACCGCAGCTCGCTGGGCGACGCCATGGCCGCGGTCGCGAAGGGTGGGCCTGCGCCGGCCATGACGTCCGCGGCCGAGCGCGATTACGCTCACGATCTGCAGGCCTGGCAGGTGAAGACGGTCATTGTCGGGCCAATGGCGAATCAAGACCAGATGGTGAGCTTCTTCTCTGCCCTCCTCGGGCATCCGCCCACCGAGGAGGGGGGCGTTGACCTGTGGCTCGGGCCCTAGTCCCGGGGGGAAGGTTGGGCCCGGAGAGGCAAGCGCATGGTGTCCCTGCTTAGCGACCAACGTGTCGCAGCAGGCATACCCCGAGAACCTATCCGAAATTGGTTTATAGCCCGTAGCGGATTCGAACCGCTGATTTCTGCCTTGAGAGGGCAGCGTCCTAGGCCAACTAGACGAACGGGCCACGAGGGGGCCGGCGGCGACTCCCTATTATAAGTAGGCGTGATTTACGATCCAATTTCCCCGAATTTCGCCGCGAAGGCGGGCTGATGATCCGCCCCGGACGTCTTGTTCGCGCCGCGGTCCTCTTCCTCACCCTGGCCGCCGTGGCCCAGGAGTTGAACAAGCCGGAAGGGGAGCGGACCTGGCACGGCCGGGTCGCCGGCGTACCGTACGACTTCCGCTTTCCGACCTTCGCGCGCTTTCGTGACGCCTACTGGAACCCGGAGAACCCGCGGATTTTCACCGACCGGGTGGTCGGCATCGGCTGGGCCATCAACCTGGCCCAGTTGCTACCGCGTCTGCGCGACGGGTATATCCGCCTGGCCGACCGTTAGAGCCCCCGCCGGTGACGGTCCGGTAACGTCCGCTTAGTACGAGTGACAGGCTTTTTGCCACTCGGCGTTCTACTAGCGTGCCTGCCGACAGCCAGCCCCTCCGCGCCCCTGTCGCAAACCGTCGATTCCGCGGGCACGGAGCCCCCGGATGAGCGGTCTGACCAACTTCCTGACCCCTTATAGCCACCTCATCTTTGCCAACCGGGACAAGGTGATCGTGTTGCTCGCCCTGGTGCTCGGCTGGACCGTGATTCAGCTGCTCGTGGCCCGCTGGCGGACCGAGCGGCTGGAACGCGACCTGGTCACGGCTCGCGCGAGCATGTCCACCTCACCGGCTCGCTCCCGACAGGTCTCGGCCGCCATGGCCGACGAGGCGCCGGCCGAGTCCGGCGGGCTTCCGCCCGTCAAGGGCGGACGCTCCTACGCCCGCAACCTCGGGTCCGCTCTGCAGAAGGCCGGCATCCCGCCCGCCGGGCCCCAGCTCTACTCGCCACCGGTCCCCACCGGCTGGAACCCGAATACGGGCAACGGGCAGCCGAGCCCAATGCAGCCGCCCATGCAACCGCCCACGTATGCGCCGCAGCCTGGGCCTTGGGGCGCCCCGCAGCCGCCAGCCCCGCAAACGGCCCCTTGGGCATACCCGGCCGGCGCCAATCGGTCGCCGTTCGCCCCGCAACCGATGAACCCGACGCCGGGGCCCTATGCGCCGCCCCCTTCACCGGCGCAGTACCCGGCAAACCAGGGGCAGCAGATGCCAGCCGGATATCCGCCGGCCGCGCCTGCTTCCTTCCCGCAACCATTCCCAACGCTCAGCAACGCTCCCGAGGCCGTCCGCCCGACCATGGACGCTCCGCCACAGCCCGCCAGCGCGCCGCCCTTCGACGCCCCACCTCCGGCGCTTCCTGCGGACGATTCCGGGGCAAAGGAAAACGCGCGGCGGGGCAAGCCAAAGCGCCGACGCTTCAGCCTGTCCGTCCTGGATAACCTGGAGAAAATCGTTCAACCCAGGGCGGCCGAGCCCGCGCCGAGCAACGTTGCAGCACCGCCGCCCGTGAGTACCCCGCCTGTCAGTGCCGCTTCTGCTCCAGCCGCTCCGGTCGCTGAGCCGCTGCCAGCGCCCACGCCTGAGCCCGCGGTCGAGACGCCGAGTCTCTTTGACTACCGCGCCCATGAAACGCAGCCGGAGCCGGTCGCCGAGGAGCCGGAGTCGGCGGAGGAGCCGGTCGAACCGGTCGCGCCCGTCGTCGATCAGTCGCAGGCGGAGCCGGGATCTGACCAAGAGCCGGAGTCAGAGCCGGCAGTTGCCGCCGAGGCGCCCGCCTCCACGCGTCCCAACATGCGCTCGATGCTCTTTGGCGAGGAGCCCACGCCTGCCGAGCCGGTAGCTTCTGCCGAGGTCTCGGAACCACCGGCGACCAGCAGCTGGACCCAGTCCGAGCCGGCGGCCGAGGAGGCGCCGACCGAGTCCGAAGCGCCATCAACCGACACTGAGATCGAGCATCGCGAGCCCGAACCGGAGCCGGAAGCGCCGGTCGAGGCCGCCGCCGAGCCGCAGCCTGCGTACGCCCCGTTTGACGTTTCAGTCGCGGAGCCCGAGCAAGCTGCCCCTGCCAAGGTGCTCGACACGGTATCAATCGCCCCGCCCGTCGAACCCGACCGACAGGAGGGAAAGGCAGGCGTGCTGGTGATCATCGAGGACGACCAGGCTGCCGCGGATTACTATGCCACCCTCTTCCGCGGCAACGGCTACGAGGTCAACGTCGCCAACGACGGCGTCTCCGGGGTGGATCTCTGCCTCCGGGTGCAACCGCAGGTGATCATGCTCGACGTCATGATGCCGCGTCAGAACGGCATCCTCGTTCTTCAGACCCTGCGCGCCTCGGATGAGACCCGCAACACCCCCGTGGTCGTGATGTCGAACTTCAGCGAGCCGACCCTGATCAAACGCGCGCTGCAACTGGGTGCGCTGGAGTACGTCATCAAGACCCAGGTTGAGGGCCCGGCGCTGCTGAGCGCGATGCCCCGCTGGATGAATCGGGAAAAAGCGTTCGCGGCCTAGCTGGCAAACTCCCCCTCAGGTCGCATCGACGGTATGCCGCACCTGGAGGGTCGCGATTTCCCATCGCCGGAAGGGCAATCGGACCAGCGCTCCCTCATGCGCGAATGACGCCTGAAGATCCCCCCCGAGGGTGATCCGGCGAACCTGCGCGGGGGCCGGGGAAATCCGTACCACGGCGTCATGGGCCTTGCCGGACGCATTCAGCAGTCGAAGATCATAGCCGTCCGTGCGCGGCACGCAGGCGGTCATCTGGACGCACTCGGGCTCGATCTCGATCGAGGGGGCGTCGCCGACAACCGGGTTGCCCCGCCCCACTTGAAGAGGGAGAAGCACGCCTTCGGCGGCCCGCCAGACGCCGGCCTGATCCCAGTCGCCGGCATGAAACAGCAGGCTGTAGCGAAAACGGTGCGGACCCAGCACCTGCGCTCCAGGCGTCATCATCGGAGGACCGGCATGACCCGTCCGGGAGCGGAGGTCATCGCGCGACAGCCAGCCCACCGCACGTAGCAGGGTGAGCGCGAGTTCTGGCGTGGGACCGGGGAGAACTTCGTACTCGTGGAGACCATGCGTGATCAGGGCGAGGCCGCCGGCGTCGCCGCTCACGTCGACAAAGGACCGCATGGGGTAGCTTGGCAGCTCCAACTCCGGCGCCCCGGGATCTCGCCTTGGCCCAGTCGCAGCCCGGCGGGTCACATGGAACACGGTGTCCGCGTCGGAGTGGGTGATCGGAAAGGGGGTCGGAAATCGCGCGCGAAGACGGTGATCAAGGGCCCGGTTGACGACGTCCGCGGTAATGTCGAGACGCGGGACATCACGCTCGAGGCTGATGGTCACACGGACCTCCAGCGGAACTTCGGCGGCCAATGGGCGCTGGCGGTCGGTGGCCAGGCCCTCCGGGACCCAATATTGCAATCGGGTTTCTACTGAGGCTCGCAGAGGACCACCTTCTCGCACCGCGGGTCCGGCGACGCTGCGGATGCGAACCCGTTCTCGGTCCGCGGCGAGTGGAGAAAAGTTGTACTCGTCCCCCGCATCGCCCTCATCGACGAGGGCGTTCAGTCCCTGGTAGGTGAGCCCGGTGCCCTTGTGTTCGACGGTGAGCGTGCCCAGTGAGCTGACCGAGCACCGGAGGTGCCCGTTCTCGATCATCGTCCCTTCGGCACGGACGTGCGCCGCTCCAGGTCCCGGCCTCACAGGCTTGAGGGTCCCCACCGAGCAGCCGCGGATTATGGGCGTCTCGAGCAAGACCCTGCGGCGCGGGTGCCGGCGTATTTCGACCTCGATCGCCTCGACGCCGGGTTCATTGGCGAGCCGTTCGATGGTCAGCCTGGCCTCTGCCAGGTCGTGCCCCGGTCCAGCCGGCTGGGTTTCGACGCGAACCCGCACCGTCTTCGCATCCCGAGTTGCGTCGACGGCGCCGATGACCTCGCTCGCGATCCGGAGCTCGTCGAGGACCGCGTGCACCCGGCCCACCTCCTCGGCGGGATAGCGAATGTTCACCGGTTCGGTCCCGATCTCCTCGCCGATTCCCTGGGCCCCGGCGGGGGTCCCTTCCGCCTCGACCTCGACGAGACCGCGCCGGGGAAAGGCACTCGGGTTCCAGACCTGTCCGTCGCCGGCCAGGCGAGGCAGGCACCGGGCCGCGATGGCTGCGGCGATCTGCTGCGCCGACTCGCTGCGAAGGCGTGCTTCCTCGGCCACGAGGTCGATGCCTGAGCCGCAGGCGGTGTCGTGGGCGGCATTCTGCAACACGAATGTCCATGCCTCCACGAGCAGCCCTGCGGCGTCGACTCCGCTGAGGGCCGCGAGTGGCTCGGCGATCCGTTCGAGCGACTGGCACGCCTGGAAGTAGCGCTGCTTATCCGGGATGCGCACCGAGAGCGTCCCCATCAACACGTTGGCTCGGGCTGAGGAGCGCAACTCGCCAGACCACCGGGGCCAATCGCCGCCGGTGAGGGTGACGAGATAGTCGCTGAGCCCGGTCAGCCGGATTCGCATGGTTCCGAGGCGATCGTTGGCCGCATGGATAGCGGCCGTCAGCTCCCGTTGCGGGAGGACGTGGTCGTTGCCATTCATCAACAGCACATCGGGGGCGGGGCGAAACGGGGCCAGGGCCTTGACGGCGGCCTCGATTCTCGAGGTGAGGGCGGCCGGCTCCGTCGGAAGGTCGACGCCGTTCGAGTACGAATTCCCCATGTACGCGGTCAGGATCTCGCTGCCATCCGGGGATTCCCAGCAGAAGGCCAGCCGGTCGATGGCCAGGGGCACGCCCCGCCAGACCACCGCATGGCCGAAGCCGAATTGCGTGTAGATCTGCGGCATCTGCGCGGCGTGCCCAAAGGAGTCGGGGAGGTACCCCGCCCGGAGCGATCCGCCGTGGCCGGCGGCTGATGCGAGCCCCCGCTGCAGGTTGCGGACGAGGCTCTCGCCACTGACCAGGAACTCGTCGGGCAGCGTGTACCAAGGGCCAACCTCGATGCGCCCCTCACGCACGGCGCGATCCAGGCGCGGGCCGGCCTCAGGGCGGACCGCGAGGTAATCGTCGATGACCACCGTCTGGCCGTCCATCAGAAAGCGGAAATCCGGATCGGTCTCGGTCAACCGGAGCAGCTCGTCCCACAGCTCGACGAGCTGCGCCCGGAAGGTTTGAAACGGCGCATACCACTCGCGATCCCAGTGGGTATGCGGAACGATGTAGACGGTTTGTTCGGTCAGGGCAGCGTCTAGATTACGCCCAACCGCGATCGTGCCTACTCACCGGCCGGGGCATCCAGGCTATAAGCCTGAATGCCACTTCGTCGAGCCGATGACATGGACCCATGTGAGTCCGCTGTTCAGGTCGATAGGATCGCCGTTGGCGTCGAGGTAGACCGCGGGGACGTTCGGATCCGGATGGTGCCAGGTGGCGTGGATGACCATGCCGTTCGAATAGATGTCGGCCTTGCCGTCGCCGGTCAGCTCGTAGGCCTCGGTGTGGTAGCCGTGGAACGAGTTAGCCGGGTTCATGTCGAGGTAGGAGTTGACGTACTCGACGATCACCGTCTTGGCATGCACGCGGCCCGTGCCGACGTTCATGAATGGCGATCCGTCCTGGGTCTTGAGGTACTCCTTGGATGCGGCGTCGTACTGCCAGACGGCAGCGTGGTCCGGCACCGAGACCTGGGTCGCCGGATCGCCGGTCGCCGGGGCGTCGGGATGCTTGGGCGCGATGTCGTACACCGGGGCGGGCAGGTTGTTCTTGATGGTGAAGGCCGTCACGTTGGCACCGTTCATCATCACGTTATGCGGCGCGAACCGCGTTGAGTTATCCCGGAAAAAGACGTTGCCGGCACCGTGGCTGTAATCGTTGACCAGGTTCGGGTGCTTCCAGACCATGCCAAGGACATAGTCGTTGGCACCGGAGCAGTAGATCATGCCGTTGTACATCAGCTCGAGACGGATGGTGATCAGCCGGCAACTGCGGACCGGGCCGACCAGGCCGGGCAAGGGATGCCAGTAGATGGCACTCAACCGCGGAATCGATCCCTCGCTGATGTACTCGTAGACCATGTCCGCTTGCTGCATGCCGGCTTGCGGACGCGCATCGGTGCTGTTCTCGATCTGGATGATGGTCGGCGCTCCGGAGCCGATCCGTGCCGGATCACCCTGCGAGGGGACCTGGATGATGGTGGTGAAGCTCAGTTTCCACTCGGCGGCGAGCGGATCCTGTTTGCGGTTCACCGCCGTTTGTGGGATCGCGAACTGGTACTGGCGGCTTGGACCCAGGGTGACGTCGAGGGTAGCGCTCTTGCCATCGGTCGACCAGGCCACCTTCTTGCTGTCGAACGGCTTGCTGTTGAGGGTGATCGGGGTCTTGGCGCTGTCCATCGGCTGGGAGAAGTCGATCTTCACGGCACCCGTCGGGTGGAGGGCCTGCTGGCCGTCCGTCACCGGTTTCGCGTCGACCTTGACATCGGCGATCGTCGGGGCGGCCTCGGTCTTGAAACTGAAGCCACTGGTCAGCTGTCCGGGGCCAGACGACGCCTTGGCCCCTTTGAGCGTCACGTGATAGGCGGTGCTCGGCTTCATTAGCGGCCGGAACTGGAACTCGCGGACGCTAATGGCTTTGAAGGCGACGATCACCTTCGGGCTGATGGCGAAGCTGCGTTGGACCGAGTCGCCATTCATGTCCTGGTTGAAGCGAAGGTCGATCGACGCCGTCCGAGGGACGGCTTGATCGCCGTTGCTCACATTGGCGCTCACCTCGAGCGGTGAGGTCAGGATGCGAATGACGATTGCCGCCGCGACGAGCGCCACCGCGATCGGCGCAAGCCACCAGCGTTCACGAAGCGTTTGTGTCCAGGTCATTGATCACTCCCTATTACATGCACCCACGTCAACCCCGTGTTTAGGTCGATGGGGTTGCCGTCGGCGCCGTAGTAAACCACCGGAAGGTTCCGGTCCGGATGTCGCCAGGTCGCATGGATCATGCCGCCGTCCGAGTAGATATCCGCCGAGCCTTCCCCTGCCAGTTCGTAGTACTCGGTGTTGTATGTGTGATGCACGCCCGTGTTGGCCGGATTTGCGTCGAGGTATGCCTGCACGTGCTCAACGATGACGTTCTTGGCATGGATCTGCCCGGTCCCGACGTTGCCGAACGGGGCGCCGTCCTGCCACTTGAAGTACTCATGCGAGTTGGCATCATAGCGCCACGTGGCGTTGTGCTGGGCGATGTAGACGCTCGTCGCCGGCGTCGCGCCGGCCAGCGGCGCGTCCGGGTGGGCTGGCGCAATGTCGTAGTTCAGCGCCGGCAGGCCCGCCTGGGCCGTGTGCGCCGCGATCTGGTCGGGACGCGCGATCACGTTATGCGGAGCGACCCGGTCGCTCGCCCGGTACATGAAGGCATACATGTAGGCGTAGTCATAGACCACGTTGGGCCATTTCCAGACCTGCCCCAAAACGTAATCGTTCGCTCCCGAGCAGTAGATCATGCCGCGATACATCTGCTCGAGCTGGACCGTGATCAGGCGGCAACTGCGAACGGGTCCGACGAGGCTCGAGGGTGGGTGCCAGTAGATGGCGGAAAGGCGGGGGATGCCGAACTCACTGATGTACTCATAGATCATGTCCGCCTGCTGCATCCCGGTTTGCGGACGCACCGTCGGCTGAGTGCTGTTCTCGATCTGGATGATGATGGGCGCGCCCGACGTGCCGATACGGCTGGTCGACCCGGCTGACGGAACCTGGACCATCGCCGAAAATGCCAGTTTCCAATCAGCCATCGCCTGATCGTGCCGTCGGTTCGAGGCCGCCTGCGGAACAAGGAGGGCGTGGGGACGGCTGTGCGCCAGCGTCAGGTCCGCCGACGCAATCTTGCCCGCCGCATCCCAGGTCACAAGCTTCGGGTCGAGCGCCTTGGAGTCCAGCAGGATCGAGGTGGTTTTCGGATCCATCGGTTCAGAGAAGGTCAGGGCGAGCTTCCCGCGGAGAGGCACGGCCTGTTGTCCGTCGGAAAGGGACGTGCCGTTGATGCTCGCCGCCGTCACCCTGGGTGCTGGCTCCGTTCGAAACGAAAGCGCGTAGGCGGCCGTCCCGAAGCCGGTCGCCTTGTGGATGCCGCTGACCGCCAGGCGGTACGTGGTGTCCGGCTGGAGCCAGGGCCTGACCTCGATCGTCCTGGCGTCGTGAGCCACCACGGTTGCCGTCGTGAGCGGAGTGATCCGGAGGCCGGCCTGGACCGAGGCGGCATCGACATCCTGGCTGAAATGCAGCAGGACCGTCGCGGTTCGAATGACTGTCTGGCTGCCGTCCCCAATGCTCGCGTTGACGGTCAGGGGCGCACTCAACACTTTGAATGCCACCGCCGCGGCGACCAGGATCAGAACCACGGGAAAAACCCACCAGTGTCTTCGGAGCATCGATCCGAAATCGCGCTGGCGGCTGGCAATGGCGGGCATCAGGGGTTCCTCACAACGACCGGCCGCACAGATTAGTCGAGCCGGGCGTCGGAGTCAATAGAGCCGGCTATCGGAGTTGTTGAGCCCGCTGCCGGTTGATTTTGTTCCGCCTCGGCGGCGTTCGACCGCGCGCTAGGCCACCATCAGGCGCGGAAGCAGGAGCTGCTGCACGTCGAAGAGCACATCAAGGACACGGACCGGATCCCGGGTCACGTTCCGGTTGAGTGCGCGCACGAGCTTTCGGCTCACAGGCCGAACAAAGCGCGTGATCTGATCCATCAGGGGCGGCGGAACCTCCCCGCGCCGCTTCTCGATGATGTCCTCAACCCGCAGGAGAAACTCATCGACCCGGCGCACGTCCGCCCGCCGACGAAGTTCGAGATCGCGTCGATCGGCGGCGGCCTGGAATTCGCGGTGAATCTCGTCGATCGCCTCGCTCAGCATAGAAACGCTCCCTCCGCTCTCCCAAATATCGGATTGGACTCAGGCACAAAACCTGATACGGCTACTGTTACATAGTCCGTAAGCTGTGTCAAGGGTTGCGCGAAGAGTGCTGCCTCAGGCGATCAGGCCGTTCCCCGACACTTCCTGCAGGGTGTCGAGCTCACGAACCTGGTTGAGGTCGAGCCCCTGGTCGGCAAGCGACTGGAGCAGGCGGAGGACGTACTTCACGCCGGCCAGGTTGACACCCTTCTGGCGGGTCAGGAACTGAATCACGCGAACCCGGCGAATGTCGTCCTCCGAGTACCGGCGGCGATTGGTCGCCGTGCGCTGGGGCTTGATCAAGTTTTCGCTCTCGTAGATCATCAGCGTGCGCGGGTGCAGGCTCAGGATCTCGCTCGCAATACTCGGAGTGAAGACCGCCCGCCCCGGCGCGATGGCCGGCGCCCGTTTTCTCTTTCCCAACGCTCACCTCTGCACGACAAGGTCGCGCATCACACTAAGTTGATAGCCACAATATCATATATTGCCTATCTGCGCAAGGTCGGCCCGCTTACCGGCCTGCATAAGGGAAGATGGAGCCCATGCTGGCGATCGAGCAATACACGCGGCGGCTCCTCAAGGACTTCCATCCCATCGTGGCCGCCAATCGGGCCCCCGTCGATCTCGCGCCAGACAAGGACCAGGTCCACCGGTTCGTTCGCGGGGGCGGGGGTCTGGTGACCGGCCTCTCCGGGCTGGCGCAGGCAACCGGCGCCGTCTGGGTCGCGTCGGTGCGCGACGGCTTCGAGGGCGAGCTCGACCTGGGCGAGGGCGGCGAGCCGATGATGGTGGAGACGATCGATGGGGCGCGGTACCAGGTGAGCTGGGTCAATCCGCCGAAGCTCGCCTACGAGCTCTACTACAACACGATCGCCAATCCACTCCTCTGGTTTGTCCAGCATTACCTCTGGAACCTGGCCGAGGCGCCGGTCCTCGACGACAGCACGCATCGCGCCTGGAACGAAGGCTATCGACGGGTCAACCAGCTGTTCGCCAACCAGGTGGTTCGAGAAGCGCGCCGGAGCCACAAGCGCTCGCTGGTGCTCTCCCACGATTACCACCTGTACCTGGTTCCGCGCCTCGTTCGGCGCGAACTGCCGGACGCGGTCCTGCAGCACTACGTCCATATCCCATGGCCCACGCCGCAATACTGGAAGGTGCTGCCGCAGTACATGCGTGACGAAATCATGGACGGACTACTGGCGGCGGATATTGTCGGGCTCCAGACCTCGCACGACGTCCGAAATTTCCTGCTCACCTGCGAGGAGAACATGGGTCTGCCGGTCGACTTCCGCGAGCAGACCGCCTTTTATCGGGGTCGGACCGTCTGGGTTCGCAACTATCCGATCTCCGTCGACGTGCGCGAGTTCGAGCGCACCGCGTCGAGCCCGGCCGTTGAGCGGGCGGAACGCGAAATCCTTCGCTGGCGTACCGAGCAGCTGATCTACCGCGTCGACCGCATGGATCTGTCGAAGAACATTGTGCGCGGCTTCTTTGCTTACGAGCGTCTCCTGGAGGCCCATCCCGAATGGCGAGGTCGCGTCATCTTCTGGGCGCTGCTCCAAAAGACTCGTCAGAACGTCCCGGAGTATCGCGAGTACGCCCGCCAGGTCCTCCAGGTCGCCCGCGTGATCAACAGCCGCCACGGCACCACCGAGTGGCAACCCATCCGACTCGAGCTCCGGGACGATCTCAACCGGGCCATTGCCGGGTATAAGCAGTTCGACGTGCTGTTCGTCAACCCGATCTATGACGGCATGAACCTGGTTGCGAAGGAGGGCGTGAGCGTGAACCGCCGCGGCGGCATGCTCGTGCTATCCGAGAACGCCGGGACCCATGAAGAGCTGGGCGAGTGGGCGATCACGATCAACCCGTTCGATGTCGACGCGACGGCGGAGGCCTTGCATCGGGCCCTGTTGATGGATCCGGTCGAGCGGCATGCCAGGGCGGAGAAGATGCGCAGCGTGGTGCAACAAAACGACGTGGCTCGGTGGATCTCTGCGCAGCTCCAGGATATCCGCGATCTCGTCGAACCGCTGGCGGCTCGCCGGCCGGACATCGTGCGGGAGAACGCCCTGAGTCGCCTAGCCGACACCCAGTAGCTCGCGCAAGACCAGGTTGACCTGGTCGATGCCTTCAAGAACCAGGTCGCAGTCGGCGAACGTGTCGACGGGTACCTCGGAGGAGCGCACACCGACGGCGAAGGTTCGCACGGAAGGCAGGCGGCGCATCGCCGCGAACGCGTCAGCGTCGGTGATGTCGTCGCCGATGTAGACCAGGGCCTCGGGCCGCAGCGACGTGGCCAAACCCGTGACGATGGTGCCCTTGTTGACCTCGACTGCCGGTCGGAGCTCCCAGATCATCCGCCCCCCGTGGAGCCGTAAGCGTTCCCGTTCGGCTACCGGCCGCAGCGCGATCGCGAGCGCCGGTCCGGCGGTCTTGGGGTCGCCGGCGTCCCGAAAATGAACGCTGATGGCGGCTCGTTTGCGCTCGATGCGCACCCCGGGCTGCTGCGCCTCATTCAGTGCCGCCACGGCGGCCGCGGCCCGCCGCAGGTTGGCGGCGAATGGTTCGGCTACGGCGCTCAGCCGCGACCGGCCGGCCCGCCGCTCCTCGAGCCCGTGGTTGCCGATCAGAAGCGCGTTCGGGATGGGCAGCCGCTCAACGAGGTCATCGGTATCGCGGCCGCTGATGACCACGAGCTGTAAAGCACCGGCGGCCAGCTCGGTGAGAAGGGCCAGCGTGTCGGAATCCGATCGCGCCTCAGCCGGATCGACCACGATCGGAGCGAGCGTGCCGTCGAAGTCGAGCCCCAAAACCGTTCGGGAAAGGGGAATGCCCCCCAGGCGGTCGGCTAGCGCCGCGACCGAGGAAACGCGATCAGGCCCAGAGGTGTCGGGCGCCGGCCAGTTCCGGGAAGTCCGTCTCCGGAATCTGGAGGCGGCTCTGGACCGCGGCTTCCATCAAGGAGAAGATCACCTTGACACCGGCCAGGTTGATCCCATGCACCGTGGTGAGCTCGCGGATCAGGCGGATCCGCTCGATATCGCGCCGCGAATAGCGACGCCGCTGGGTTGGGGTCCGCTCTGGGGCGATCAGGTTCTCGCTCTCATAGACAAAGAGCGTCCGAGGCTCGATGTCGAACATATCGGAGACTTCGCTGGACTTATGCGGCATTGCCACGTGCTGCCCTCCGGGGACGAGATGTGTAACAAATTATAGCAAACCTGTCAGGTTTCATGACAAACAGGAATGTGGCCCGGCTTTTGGATACTCCGTCACATCCGCGAAAGCCGTGTGACGACGCGCGAAAGGGCCCGAAATGGCTGTACTGGCGTATATCACACTAGGCGTGCCGACCGCCGCTTGAACGGCTTCCAGGTTGCCGGTACGCTCTCGCTTCAACGGCACGGGCGCCGTTTCCACCAGCATGTCGGGAATCTTACGGCAACTCAGCGCATTTGGAGGCAGGGTGTTGTTGGGCATGACGCTATTCGCCCTGCTGACCCCGCCCTTTGGCGTGCGGGCCTATCTGGATGCCCGCGCCCAGGACCAGGCGGCGTCGGCGCAGGTGCTGAAGAGCTTCGGCCGCCCGGCCGCCTCGGTCGTCAAGTCGGCCGCTTCGCCGCAACCGTTTGCCCAGGTGCCGCACTCGCCCCTCGATGGGATCAAGGGCAAAGGCGCCTGGTTCATGATCTTTGACGGCGACTGGACCGATCCCGATGCCGACCGCGCCGCGGCGCTCGTGGACGCGGCCGTGCGGGCCGACCTCAGCCACATCTATGTCCGCATCGCGGACTCGAAGCATCACTTCTATGCCGCCGCCGCACTGCAGGATCTCCTGCCGATCGCGCACGCGCGTGGACTCAAGGTCATCGGTTGGATCGAGCCGATGCTGGATGATCCCGGGTCCGACGCGGCGGACGCCATCGCGGCCGCCGACTTCGAGGAGCAGGGACAGCGCCTGGACGGGCTGGCGCTCACGATCGAAGGCGACAGTACCTCGGACCCGAACGTGGGCCAGTACCTTTCTGGCATTCGGAGTGGGGCGGCCGGGCTGAACGGCCTGGGCGATCAGTACCTGCTCGTCGCCAGCACGCTGCCAACTCCATACGACCACCCCGGTTACGCCTACGCCACCCTGTCGCGGTATTGCCAGGCCTTCGCTCCCATGGCGTACTGGCGGGCGACCGGCCTCCCCCAGTACACCGGGCCAGACGGCGCGAGAGCCTACATCGACCAGGTCTTCCAGCAATTTCGCGACCCGGGCGTGAATCCGTACAAGCGCCCCCTGACCATCACCGCGCAGGCCTATGACGCGGCTCCCGAGTATGGGACGCCCGGCGCGCCCCCCGCCCAGGAAATCACGATCTCGATGGACGAGACCCGGGCGCAGGGTGGAATCAGCTGGTCCTATTACCGCCTGGCGGATGCAACAAATGGTGTGACCGGTGAGGAGCAGCAGGCCATCAGTGCATATCCGTTCTGGCAGCGGTTCACCGGGCCCGCCATCTCGGCCAAGGCATTGATCGCGTTACCGGACCAGCCCGTAGCGTATTGAGAGAGGGGTTAAGGCTTATGAAATCGTTCTTCGCACGGTTTGACATCGGCGCCAAGCTTCGGCGCAAGCGGGTCCTCGTCCCGGCGCTTGTCGCGGTGGCCGTCCTTGTCCTCGGGACGGCGTGGTATACGTCGCACTCCGGCGCCAACGCGGTCTTGAACCAGCCGGCGACCCCGATCAGCGTGGTACTCGACCGCGCCGTGAACCATGAGCTGGCGGCGGCCAGCATTACCGGCCAGCGCATCATCATCACGGACAAGGCGGGTCAGCGGTCCTGGACCATCGAGAAAGATTCGGCGATGGCTGCGACCGAGGAGATCCTGCGCGCCCAGGGCGTGCGGGTTTCGGTGCAGTCGACCGACGACCTCTCGCTGACGACCATGCTTCCTAACCTGGTGGGCCTGCTGGTGCTCCTCGCCCTGCTGTTCATCATGCTGCGCCGCTCCAACCTCCTGGGAAACCCGATGGGCACGATGACGAAGCATCTTGGAGAGCCTCGAAATGGAGAGACCGAGACCGTCACCTTCGCCCAGGTCGTGGGGGTCGATGAAGCCAAGCATGAGCTCGAAGAGGTCGTCCAGTTCTTAAAGGCACCTGCCAGCTTCGGCCAGCTCGGCGCCCGCATGCCGCGCGGAATCCTCCTCGTTGGACCGCCTGGAACCGGCAAGACGTTGCTCTCGCGCGCTGTCGCCGGTGAGGCTAAAGTGCCGTTCTTCTCGCTGAGCGGTTCGGACTTCGTCGAGATGTTCGTTGGCGTTGGAGCCGCCCGAGTCCGTGATCTGTTCAAACACGCGAAGAAGAACTCGCCCTGCATCGTCTTCCTCGACGAGATCGACGCCCTCGGCCGGAAGCGAGGGGGCTCCGGAATGCGGACCAACGAGGAGCGCGAGCAGACGCTCAACCAGCTGCTGGTCGAAATGGACGGATTCAACACCGACTGCGCCGTCGTCGTCATCGCGGCGACCAACCGGCCCGATGTGCTCGATCCGGCCCTCCTGCGGTCCGGTCGCTTCGACCGTCGCGTGGCGATCGACGCCCCCGACTTGAACGGGCGACGCGCCATTCTCAACCTGTATGCCGAGCAGAAGCCGCTATCCGCCGACATCGATCTGGATGTGATTGCCCGTCAGACGCCGGGGTTCACCGGAGCCGACCTGGCCAACCTGTTGAACGAAGCCGCGATCCTATCGGCGCGCGGCCACAAGCAATCCATCGGCAAGGCCGAGCTGGAAGAGGCGAGCTTGCGGGTCATGGCCGGGCCGGAGAAGCGCAGCCGGATCATCACCCCGGAGGAAAAGGCGATCATCGCGTATCACGAGGTCGGCCACGCCCTCGTGATGAAGTCCATTGCCAAGAGCGACCCGGTCCATAAGGTATCGGTAATCTCTCGGGGACAGGCCCTCGGCGTCACGATTCAGCTGCCGCTGAAGGACCGGTACCTGACGTCGAAGTCCGAGTTGATGGCGCGCATGGCGGCGGCCATGGGCGGACGGGCGGCGGAAGAGATCGCCTTCGGCGATGTCACGACCGGGGCCAAGCAGGACATCGAGCATGCCACGAGCATCGCCAGGCAGATGGTCTGCGAGTTCGGCATGAGCGAACGGCTCGGCCTGGTCACGCTGCACCGCAAAGGGGACAACGATAACCTCTTCTTTTCTGAACTCACGGCCGCCGACGTCGATGCCGAGATCAAGGCGCTCACCGACTCCGCCTACCGGCTTGCTTACGAGATTTGCCAGAAGCGGCGTACCACGCTCGTCCGGATCGCGGAGCACCTGCAGGTCGTCGAGACGATCGATGGGGACGACCTGGATCGCCTGCTCCTCGAGGATGCTGCCCCGGTGATCAAGGCGCTCCTGAACGGCAGCGCCAAGCGGAAGGAAATCCGCGGTACGGCCCAGATCGCCGCGGCCGAAGCCACCAGCTGGCTGGATGTCGAGGGACCGAAGTCCGAGCCGGACGATCCGCCGCCGGTTGCCGCGAGCTAGCGCTTAGGCGATCCCCGGCTGATCGGTGGCGGCCTTCTCGGGGCGGCCCGGCTCGCCGTCGCCGAAGGGCATCCGCGAGGCCAGCTCGCCGGCGCGATCCCGGAGCTCGATGCCACGCTGCATCAGGTCGTCGCGCATCTCTTCACCAGTTTTGGGGGCCAGCAACAGCGCCAGTCCGAAGCCGACCGCGACCCCGATCAGCATGCCGGTCATGAACCGCTCGATGCCCGAGTCCTCGTCCTGGGTCACGCGAGTCCGGCGCAAGGCCGACACGGCATCCGTCAGGCGGTCTTTGACCTCGAGGTCCTTCGCCGTCTTCGATGCGCGGTCGACGGTCTTGGTCGCGAGGTCGAGTAGCTCGCTCAGCCGGTCCACTGCCTTGTCAACGGTTTGTTCCATCTGCTCTCCTCCTACGGGCGCCTGGCCCGACTCTCTGTTCCACCAACGGTTCGCCGCCTGGGGGCCGTCGGGGCGGGCGCGGGGCCCTCATCCAGCGCCTCCTGGGCCTGCCCAAGTAGGCGCGAGACGCGCCGGCGCATAGCCGGCCCGGACTCGGGGGTATAGAGCAGTCCCAGCACGGCGCCCGCGATCGCGCCATGCGTCAACCCTCGCAAATATCCCATCTGTCGACCTGCCTCCTCCACCACGCATTGTCCGGGAGCGCCCGGGAAACCGTCCCGTCATGGTACCACTTGGTTAGCACCGAACTGAACAGTTTCGATCGGCGTGATTCAGGCATTCTCCTGAATTTCCGTTATACTAGCGACCGAATCATGGGGGGGAAAAGTGACAGACGCGGTATCGGACTTTAAGGAGGGGACATGAACGAAGTCGTCGACGAGGATGTAAACGTCCTCTTCATCGAAGATGATCCGGCGGTGGCTGAGATGTACAAGCTCAAACTGGAGCTGGACGGCTACCGGGTCACCGTGGCGAAGTCCGGGGAAGAGGGCCTCGTCCAGGCCAAGAAACTGGTCCCCGACATTGTGTTCCTCGACATCCGCCTTCCCAAAATGGACGGCTTCGCCGTGCTGGAAAACCTGCGCACCGACGCTGTCACGAAGAACATCCCCGTCATCATCCTTTCGAACTACGGAGAAAAGGAACTGGTTGATCGCGGGCTCAAGCTCGGTGCCCTCGACTACCTCATCAAGTCCGAGACCACACCAGCCAGCCTGAGCCGGGGCGTCCAGGATTGGGTCAAGGAATAAAGTTTTGATTCCCAATCGCGATTCGCGGCTCAGCGGGGCGTTCGACCTGGACAAGCCCCTGTACACGATCAGCGTGGCATCGGAGATCCTCGAAACGCACCCCCGCACCCTGATGATGTACGAGGACCTCGGCTTGATCGAGCCCTACCGGACCGCGACCAACCGGCGACGGTACTCGCAGCGTAACGTCCGTAAGTTGCAGGTGATCCAGCAGCTCACCCGCGAGAAAGGAGTCAACCTGGCCGGCGTCAAGTACATCCTGATGCTGCTCGAGTCCCTCAAGAGCGGTGGCATCAAGCCGCCGGATGACCTCAAGATCGTCTACGACCTCTACGAAGAGATCATCTAAGGTCGCGCCCGGCCAGCCCGCGTCAAGGACTGGAGCTCTCGGCCTTGTTGCTTATCCGGTTCCCGGCGGCTTGCAATTGCCGCCAGGGTTTGGAACGCAGGTCGGCGTCGGCGTGGGAGTCCCCGGTGATGGTGACGGCGCCGGTGTCGGCTTGGGCTTGGGCGCGTTGATCACGCACGGCACGCCATCGACGGTCGTTTGCGCATAGGTGAGCGAGTACGGGTTGAAGTTGGCGGGCAGATGGCACTGGGGCCAGGGCTGCGCCAGGATCGGCGGTAGATTCTCGGTACCCGGTAGAAAGTAGTTGTCCCCGACCTGGTGGATGCCGGCGGGAACCGGGTACCACTTGTCCGGCACGCCGGCGAGCGCCTGCACCATGAACTTATGCCAGATGGGCGCGGCGCCCACGATGCCGGTGGAGTTATGGCTGAGCGGCTTGTTGTCCGGGTTGCCGACCCAGACCGCCGTCGCCAGGGTCGGCGTAAAGCCCACCGTCCAGTTGTCCTTGAAGGATTGGGTCGTTCCCGTTTTCGCCGCGACATGGCGTCCAGGGAGGGTCAGGTCGCCATGGCATCCGAACTCCAGGCAACGGTTGCGATCGTCCGACATGATCGAGGCGATGATGAAGGCGACATTGGGGTCGATGGCCCGAAACTCCGCCTTCTGCGGGTCGTAGGTGTAGATCTCTTTGCCCAGGCCATCCTTGATGCTCAGGATCGGCGCTTCCCGGTGGCGGACGCCCATCGTCGCGAGCGTCGACACGGCGGTCGCCATATCGGCCACCCGCACCTCGTAGCCACCCAGGGTCAGGCTGGGTCCGTAGTAGCTGGCATCGCGGTTGGGGTCACAGGGAAGACCGAGGCAGGTGATGCCCATCCGATGCGCCATGTCCACCACGGCGGGAATCCCCGTCCGCAGCTCGGTTTTGAGCGCCGGGATGTTGAACGAGTTGCCCATCGCCAGCTTCAAGGGCACCGTTCCATGGAAGCGGAGGTCGTAGTTCAGGGGCGCATAGGGCGCAAAGCCCGGCAGGTAACGTCCCGGCTGGTCGCCGCCGATGGGGAAGACCATGGGGGCGTCGAGGATCGGGCTGAGCATGTTCACCTTGCGACTTTCGATGGCGGCCGTGTAGGTGAAGATCTTGAAGCTCGACCCGGGCTGTCGCTGGACGTCATAGGCGAAGTTGTACTGGCCGCCCGGCCGGTTGTAGTCGTTACCACCCACCATGGCGAGGATCTCGCCGGTTGTCGGATCCATACTGACCAGCGCCGCGTCGTGGAAGTTGTAGAAGTTGCCCTTCTGCGCGATCTGGTCGCGGATGATGCCCTCCGCCAGATGCTGAAGGTTCAGATCGAGGCTCGTGTACACACGGTAGCCGCGACGGTCGCCGGAAAGGATGTTGTGACTCGAGGCGAGCGTCTTCAAGACGTAGTCGACGAAGTGGGGTGCCTCGAACTTGTTGATCGGCGGTGAGACCTGCAGCTTGGCCGCGTAGGCGGACTGGGCCTGGACCGGCGTGATGAACTTCTCTCCCACCATGGCTTCCAGGACCTGCGCCTGGCGCTTCTTGGCTGAGGCCATGTTCAGTAAGGGGTTGTACTGCGTGGGCGCCTGTGGCAAGCCCGCAAGCATGGCGGCCTGGGCCAGCGAGAGGTCATGGGCGTTGGTCTGGAAGTAGCTCCGGGCCGCGGCCTCGATGCCGTAGGTCTGGCTTCCGTAATAGATGGTGTTCAAGTACATCTCGAGGATCTGGTTCTTGCTGTACTGGCGATTGAGCTGGATCGCCAGCACGGCTTCTTTCAACTTTCGTTGGATGGTTGGCGCCGGATTGGGCCCGATATAGACCTGCTTCACCAACTGCTGACTGATCGTGCTGCCGCCCTGGTTGATGTGATGATGGGTGTAGTCAGCGACGGCCGCCCGGAAGATGCCGCCGACGTCGACGCCACTGTTGCTGTAGAAGGTCCGGTCTTCGGTCGCCAGCGTCGCCTTGACCAGCAGGGGCGAGATGTAGTTCAGAGGCACGACGATCCGATGGTCACCCGCCTTGCCGATGTCCGCCAGCAGGGTCCCGTGCCGGTCGTAGATCAGCGTGTCCTGCTCGAGATTGTTGGAGGAGAGACCGCTGACCGCCGGGAGAGGACCGACCGCGCCCGCCGCGAGCGCCGGGATCCCCATCACCGGAAGGATGAGCACGACGATCAGGGCAAGCAAGAGGATCCGGCGGAGGTCGGCTCGGCTACGCCTCCGCCAGAGATTAACGTGCCGCCGGCTTCGGCGGCGCGCCGTTACGCGCTCAGAAATCCGTAGATCCCGGACAAAAGAAGCCATAGGGAGACGAGGATAACCGCTCCCCACCCCGCGCTGCTGGCCAGGGTCCGGACGGGCGACCGGCGCTGGCGCCGAATTTGCCGGCGTCTTTGCGCCAGGGATGGCGCCCCGGATTCAGAAAGCTGTGACGAGTGGCGAATACTTATCAAGCAGGACCTCGAAGACTTGAGCGTTGACGATGACTAAAACCTGACTCCGCCATTATAAGGTAAACGGAGTTTGATTGTTGCATGTCCTTGGGAGCATTGCCCCACTCACCCCGTCCAACGGCCCCCCGGCCGATTTGGTTACGGGCCCGGGCCGATCTCCGGCGACTCCTATAATGGGCGCGCCAAGTCGTCGCGCCCGGGAACCCGGGAAAGGTGGAATTGTGTTCTGTCGCGAATGCGGGAAGCAGATCGAAGAGGGGGCTCGGTTCTGCCGCTTCTGCGGAAAGCCGCAAGCTGACCCCGCGATCGGCACCGCTGCTCCGGCCAGCGCGGCCACTGAACCAAGCTCGAGCTCAACGGTGGGACGGCCCCACCGCGGTGGTGTGGAGGGCCGGCTTCGCCAGCTCTTTCCCCGCCATCACCTCCAGGACGAGTTCATGCATATCGCGACCATCGTGGCTTTTTTCGTGGCCCTGATCGGCTTCTTGCTCGGGCTTTTCGTCGCCGTCCTGCTGGGGATGCTCTGGCTGCTGTTCGCGATTGCCCTCATCCTCTTCCTGATCCTGAGAGAGTCCACCCTGAGTCACGTTCGGGGGGCGCGCGGCGGAGCCGCCGATCGGGTTCCGTCGTCACCAGCAGCCGGGCGCTACCATGCCGGCCGCCAGAGCAATACGGGCGCCGCCGCCGCAGCGGAGGCGGCCACGGCCGAGTCCTCTCCTCCAGTCGCCCGCCCCAGCTAAAAAGAAGGACCGGTCCCCGGAGGGAACCGGTCCACGCGAACCCTGTTCTAGACGGTCCGGTCGGTCTCTTCGGCGTTCTCGTCCGCCTTCCGGCCGGCGCCTTCGATGTCGCCTTTCAGGCCCTGGGCCTTGCCTTCCCACTCGGTCTTCTTGTCGCCGGTCAGCTTGCCGCCCTGTTCCTTGACCTCGCCTTCCAGCTTGTCGCCAAATTCGCCCATGTCGCACCTCCAAAGGATTCGGGTGCCCGCAGCGCACCTGTAAGAAACCTTATAGCACAGATGGGATATTAGGCGCTAGTCAGACCACCCGATTGGACGGTGGTGGCCAGTTCATATGTCTTTACTGAACCTGCGTTGAGCGGGTCTGCCGCCGTACCTATACTCGAGGAAAGCTCGGTGCCCGATCATCACGAAACGCCCTAGTGCATACAGGAGGCTCGGAATTGGCAACCGCCGTCAAACGCGAGGTCCGACGCGATACCAGCATCTCGCTGGACAAGCCGATCTATACCATCAGTGTCGCCTCGGAGGTGCTCGAAACCCACCCACGGACGCTGATGATGTACGAACATCTCGGGCTGGTGGTCCCACGGCGCACCTCGACCAACCGCCGCCGCTTTTCACAGCGCGACATCATGAAGCTTCAGACGATCCAGAAGCTCACCCGGCGCCACTCCGTCAACCTGGCCGGCGTCCGCTACATCATCCAGCTGCTCAAGATCCTGCACGAGCACCAGGTCCCGGGGCCAACCGAGCTTCGGGACATCGACGTGTCCCAGCTCGACGCCTGACGGAATGTGATGCGCAGAGGCGGCCTTTAACTGACAGTTCATCCAGCGGGGAATTTGACAACGCTGGTGTTGACAAGTCGTCGGCGGCGGCTTATACTTCGCCCTAGTTTCCTTCGCCCCCCTCTTCGGGCCCTCCCATCGGAGGGCCTTATCTTTTTTCGGGGGCCAACCGGTCTAACTGGTGGCGTATGAAATTCACCTGGCCCACCGTTGCTATAGGCGAAGACGCTCGGTCCCGCGTTGCTCTATACTGCTTCGCGCCAAGGGAGGCCCATGGAAAGTAAGACGCGCCGGAACGTGGGCGCGAGCCGCGCGGCCCAGGCGGACGATGACCTGGTCGACGTGCTCCTGGTCGAGGATGATCCGTCCGTTCTCGAGATGTATCGCCTCAAGCTCGAACTCGACGGCTACCGGGTCAATACCGCCCTCGATGGCGAGGACGGTCTGAAGAAGGCTGGCGATCTGAATCCGGACATCATCTTTCTTGACATCCGTCTACCGAAGATGGATGGCCTGGAGGTCCTTCGGAAGCTGCGGGCCGAGGATAAGACTCGCGACATACCGGTTATCATCCTTTCCAACTACGATGAAGAGGACCTGGTTGCCCGCGGGCTGCGCCTCGGTGCCCATGAGTACCTCATCAAGGCGCGTACGACGCCAACCAGCTTGTCCGAAGGGATTGAAGATTGGCTAAAGGAGTGACCCGACGCGCCGCGACGGACACCAGCCTGTCGCTCGACAAGCCGATCTACACGATTAGCGTCGCGTCCGAGATTCTGCAGACCCACCCGCGGACGCTGATGATGTACGAGCACCTCGGCTTGGTCATCCCGAAACGGACCTCAACGAACCGCCGGCGGTTCTCGCAGCGCGACATCCGCAAGCTGCAGGCCATCCAAACGCTGACGCGAGTGCACGGCGTCAACCTCAACGGAGCTCGTTACGTGCTGCGCCTCCTCCGCATTCTCCTGGACAACGGGCTTGAGGCCCCGACCGAGTTGCGCGATCTCGACGTCAAGGACCTGGAGGTCTAAGAGCCGGCCGACGCGCCTCGCAGGCTGGTCACAATGTCGTGACGACCTGGCTGCCGAAATGTTGGCCGCAAAGCGGGCCCATAACCTAAGAGGCACACATGAGCTTCCGGCCGGACAGTCCGCTCAACCGCCTCGTGCTGCTCTGGCCGGGCGTGCCGATCGCGGCGTGCGCCCTCGGCTTCGTGCTCTCGCTCATCGAGGTTGGCCAAAGCCACGACCGGGTCTTCGCCGCCCTGGCGATCGCGATGGGGTGCGGCCTGGCCTGCAGCGTCGGTCTCCTGTTTCATTGCTTCTTCATCGAATGGGTGGAAGTGACCGTGGGTCGCGACGGGATCACCCTTCGCCCGGTGGGGATGGCATGGTTCAACCGCCGGCCCCGGCTGGTCACCTGGCAGCAGGTGCGAGCCACAAAGGAAATCACCACCCGTGATGGTGGCCGTCTCGAGATCGCGGTGGACTCGGAAATCCTCAAACTCGACCGCGCGCTCTTCCGTGAAGACACCTTCCGCAACCTGTGCGCCCTTCTCGAGCAGCGGACCGCCGCGATGGGCGAGCGCGGCCTGGCTGCCGCGGCCTGATCGATCAGCTCTGCGTGTAGACCTGGGCCGAGTGCACGGCCTGCCGGTAGCTGCCGTAGCGGGCCTGGAGCGTGGTCCGATCTCCGTACCAGGGATCGTTGATGTAAAAGGTGTCGCCGCTGTGGCCGGTCAGCACGACGAAGTGCATATTGCCCATCAGGCGCACCTCGGCGACCAGCAGATGGCCGGCATCCAGCTCCGCCTCGACCACTGACGCGGGTGGACGATCCTCGATGTCCTGGTCATCGGTGCGAAGCTGCGGGGAGATCCCGGGCACGTGCAGCCATCGCCAGCGCACGGCGCCTCCAGTCGAGGCCGTCGCCTGCCGCCAGAGCAACAGGTCGTTCTGGATATATCCGCCGTGACCGGTCAGCCATCGGTTGAGCGTGGCTGGCGTTGTCTGATGCCCGAAGGCCGCCGTCACCATCGTGACCGCCGTCAGCGCGCATCCAGAGGACCCGATGGTATCGACCGGATCGGTTCCGAGCGCATCACGGGACCAAGCGGTGGACCGCTGGCTGATGGTCGGCACGAGCGACGCGCCCGGGGCGGCGGCGGCCACGAGCCCGCTGCTCGTCCAGAGCGCGGAGGCCACGCCGGCGATCGCCATTAACCGCGGAAGACCCCTCTTCACGGCGCCATCTTACGAACCATCCGAGGGCAAGTCCAGCGCGAGCGCTGTGGCTTTTGAATTGTCACAAACTGGTTACAGGCGGAGGGTCAGCCGATCAGACCCTTCAGGTCGCCCTCGTAACTGGCCAGGGCCAGCCGAACGTCCAGGACCTCGTCCGTGCTGATGCTGGTTCCAAGGGAATCGATCGGCTGGTCCCGGATCGCCGCCCTTGCGGGGTCGACCGGCCTGGCCACGCCGACTTCGATCATGCGGGCGTGCTCGCAACTGGCGCAGGTCACCCGCACCAGGGACTCGCGGTCGGCCTGCGCGACCAGTTCCAGGCGGCAGTTGGCCAGGCTTTCGCCACACTGCGGGCACTGGAAGCGACTGGCCTGCCGGCGAAGCACGTCGAGAATATCCACGCCCTATATCTACCCCACGGGCCGTCCGCTGAAGCGGGAAGCTGATACCGTGGGGGGCCCTAAAGGGGCTACCGGATGAGCCTCAGTTACTGCCACGCCGTCGGTTTGCCAGGGCGGCGGCTGCCACCCATACTCGGCGCCGGCATGCGGCCCGGCTGGCTTCTCGCACTCTGTACGGTCACGGCGGGCAGTCTGCTGACCACGGGCCTCCCCTCGACCAGCCTGATCCCGACCCAGGGCGTCCGGCTCCGAAGCCTTCACCTCGACGGGCAGCCCATCCCGGGTCCCACGCCGGTCTCGCCGCGGCCCCAGCTTACGGTCGAGGTTGACCGACCGGTGGAGGCCGATGCCTGGCAGCTTGCGGTCGATGGCCGGCCGGTTCCGGTGGGGGCTCTGGATCAGTCGGGGCGGCGCGTCCAGGTCGCCCTTCCGGGACCGCTCCCGATGGGAAGCGTGCACATCCTGGCCCTCACGGCCGGCAGCCTGCGCTTGAGCGAGCCATTCAACGTGGTTCCGCCCTTGACCGCCACTATCGCGATGGGTCTGCGCAACCTCCAGGCGGACCAGCCGGCAACCGTGGACGCGACCGTCCACTTCTCCCGACCGGTTGCCGACCGAGGGAGTGCGGCAGCCCATCTCGCCATGTCCGGACACCCGGCGCTGACCTGGCATGACCAGCAGACGGTCGACGCCGTGGCGACCGGCTTCCAGCTGCGGGACCAGGTGGTGCTGCAGGTCGCTCCCGGCGTCAAGGCGGCCGATGGGTCCTTCAGCACGGTCGGGCAGCGCGCGGCCCTGACGGTCCCGGCGAGTCTCACCCAGGTCCTGCCGGGCCGAATGGTCCAGATGTACTACGTCAACACGCCGGACGGCCGCGCCGCCTTTTACAGTCATCTCAAGCAAATCGACGTTTTGAGCCCGGGCTGGTATGACGCGAATGCCGATGGCAGCATCACGGGCTATGCGCACCAGGACATCATCGACGCCGCCCACGCCAACGGGGTGGCCATCATCCCGCTGGTCGTCAACGCCAACGTCGACCCCGATGTCGGGCATGCCATCCTTGCCGACCCGGCTCGGCGCGCCACGCTGGCGCGAAATCTTGTCACCGAAGCCAGGACCTACGGGTACGCGGGCTTCCAGCTCGATTTCGAGCAGATCCGATGGACGGATCGAGACCTGTTGACCGCCCTCGTCCAGGATTGTGCCAGCGCGTTCCACCCGGCCGGCCTGAACCTCTCGATCGCCGTCATCCCACGGCTGCCCGGTGACGACACCGCCAGCGGCGCCCTTCTGGATTATGTCCATGCCTGGTCCGGCGCGTATGACTTCGCGGCGCTCGCGAAGTCAGCGGACTTCCTCTCCTTTATGACCTACGACGAGCACAATGGGGTGACGCCGCCAGGGCCCGTCTCCGGTACACCCTGGATGCGCCGCGCGCTCGACTTCTCGCTCCAGGGGGTTCCGCCGGAAAAAGCGACGCTCGGGCTACCGACCTACTACCACGATTGGACCGGGGTCGGTCAGCTGACTTCCAGCTCCTACGCGGACGCGCTCACGCTGGCGCAATCAAACGGCGCGACGCCCGCCTTCGACCCGGTCGAGGACGAGATGCACTTTGGCTATGATGCCTATGGCGTTCACCACGAATTGTGGATCGAGAGCACCGAGACGCTGCGCCGCAAGCTCCCGCTGATGTACGAGTACGGTCTCAAAGGCATCAGCGTGTGGCGGCTCGGCTTCGAAGACCCGTCGTTTTGGAGCTTGATCCCCCCGCGGCGCTAGTGGCGCGACCAGGGCCGCTCGGGGTGGCGTGCTCGGGTTTCCCGGGCGGCGGCAGCAAGAGCGCGTAGAGCCGTTGCTGGCGGCGGCGTCCGCGCTCATACACCTGGTGGGTCTCGGGGCGTGGCCGAAAGCTCCGACCGCGTGGTGGAGATTCGCGCCACAACCCCGGACGTCGCCCGAGCGCGTGGAGGGCGAGCAGCGCCGCGCCACGGCTGGAGGCCTCCGTCTCCGGCGACATGATGACCGCAAGATCGAGCGCGTCCGCCAGCATCTGGCTCCAGGCCGGCGAGTGGACCAGCTGACCGCCGGTGGCGATGACGGCCCGCGGCCCGGGCACGGCTCGGCGCATCGTCTGCGCGACGACCACGAACTGATAGGTAATCGCTTCCATCGCTGCCCGAAGCATGGCGGCGGGCTTGGTGCTCAGCGATAGGCCGGTGATCGCGCCACGCGCGTCGCCACGCCAGTTGGGACTCCGCTCGCCGGCCCAAAAGGGGAGGACGGTCAACCCGTGACTGTCGGGGGGAAGCGAGGCGGCGGCGCGCTCGAGCTTTTTCTTCTTCAGGCCCAGTCCATCGGTCATCCAGCGGATCACGTTGCCGCCCTCGGAGAGGGCACCACCGAGAACGAAGCGATGGCGATCGAGGCGATACACCCAGGTCCCCCAGGGGACGGAGAGTCGGTCGCGTTCGAGGATGACGCGCAAGGCGCCGGATGTGCCGATGGTGGCGCAAAACCAATCCGCGCGCAGGCAGCCGGCGCCGACATTCGCGAGCACGCCATCACCCAGGGGAAGAAACCACGGCACGCCGGCCAGTTCGGGCCAGCGCTTCTTAAAGGAAGGCCGCAGGGTTCCCGGGGTGTCGTCCCACTCAGCCAGCGCGGAAAGGCGGCCGGCGCTGACGCCGGCGAGGCGCAGGGCTCGGTCATCCCACTGGCATCGATGGACATCCAGCAGCCCGGTTCCAGAGGCGATCGACAGGCTCACGCGGTACTCGCCCAGGACATGGTGATAGACGTACTCGCCGAACGAGATCCAGCGGGTGGTGCGCCGCACCGCCGCCGGTCGGGTGGCCCTCAGCCAGCGGAGCTTTGCCGGCCAGAAGCTCGCATGGAAGTAGCAACCCGTGCGGGCATGATAGTCGCGCTCGTCGTGACGGGTGCGAAGCGTTCGCGTTTCGTCCGCGCTGCGGGTGTCGGCCCAGGTAAACAGCTCGGTGGTTGGCCGCCCGCTCCGATCCACACCCATCAGGCTGTGCCAGTAACAGGACGCGCTGACCGCGAGCGTCTCGACCTTTCCTTCGCGCCCGGCCTTGACCGCGGTATCAATCGCCCGCAGCGTGAGGCGCAACAGCGCGTCCGGGTCGGAGCTGACCTGTCCGGGCTCCGTCGTATCGACCTTGTACGGCAAATCGCACAGCGTGCGGTCGAGCATCCTCCCCAGCGTGTCGTAAATCACGGCGCGGACCGACGACGTCCCGAGGTCCAGTGCCAGCACGCCGCCTCCGGTGGATCGAGCCATGACCGCCCGTAGCCTACCGAATCAGCCAGAGTGCCAGGTATTCGGCGAAAGGAAGCGTTGAGGAAATCCTTTGATACACTGTGGCAGCCTTGATCGGCCCGCTGGGGCGTGGCCAAGCTGGTAAGGCGCCTGACTCTGGATCAGGTAATCAAAGGTTCGAATCCTTTCGCCCCAGCCATCGCCTTCAACCACGGAGAGTCGAGAGAGATGGCATCACCAACCATCTGCGGATCTTCACCTTTCCAATCGCAACAGTTTCCTCGTCGCCATGATCGGCTCGGTCCTCGCTTTCACCGTTGTGGCTCTCACGATCTTGTGCCTCGCTCTGATTCGCGCACTTCGACACAGAGTGTGAGAGGCGGCCAAACGCCGTCATCTCAGCCGCGGCCCATGGTGCCGTGGGCCACCTGGGGGAGCCATTCGGCGACCTGGGCGACCATTCGCGAAAGGGACTGCTTGGAGAGTGGCATCTGTATCGCCGGGTCAGCGCGAGCTTGGACGGTCGACGCGGCGGCGTCTAGCTCTGGACTGCCTTCCCGCCGCTTACCAGCGCCTTCTCCGATTTCGGGTCGAAGAGATGAATGTGCTGGGTGTCGACCGCAATCTCCGCCGTTTGGCCCGCCTGCAGGTCCTCGCTTCGCGGATCCATCCTCGAGGTCAGAGTCTTGCCCCCGATGTTGAGGTAGGCGAAGATCTCGCTTCCCATGCTCTCGGTAACCTCGACCTTCGACCGCAGCTTTGGGAGATCTTCGCGGCCGGGGAAGCGGGCGTCTTTGAGGTCCTCGGGCCGAATCCCCATGATCACGTCCTGGCCGCGCTTCGCCCCAGCCTCCGAGAGCAGCCCTTCGGAGACGGGCACCTGGAACCCTTCGCCCTGCAGCGCCGCCTGGCCGTTGCCCCCGATCTTGACCGGGAGGAAGTTCATGGCCGGGCTGCCGATAAACCCGGCGACGAAGATATTGATGGGGTGATGGTACAGCTCGGACGGCGTATCGACCTGCTGGACGATGCCGTTGTTCAGCACCACGATCCGGTCACCCATCGTCATCGCTTCGACCTGGTCGTGGGTGACATAGATGAAAGTGGCCTGCAGTCGCTGGTGGAGCTTCAGGATCTGGACCCTGGTCTGCACCCGCAACTTGGCGTCCAGGTTAGAAAGCGGCTCGTCCATCAGGAAGACCTGCGGCTGGCGGACGATGGCCCGTCCCAGCGCGACCCGCTGTCGCTGGCCGCCGGAGAGCGCCTTCGGTTTGCGGTCAAGGTACGGTTCGAGGCCCAGGATCTGGGCGGCATCCCGCACCCGCTTGTCGATCTCGCCCTTGGGCGTCTTGCGCAGCTTGAGCCCAAAGGAGAGGTTGTCGTAGACCGTCATGTGCGGGTACAGGGCATAAGACTGGAACACCATGGCGATGTCGCGGTCCTTGGGAGCGACATCGTTGACCACGCGGTCGCCGATCGAGACCTTGCCGTCGGAGATCTCCTCCAAGCCGGCCAGCATCCGCAGCGCGGTGGACTTGCCGGAGCCGGATGGGCCGACCAGGACCACGAACTCCTTGTCCTTGATCTCCACGTTCATGTCGTTGATGACGACGTTGCCCGGGTAACGCTTGTACACGTGCTCGAACACGACCCCTGCCATGGTTGTCAGTGTAGGCAACTGCACGTTCCCGGTCAAGGTCGCGCGTTCCGTTTGACGCGACGAAACGCGAAGACTAGTATCAACGGTGATTTCGTCGGGAGAGCGAATTTGCGGGGAGGCGGTGCTAATGAGTAGCTCCAGGTTGGGGCGTGTCTTTTCAGTCGCCGTGTTGGTCGGGTTGCTCGCCGCCTGTGGGCCTGGGGCCGGCAGCAGCACCTCGGGGGGCACTCACCTCCACGTCATCGCCACCTGGGCGGCGGATGAGCAGGCCTCGTTTAAGGCGATGGTCAAACCCTGGGAAACCCAAACGGGCAACACGGTCGACTACGAGGCCAGCCGTGACCTCAATGCCCTGCTGACCACCCGAGTGCAGGCGGGGACGCCCCCGGACCTTGCCGGGCTGCCCGGACCCGGCCAGATGGCCGAGTTCGCGAAGGCCGGGAAGCTCGTCAATCTCGACAACGTGGTCGACATGAATGCCATGAACACCCAGTACGGCGCGAACTGGGTCAAGCTGGGCTCAGCCGGCGGCCACCTGGTTGGGATCTTCATCAAGACCTCGATCAAGGGGCTGATCTACTACGATCCCAAGACCATTTCGTCGACCGGCGTCGACTTCACGACCCCGCCGAAGACGTATGACGCGCTAGCCGCGGACGCCAACGCGATTGCGGCCAAAACCGGGAAGACGCCCTGGTGCATCGGCGTCGAGAGCGGCGCGACCTCCGGCTGGCCGGGCACCGACTGGATCAAGGACTTCTTCCTGCGCCAGGCCGGTCCCGCCAAGTACGAGCTCTGGGGCGCCGGCCAGGAGCCGTGGAATTCCCCGGAGATGAAGACCGCCTGGCAATCCTTCGGGGCCGTGGTCAACAGCTCCAAGCTGACCTACGGCGGCAAGAACTACGTTCTGTCGACGAACTTTGGGACCGCCTTCGATCCGATGTTCCAGAGCCCCCCCGGGTGCTACCTGCACCACCAGGCGTCGTTCATCACCAGCTTCTTCACGCACGACTTCCCGAACATCAAGCCGGTGCAGGACTTCAACTTCTTCGGCTTCCCCGACATCAATTCGCAGTACAGCGGCGCCCAGGTGGTGGCCGGTGACCTGTTCGGCATTTTCAAGGACTCGCCGGCCGCCCGTAGCCTGCTGAAGTACCTCACCACGGCGCAAGCCCAGCAGATCTGGGTCAAGCGCGGTGGGGCCGTTTCGCCGAACAAGGACGTGCCTCTCTCCGCCTATCCGGATGCGCTGTCGAAGCAGTCGGCCCAGTTGCTGTTGGCCGCCAACCCGCCTGAGTTCGATGCCGGCGACCTGCAGACCAATGCCCTGCAGACGGCATTCTTCGCGGGCGTGGTGGCGTACATCCAGAATCCAGGTCAGCTGGATTCGATCCTGAACGACCTCGAGAAAAAACGGAACGGTGGTTGATCAGCCGAAATTAAGTAGGTAGGAGAGGGAACCGTCGTGGACGTTCTACGGATCACGTTCTTGCTGGGCGCCGTGATCGGCGTCCCGGCGGTTCTCGTCGCCTATATCGTCGGCGCCGACCTGTTGATCCGTCTCCTCCCGGCGAAACTCCAACCCGCGTTCCGTCCATGGATCTGGGTGGGGCCGTCGCTCATCCTGGTCGGCCTCTTCCTCGTCTATCCGACGGTATCGACGCTCTGGATCAGCTTGCTCTCCAACGACGGCCATCGATTCCTGGGGCTCGGAAATTACGGCACCGTGCTCGGCGACAACTCGGTCCTGATCGCGATCCGGAACAACCTCTACTGGCTCGTCCTTTACACCGGGCTCGTGCTCGTCTTCGGCCTGGTGCTGGCGGTGCTGGCCGACCGGGTGCCCTATGAGGGGCCGGTCAAGTCCCTCATCTTCATGCCGATGGCCATCTCCTTCGTCGCGGCCGGCGTCATCTGGAAGTTCATGTACTCGTACCAGCCGGCCATCGCCACCCAGACGGGAACCTTGAACGCGGTCGTGACCTCGGTCTTCCGGCAACAGCCGATTGCCTGGTTGATCGATCACCGCGTCAACAATCTCGCACTGATCATCGCCGCTGCCTGGATCTGGACCGGCTTCGCCATGGTTATCACATCGGCCGCCCTGAAGGGGATTCCTGGCGAGTTGCTCGAGGCGGCACGGGTTGACGGGGCGACCGAGATCCAGGTGTTCTTTCGGATGATCATCCCGCTCCTCGCCCCGACGCTGACGGTGATCGGTACGACCCTCGTGATCTTCGCGCTCAAGGCCTTCGACATCGTTTACGTCATGACCAACGGGAACTACGACACGGACGTCATGGCGCGACGGATGTATGGCGAACTCTTCAACTACGGATTTCGCGTTGGCCGGGCCAGTGCCATCGCCGTGCTCCTGCTGATCGCCGTCGTCCCCGTCCTGATCTTCAACCTTCGCCGGTTCCAGTCCCAGGAGGCGATCCGATGAGTGTTGCGCCCGTTGCCGCCCCCGCCGTGGCCCCCACGCCGCTGGTGACGGAGGGGCAGGGACCGCGCGGCCGTGGCTTCACCCTGGGGTCGTTACCACTCCACCTGGCCCTGGTTCTTCTGACGGTGATCTGGGTGGTGCCCACCCTCGGGCTCCTGGTCAGCTCCTTCCGGCCAGGTTTCCTGACCGCCCGGACCGGCTGGTGGACGGCATTGGCGCCGCCATTCCAGTTCACCCTGCAGAACTATCGCGATGTCCTCGACAGCTACAACCTGCTGGGCAGCTTCATCAACAGCCTGACGATCGCGATCCCCGCGACGGTCATTCCGATCGCCATCGCCGCCTTCGCGGCGTACGCCTTCGCCTGGATGAAGTTCCCTGCCCGGAATATCCTGTTTCTGGCGCTGATCGGCCTGCTCGCGGTCCCCTTGCAGGTCACCTTGATCCCGGTGCTGCAACTGTTCAAGACGTTCGGCCTGAACGGCACCTTCCTCGGCATATGGTTGGCGCACACCGGCTACGGGCTGCCCTTCTCCATCTACCTGCTGCGGAACTTCTTTGGCGCCCTACCGAGCGACCTCTTCGAATCGGCCTCCATCGATGGCGCGAGCCCGCTGACCATGTTTTTCCGCCTGGTGCTCCCGCTGTCGGTGCCGGCCCTTGCCTCGCTCGCGATCTTCCAGTTTCTGTGGACCTGGAACGATCTGCTGGTGGCCCTCGTGTACCTTGGCGGCGACCCTTCGGTCGCTCCCATGACGGTCACCATTGCCAACCTGGTCAACTCGCTTGGCCAGGGTTATGAGTTGCTCACTGCCGCGGCCTTCCTCTCGATGGCCCTCCCGCTGATTGTCTTCCTCGCCTTACAGCGCTACTTCGTTCGCGGCATGACCGCGGGAGCCGTGAAGGGTTAGGGCTCCTAGCGCCGGGTGAGTACCGTCGCCAGCAGCGCCATCACGATCAAGAGCGGAATCGACAGGAAAGCAATGCCGACCAGGAGAACGGTGGTATCCAGGCCGCTCCCTGGGACCGCGACCGCAGCGTCCGCGCCCGCCGTCGCGGCAGCGACCTGGCCCGCCGTGTGCGCGCCGGTGCCGGCGTCTGTCGGGGCGATCGCGGTCTCGCCCGAGGCCCCGGTGGAGGGGAGTCCGGCGCTGGCGGCGACCACGGCCGTCGGG